>Ga0255338_1002063_pt1 | contig 32511 bp, 32 predicted proteins | sample MeOH1_35cm_T4_19_FD_203715 | JGI IMG/M metagenome (GOLD analysis project Ga0255338, IMG submission 203715) | Sandy soil microbial communities from University of British Columbia, Vancouver, Canada - MeOH1_35cm_T4_195 | ecosystem: Engineered > Artificial ecosystem > Sand microcosm > Unclassified ... | reverse complement strand
ATTTTGGCTCAGATGCCCCTATTATTCTTGGTACAAATGTGATTGCTCACGCAAACTGGATCATAGATTTAAAATCTAACCTTTGGAATATCCAAAACCTATAAATCGGCTACCTTAATAACCCTTCATTCTTGGTTGAAGGATCTTTAATAATTTACTGATTAGCCAGGGGCCTCGAAATCTCTGGCTATTTTTATGCGCATTATTTGTCGATAGCTAATCGTCTGATCAATCAGATCTTGCTATTCGGCTGACCAACAAACCTCAGAGAACATTTTTCTAAGGTAATAATTTGCTACCACTTAAAGTCTGTCATCGGCGCTGAGGCGTTTTATAGCTTTTTATTTAAAGTACTTAATCTAAACAACTCTAGTTCGAAGATGATGGATAGATATATTGAATAGATTTATTTTTTGTGTCGTAAGATACAAAATCTGTCCTTTGGTTGGTTAAACAAATTTGCGTATATTCCGATATTTCCCTCATCGGGGAATATATGACAAAAATGAAGAGACCAAAAAAGCCAAAAGTAGGCCCACCTAAAAAGCACGCAAAAAAGGCTGCCAAGAGAGCTGCAAAAAAAGCGACAAAAAAGGCATCAAAAAAATAATGGATGAAAAAGAATATGCAGAGTTTGTTAAGTCAAACTCTGTCGACGAATGGGAATATCAAAAGTTCTGTGTATCCAGTGCAATAGCGTTGATTGCGGCATGCTGGGTCCTATTGCCAAAAGCTAAAGAAAAGTCCATTGCTGGACAATTTCTGCTGTGGTCAATTTGTATTAGTATACTTTTTTTAGTGTTAAGAGGAGTACGTCAGTTTCTAAACATTCGCCACAACCGGAAAATTTTAGATGCTGAGTCGGCCGCCGCAGAGAATAATGCAGAGTCTCATTTTCCAGACGCAAGATGTGAGCATACTACTTGGGGGCGAATTAGTGTTTGGTTATTTCCATTTGAGCCACTATTGCAGCTACTAGCGCTTTTGCTGTTTTTTATTGATGCATCCCGTATTCTGTTTGATTAGCGCTATGCAAATTACAACCGACAAGCACTGAGATGGGTCAAAGAACTATAAAGTCTATTCCCGAAGGTTCCGTAAAAAATCAAGAACAACGCATTAGGGAATATGTTCGCCACAGAAACATGGATGGCACCTTTGGTGAAATCGTCGAAGTCTTTTGTGACCCAGGTATCTCAGCCAAGAACATGAACCGACCCCAGCTGCAAAAGCTCTTAGAACAAGTCAGTGATGGTACGATCAATTTGATCATCGTCACGGATCTTTCGCGCCTGACCAGATCCACCAAAGACTTTGCCCTGCTATGGGATTTTCTTCGCGAGAACAATTGTAAGTTCCAAAGCTTGCGTGAAGCCTTCGATACAACCAATGCCGCTGGGGAAATGGTCATGTTTACTCTAGCGAACTTTGCGCAGTTTGAAAGGAAACAAACGGGCGAGCGCATAGCACATTCATTCTTGGCTCGAAGTAAACGCGGTCTTTATAATGGAGGCTCTGTGCCTTTAGGTTATAGAATCGATGACACTCGTCCAGGTCATTTGGCCGTGATAGAGGAGGACGCAGAAATTGTGCGCTTGATCTTTAAGACTTACCTTGAAGAGCAAACCCTTGCGCAAAACAGCGAAGCGCTTAAACGAACTCAAAGTCCAACTCCCTAAGAATCGAGCCGGTGCTGGAGCTAGTCGTGGTGACATCTTTAGAGCCTCGATGGTGCATGGAGTGTTGCGACTCAAATCCTACACAGGAGTGCTTGTTTTTAAAGTCGGAGACCGCTTTGAAGAAACGAAGGCTGCGTGGGATGCGATTATTGATAAGGCCACGTTTAAACGTGCGCAGAAGCTTTTAAAGGCGAATAAAAGCCATAAGAAGCCACCGCACCCCAATCGATTTCCTTTTCAACTTTCAAGTCTGTGCTTTTGTGCAAAGTGTGGTGATCGTATGAGCGGAAAAACAGCTACTGGAAATGGTGGTAAATTTGCTCACTATGAACACGCGTGGCAGTCGAAGGTGAATACAAGTCTGGTCAGAAAAGCATTTGATTGTTCGCCTGCGCGGATTCAAGTGGACCGTATTGAAAAAGTCGTCTGGTCCGAAGTTGAAAAGTTCTTATTAGATAAATCAAGGGCTAAGGAATTACTCAACGAAGTGCATTCCATTTGGACTGAAGTACAAAAAGAAAGTCCCGAAGAGAAAATTAAAAGAAACTTGCGGCACTAAAACTACAAATCGCAGGTTTCGCAGAAAGAATTTCTCAGCTGCCAAGTAACTTCGCTGCGACACCTTTGCTGACTCAGCTTGGACACCTTCAATCGGTAAAGTCTGATTTAGAATCACAGTTATTAGCTGTGGCTGATTCAGTCGATATTGGTGACGAGCCCATTAGCTTTAAGGATTTTGATCTCTCCCGATTAAAAATGAAGGAGTTCCTGGAAAAGATCTCAGATCCCGAAGCGCAAGCGAAGATCATAGCGAAAGTCGTTCAGAAGATCTTGGTTTTTGAAGACGGCATCGAAATTTTCTTCCACGTCGGACGAAGCCAATACATCGATTCTTCGAATTTAGGTGGGTTAAAAAACAAAACCCCTAGTAATTTCTCACTAGGGGTTTCTAATTTTGAGTTTAAATCTCTAACTTCAAGTGTCGTTGGTTCGAACAACTTGAAATTTGGAGCGGGAAACGGGACTCAAACCCGCGACCTATGCCTTGGCAAGGCATCGCTCTATCAACTGAGCTATTCCCGCGTTTGTTGCGAATGAGTGACGAAATTACAGTTGCCCGCCCCCTCTGTCAACGGGTAAAAATTGGTCCATGCCGCAAATTTTGAAAAAAAGTTTAATTAAATGGTCCTCGATCGCTCTTCTGGGGGTGTCTGCCTATTTTGTGGGCTATTTTTGGGGGCATCAGAGGTTGGAAACCAAGGAGCGCCAGCAACAGGTTCTGGAAGAGGTGGCAAGCCCCTCGCCGGAGAGCTCACAACAACCAGGTCAGCTTCGCGAGTTGAAAGAGCGGGCGCATTGAGACCTGAGTCTTTGCCGACGCCAGCTTGATATAACAACACAAAAGCACAGCCAGAAAAATAAAAAACCAGTTTCGGGGCGCCATTTGCTGCAGCATCATGGTTCAATCCTTGGCTTTACGGCCTTTCAGATAAGCAAAGTAATACTCAATGCCGCTACTTATACTTAAGAGAACGCTGATCCACAAGATTCCGTAGGCAATTTTGTCAAGATAGGGGAGATAGCCTGGAATTTCTCCAATCATGGTCCCGGGGATGGCGCCCATTTGCAAGGCGGTTTTCCATTTTCCGGCCGGTTTGGCGGCAATGACGATGCCATCCGCCGCCGCCACGGCCCGGATGCCGCTGATAAAATTGTCACGTCCCAAAATCACGACCACCATCCAAGGGTCGATTTTCTGATAATACGACATCATCACCAGAATGCTGGACACCAGAATCTTGTCCGCCACCGGGTCCATGAATTTCCCCATATTGGAGACCGCATTGTATTTCCGCGCAAAGTAACCGTCGTAATAATCCGTAATGGAGGCCAGGATAAAAAGAAGGGCCGCGGCGACATTCCACTCAAATGTGTTTGGCAACATGCAAAGCAGAACAAAGGGGACCACCAGAATGCGGCCAACGGTGATCCACATCGGAAGTCGCCGTTTCCACGGAGCCAGGGGTGTCGTCGTAGGCGGAATCTTCACGTTGTTTGTCCTTTGCTTGCTGAGTTTGAACTCCATCTTCCAAGAGGAATTCCATGCTGTCAACATGCGGTGACGGTGGTCTTTAGTTGCCATCCGGCCCGCTTTTTGTGATTGTATCGCTGAGTTATCAGCTGAACTATTTAGATGCGCCACCAAAGGACTTATGTACACATACCAGCACCGCGTGCAATTTTATGAAACCGATGAAATGGGCATCGTCCATCACAGCAATTACCTGCGCATCTGCGAAGAGGCGCGCGTGGCCTGGGCGCATTCGCGGGGGCTGATTGATTACCAGAAAAAAGGCTCCGCCAGCATGTTCGCGGTTTATGAAACCCGGGTGCGCCATTTAAAGCCCGCCTTTTTCGGGGACGAGGTGGAGGTGCAACTCCAAGTCCGCTCCGAAGGGGTGAGGATTCATATTGAGTACCGCCTCAATGCCCGGGGCCAGACTCTGGTGGTGGCTGAAACCGTGCATGTGCCTTTGGATACAAACTTAAAACTGATGCGTTTACCCAACGCGATGAAAGAAATCCTGGAGAAAGAACAATGGACAGAAACCTGGCTTTAGAATTCGTTCGTATTACAGAAGCAGCGGCCCTGGCTTGTGCCCAATGGACCGGTCACGGGGATGAAAAGGCCGCCGACAAAGCGGCCGTGGATGCCATGAGACGGGCCTTTGACAGCGTCAATATTGACGGCACCGTCGTCATCGGGGAAGGGGAGCGGGATGAAGCCCCCATGCTCTACATTGGCGAAAAGGTGGGGAACAAGGGTCCCCAGGCTCCCGCCATTGATATTGCCTTGGATCCCCTGGAAGGCACCACGATTTGCGCGACCGGCGGTGTGGGGTCCATCTCCGTGATTGCGGTGGCGGAACGGGGCAACTTTCTGCATGCGCCGGACACCTATATGGATAAAATCGCCTGCGGCCCGCAAGCCAAAGGGGTGATTGATATTGATAAAACTCCGACGGAAAACATCCACAACGTTGCCGAAGCCCTGAAAAAACCCGTAGGGGATGTGACGGTGGTGATCCTCAACCGCCCCCGCCATGAAAACCTGATTGCCGAAGTTCGTAAAACTGGGGCTCGCGTGCACTTGATCGGGGATGGGGATGTCTCGGCCGCGATTGCAACCGGGTGGCTCGATACGGGGATTGATCTTTTGATCGGGATCGGCGGGGCTCCTGAGGGCGTGATCTCCGCGGCGGCCATGCAGTGCTTGGGAGGGGACTTCCAAGGACGCTTGAAATTCCGTAATGAGGAAGAAAAAGAACGCGCCCGGCGAATGGGCGTGAAGGATCTGACCAAGAAATACACCGTCGATGAACTGGCGGCGGGGTCCGTGATGTTTGTCGCCACGGGTGTCACGGATGGGCCTTTCTTAAAAGGGGTGAAAACCCTTCCGGGACGTCAGGCCAGAACCCATTCCGTGGTGATGCGTTCGATCACCGGCACCATTCGCACGATTGAAGCCCACCACAACCTCACCAAAAAGCCCAAGCTAAAGTCATGAAGCCCCAGACTCTGCACTGCTTTCACTGCCATAAAGAAATTCCCCTTGCCGGCACGGTCGGACGACGGGATGAGTGCCCTCATTGCCGGGCCGACGTGCACGTGTGTAAGAACTGTGAGTTCTATGACCCGAAGGCCTACAATGAGTGCCGCGAGCCTCAAGCGGATGTGGTGAAAGAAAAAGAGCGCGCGAATTTTTGTGACTACTTCTCACCTCAGCGGGGCCCGCGGGAGGGTGGCATCGATAAGGCGGCCGCACTGAGAGCTGCGGCCGAGGCGCTCTTTAAAAAGACGTAACATAATACTTGTTAAAGCTCTTGTTGACACCCCTTTTGGCCTCGGCAAAGATCTAAACATGGCAAAAGCAACAACCACAGAAGTGTTTAATTGTTCCGTCGAAGATTTTTTTAAAATCATCGCGGACTACGAGAAGTACCACGAGTTCCTTCAAGAGGTAAAAAAGTGCACGGTTTTAAAGACCGAGGGCAACCGCAAGCTTGTGGAATTCAATGTCTCGGTGATAAAGTCCTTTAAGTACACTCTGTGGATGGTGGAAAACCCTCCGACTTCCATTCAGTGGGAGTTCGCCGGAGGGGATGTGTTTAAGACCTCTATCGGCTCCTGGAAGCTGGAAAATGAAGCCGGGAAGTGCCGGGCCACTTACACGGTGGAGGCCACCTTCGGCATGTTTGTGCCCGGCCCCATCGCCAATGCCCTGGTCAGCGTGAATCTGCCGGGCATGATCAGTGCCTACCACAAGAGAGTGGCGCAACTTTACGGAAAATAACCTGTCTCTGAAGGAGGACGTTGCTATGGATGGGAAACAGTCTTCAAAACATCACCCCCTCGAAGAAAATAAAGAAAAATCCCCAGAAGAATCCCGCACGGAGGATGGACGCTCTTCCATCCTGAGCGAGGCTTTGAAAAAGGTCTTCACGGTCGGGGTGAGCGCCGCCTTTATGACCGAAGAGAGCATCCGGACCTATTTGGGGGAAATGAAACTTCCTAAAGAAGTCCTTCAGTTTCTTCTGCAAAGTGCCTCTAAATCCAAGGATGAGATCACCCAGCGGGTGTCCAAGGAACTGGTCGCGATGATCCACAAAATCGACCTTGTGAATGAGTTTTCCAAATTCGCCGAATCCCATAAATTCAAGATCTCGGCCGAGGTCGAGATTCTTAAAAAAGACCCCATGAAGGGGTCGGATTCCAAAAACTAAGCCCCCACCTCCGCCGTGCAAAGCCCCGAGGCCCGGGGCAAAAAACTCTGGACTCCTGAAATCCCGTTTTGAGCCGATCAGACTCCTATGGTGACCTACGTATTCGCCCTGGCGGCGGTGATTTTGTTCTGTCTTTGTGCGCATCAGTTGATGCGATCCCTGCTTTCGCCCCTTCCGTTGCTGAATAACACAAGCTATAGCAAAAGCGCTCTGCGCGTGGAAAAGGCCTATAAGGTGTTCTCCTGGGGAGTGATGACCCTGTGTTTTTTGCTAGCCCTTGTCATCTCTTTTTATCAGGTTTTCAGCGAGATTTAAGCGCGCTATGATCCCCCCTCAACATTTTCTTTCCCCTGAAATTTCCCTGGGGAAGAAAGGGGCATGGGCGATGTTTCACACAATCAATCCGGCCACCGGCGAGGTGGTGCAAACCTACTCTCATTTGGATTCCCGGGTGGTGGACGTCCTGATGGACCAAGCAGTGGAGAGCTTTGCGGCCTGGCGTGAAGTCCCGGTCTCTCAACGGGCCGAAGCCCTGCAGCGCCTGGCCTCGCGCTTACGGGAGCAGAAAGAAGAGCTGGCCGCTCTGATGAGCCGGGAAATGGGAAAGGCCCCTGCCGACGGCGTTGCTGAAGTTCTCAAATGCGCTGACGCCTGTGACTACTTTGCGGAAAAAGGGCCCGAGTTTCTGGCCACCCGCCCCGTGGCGTCCCCCTACGCCCAAAGCGAAATCCAAATCGCCCCTTTGGGAGTGATCTTTTCCATCATGCCTTGGAATTTCCCCTTCTGGCAGTTCATCCGCTTTGCCGCGCCCTCGCTGATGATCGGCAACGTGATTTTGCTCAAACACTCGGATTTGACCTCCGGCTGCGCGGAGCAAATTGAGGATCTGTGCCGACCCCTTTTTGCAAAGCCCTTGGTTTTTAATTTGCGCATCGACCATGCGGAGGCCGCGCGGGTGATTCGTCATCCCCAGGTCCGCGGGGTCACCTTCACCGGCAGCACCCGGGGCGGACGGGAAATCGCCCGGGTCGCAGGGGAGGCGCTTAAAAAAACCGTGCTTGAACTCGGAGGCAGTGATGCCTATCTGGTGCTGGCGGACGCCGATCTGGAACTGGCGGCGAAGACCTGCGCCCAGGCCCGCATGATCAATAACGGGCAAAGTTGTATTGCGGCCAAACGCTTTATTGTCCAGGACGAGGTTTTTGCGGACTTTGTCCAAAGGCTCAAAGCTGAACTGGAAACATTCAAACCCCAGCCCTTGGCGAGCCTCAAGTTCCGCGATCCCTTGCAGGAGCAGGTGGAGCGGATGAAAAACCTTGGTGGCAAGCTTCTACTTGGAGGAAGTATCCCCTCCGGTCCCGGGGCCTATTATCCTCCGACCCTTTTGGTCTTTGAAAAGAATCATCCGGAAATCCACCAGGAGGAGCTCTTCGGACCTGTGGCCATGGTGATTCGCGCTGGGAGCGTGGATGAGGCGATGGAAATCGCCAATTCGTCGCCCTTTGGTCTGGGGGGAGGGATTTTCTCCCGCAATAGTGAAAAAGCCCAGGCGCTGGTGGCGCAAAAAATGGAAGCCGGTTCCGTGGTGGTCAATGGTTCTGTCCGCTCTGATGCGCGCTTGCCCTTTGGCGGGGTAAAGGACTCAGGTCATGGCCGGGAGCTGTCGGCCTTCGGATTTTACGAGTTCTGCAATATCAAAACGGTGGCGCGGGGATCGTGATTTGAACGACTGGCTGGATCTGGAACATCACCTTTGGCGGGAATTGCAGGAGCAGAGGCTTTTGCCGCAAAAACTCCTGGTCGGGTTTTCCGGGGGCGCGGACTCTTTGGCCCTTTTATGGGCCCTTCACCGCGTGAAAAAAACGGGCCTGGCCGCGGCGTATATTCACCATGGCCCTGGGGGAAATACGTCCTACCGGGATCAAGCGGAGCAATTCTGCCGCGATTTCTGTGAGCGCCATCAGATCCCATTTTTTGTGCAGAAATACGAGGGAGCTTCGCTTTCTTCGGAGGCGGAGTTGCGGGAGTTTCGGCACCGCTCGCTGGAGCATCTGAGGAAACAAACAGGTTCGGACTTGCTGGCCCTAGCCCATCATCGGGAGGATTTGCTGGAGACCCGGATTTTGCGATTGATTCGTGGAACAGGGCCCCAGGGGTTGGTCGCCATGCGCGTCTTGCAGGGGACTTTTTTTCGCCCCTTTTTGAAGATCTCAAAAAAAGACCTGCTGGTGTATCTCGAAAAATACGCTCTTTCTGCTCTGGAAGACCCCTCAAATCAGGATCTGCATCCCTTGCGCAACTGGCTTCGCCAGGACTGGCTCCGGGCCCTGGAAGAGCGGCAAGAAGGGGCTCTAAACAGTCTGGGGCGCTCTCTGGAAGCCCTGGCGGAGATGGGGGCGGTGGAGGAGCTTCCTGAAGGCCTTGTCATCGACCAGGGGCTTTCGCGAAGTCATTTCTTGGCGGCCTCTTCCAGTCAGCAGAAGCGGGCTCTGGCCCGCTTGCTTTTGCAAGAAGGTGTGAGGAATTTTTCTCAAGCTCATCTCGAAGAGATACAAAAACGCCTGGACAATTCTCAAAAAGACTTCACCTTTAGAGTTGGCGGAGTTGAGTGGGTGGTTAACGCACAGCAAATCCGGGTCCAGAAAGCAGAATAAGAATATCGTATTTTCCTTTATTACGACGCGTAGGCTTGTGACCCCCTCTCATCCATGCTAGGCTTAAAGATATTTCTCAGGAAGGAGAAAGCATGCGTTCCACTCAAAAGACCCTGGCCTTGTGGTTCTTTCTCATCATCATGGTGGTGTTTTTCTTTCATGCTTACGAAAATAAGCATCAGAAAACGATTCCCGATTTTACCTACTCCAAACTTGTTGATGCAGTGAAGAACGGCGAAGTGGCCAATATTACTTTCCGTCAGGAGACCAGCGAAATCCTGGGGGACGTGAAACCTGAATTTGCGAAAAAATACAATGGGGCGACGAATTTTGCCATCGTGGGGAACACCCAGGACGAGGGTTATAAATTCTTTGTCAATAACGGCATCACCCCGAACTACGAAAGAGCTGATACCAATAATTTCTTCCAGTCCTTTTTGGTGAACTGGTTGCCTTTGCTTTTGATCGTTGGTTTGTTTTTCTTTATTATGCGCCAGATCCAGGCCGGGGGCGGCAAAGCCATGTCCTTCGGAAAGAGCCGGGCCCGGCTTCTGACAGAGCATAAAAACCGTGTGACCTTCAAAGAGGTCGCCGGCGTGGATGAAGCCAAAGATGATTTGCAAGAGATCGTGAGCTTCCTGAAAGATCCCAAAAAATACACCAAACTTGGCGGCCGCATCCCTAAAGGGGTTCTCCTGGTCGGCCCTCCGGGAACCGGGAAGACCTTGCTTGCGCGGGCGGTGGCCGGAGAGGCCGGTGTGCCCTTCTTTACCATTTCGGGTTCTGACTTCGTGGAAATGTTTGTCGGCGTGGGCGCCAGCCGCGTGCGGGATTTGTTTGAACAAGGGAAGAAAAGCGCGCCTTGTTTGATCTTTATCGATGAGATCGATGCGGTCGGACGTCATCGTGGCGCCGGCATGGGCGGTGGTCACGACGAACGGGAACAGACCTTGAACCAATTGTTGGTGGAAATGGACGGCTTTGAGTCCACCGAGGGTGTGATCCTGATTGCCGCCACCAATCGTCCGGATGTTCTGGATCCGGCGCTTCTGCGCCCGGGTCGTTTTGACCGCCGTGTTGTGGTGAATAAACCGGACTTAAAGGGTCGGGAGCAAATTCTCAACGTGCACATGCGAAAAACCCCTCTGGGCCCAGATGTGGATGTCACCAAGATTGCCCGGGGAACTCCGGGCTTCTCCGGTGCGGATTTGGAAAACCTCGTGAACGAGGCGGCCTTGGTGGCAGCCCGTTCTGATAAAAAGTACCTGGAGAACGAGGACTTTGAAAAAGCCAAAGACAAAGTCATGATGGGGGCTGAACGCAAGTCCATGGTCATTTCCGAAGAAGATAAAAAAATGACCGCCTACCACGAAGCCGGGCACACCCTGGTGAACGTGAAGATCCCGGGCTTGGATCCGATCCACAAGGTGACCATCATTCCCCGCGGCATGGCTTTGGGCTTAACCCAGACCCTGCCGGAAAAAGACACAGTGAGCTTCTCCAAATCCCAGGCGGAAAACTGGATCGCCTTTGCTTTTGGGGGGCGGGCCGCGGAAGAGTTGATTTACAAAGACGTCACGGCCGGAGCCGCCAATGACATTGAGCGCGCCACCCAGATCGCCCGCCGCATGGTGTGTGAGTGGGGGATGAGTGAAAAACTTGGACCTTTGGCTTATGAAAAGCGCGAAGGACCAGTCTTTCTGGGACTGCAAAACGGTCACACCTCGAAGGATTACTCAGAGTCCAAGGCGGAAGAAATCGACGCCGAAGTCTCCCGCATTATCCACGAGGGTTACACCAAAGCTTTAACGATTTTGAAGGACCATCGGGACGCTCTGGAGCGTTTGACTCAGGCCTTGCTTGAGTACGAGACCATTGACGGCCATGAAGTCATGATGCTTGTGAACGGCGCCTCCGTGAGTGAAATCGAAAAGGTCCGCAACAATCGCAAAGACGGCGGTCTAGGAATCCCCGCCATGGCCGGTGCGGACAAGAAGCCAGCCGGAGATCCCGTTGGGAATACAGGCCCTGTGACAATCTAAATCCTCTGTGCTAGAGTGATCGGGTGTTGCAGCAATTCTTAGACAATCTCATTTTCATTATATCCCACCTCCGAATCCAGGATCTGGTCGACATGATCCTGGTTTGGATGGTGGTTTACCGCATTCTGGTGCTGATCAAACGCACCGGGACCATTCAAATGCTCTCGGGCCTGGGGATTTTGGCCATCGGTTACATCCTCAGCATCTGGCTGGAGCTTTTCACCTTTAACTGGCTTTTGGAGAAATTCTTCTCCAATCTTTTTGTCATTATCGTGATCCTCTTCCAGGGCGAGATCCGCCGGGCCTTGGCGCATATCGGGAGCAATCCCTTTTTCACCGATGCCACGGCCGCGCAAGAGACCCAGGTGATTGAAGAGATCGCCAAGGGGGTCATTGTCTCGGCTCAAAAGGGTTATGGCGCTTTGATCGTGATTGAGCGGGAAATCGTGGTGGACTATCACATTGAATTTGGCACCGAGATCGACGCCAAGGTGTCTTCGGAATTGATTTGCTCGGTCTTTCATCCCGCAAGCCCCATGCATGACGGGGCCCTCCTGATCCGCAACGGGAAAATCCACTCTGCCGGATGCTTTTTGCCCCTGAGTAAAAATCCCGCCCTGGATAAAAATCTGGGCACCCGCCACCGCGCCGCCATCGGTCTGACCGAGGAGACCGACGCCTTGGTCTTTGTCGTCAGTGAAGAAAACCGTTCCATCGGGATTGTGCAAGGGGGTCACCTCACGACCAATGCGGAATTGGGGGACATCCGTAAAATCCTTTACGAAAATTTCGGCCTTAAATACAAGGCCTTCCAGCAAGGGGAGATCGCCACATGATGGCCCCGAGAAAACCCTGGTCCTATTATTTTACAGAAAACTTCAGCTACAAACTGGTGGCCTTGTTCATTTCTTTGATCCTGTGGCTGACGATTTTGGGGCGGCGGGATTTTGTCTTAAGCAAAAAAATCGATATTGAATTGCAGACCTCCCCGAACCAGGTTGTGGTGGCGCAAACCGCGGACAGCATCCGCGTGAAGGTGTCAGGCCCCCGGGCGGCTCTTAAAAAATTCATGGACAATCCGCAAACCCAGAGTATTCTCATCGACGTTTCAGACCGGGGAACCGGGGTTTTGGATATTGATGTGCCTCTTAACAAAATCGAAGTTCCCATGGGGGTTCGTGTTTTGGGAGTGCGCCCGAACATGATCCGCGCTGAAGTCAGTGAAAAAAAATAGCAAGTAAGTAAATCATTGGGAAGTACACCATGTCAGAGAGTAACACACGCCTTTTTGGAACCGATGGAATCCGCGGAACCGCCAACCAATTCCCCATGACTCCGGACATTGTTTTGAAAGTCGGCCAGGCGGTGGGCTACCTGTTGCAGAAACAACCCCCCCGTCCCGGCGGCGCCTCCAGCGTCCGCAAGGTGGTGATCGGAAAAGACACCCGTCTGTCCGGTTATATGATTGAGCAGGCACTCTCCTCGGGACTGAACTCCATGGGCGTGCACGTGCAGCTTGTGGGACCTTTGCCGACGCCGGGGATCGGTTACCTGGCGCGCACCATGCGCGCGGATGCGGGGATTGTGATTTCCGCCTCTCACAATGCCTTTCAGGATAACGGGATTAAAATTTTCGGTCCGGATGGCTACAAAGTCGCCGAAGAAATGGAAAAAGAAATTGAGCGCCTGGTTTTACAGGATGATTTAACGAAGTATCTGCCCCACTCCCGCGAGGTCGGCCGCACCAAGCGCATTGAGGATGCCCAGGGCCGTTACATCGTTTACGTCAAGGCGACCTTCCCCTTAGAGCACACTCTGGATGGTTTGCGAGTGGTGCTGGACACCGCTCACGGCGCGGCTTACAAAGTGGCGCCGGCGGTGTTTTCGGAGCTCGGGGCGGAAGTGATCCAGTTGGGCGATGAACCCAACGGCACCAATATCAATGACAAGGTGGGCGCGCTGTACCCGGCCAAACTCGCCGAAGCGGTGATCCAGTACCGCGCCGATGTGGGGATCAGCCTGGATGGGGATGCGGACCGGGTGATCATGGTCGATGAAAAGGGCCAGGTCATGAACGGGGATCATATTCTTGCCATCTGCGCCCTGCAGATGAAGCAAAACGGGCTTTTAAAGAAAAACACCCTCGTGGCCACCCAGATGAGCAACTTCGGCCTTGAGAAGAAAATGAACGAGCATGGGATTAAGCTTGTCAAAGTGGGTGTGGGCGATAAGTACGTGGTCGAAGAAATGCGCAAGCAAGGCTATAACCTCGGAGGCGAGCAATCCGGTCATATTATCTTCCTTGATCAGTCCACGACCGGGGACGGCTGCGTGGCGGCCCTCAGTGTTCTGGGCGTGATGAAACAAACCGGAAAAAAAGCCAGCGATCTGAACAAGGTGATTGAGGATGTGCCTCAGGTTCTGATCAACTGCCGGGTCAAACGTCGCACGGAGCTGGCGGAGATCAAAGGTTATGGGGCCCTGATCGAGAGTATTGAAAAGAAACTCGCCGGTGAGGGGCGCTTGTTTGTGCGCTACTCCGGCACCGAACCCCTTTTAAGAATTCTGGTGGAGGGGCCGGATAAATTGAAAATCAACGAATACGCCAGTCAGATTGCCCAGTTTTTAGAAAAGGAATTGTCTTAATGAAAAAGCAGATTCGTCTGGGAGTGAATGTGGATCATGTGGCGACCCTGCGCCAGGTTCGCGGAGGCACCACGCCCTATCCGGACCTTTTGGAGATGGTAAAGAGATCCGTGAAAGGCGGGGCGGAGCAGATCACGATTCATCTGCGCGAAGACCGCCGCCATATTCAATTAAAGGATCTGGTTTTATTGGCAAAGAAATGCCCCGTGGATTTAAATCTGGAAATGGCGGTCACCCCTGAGATGCTCCGCCTGGCCAGAAAGTACAAGCCCCAGTGGGTTTGCCTGGTTCCGGAGAAACGGGAGGAACTCACCACCGAAGGGGGACTGGACGTGGTGAAGGGGTTTCAAAAGATGAAACCCCTGGTTGAAAAGCTGCAAATGCGCGGGATCGAGATCTCCATGTTTATTGAGCCCTCGCTGGAACAAGTGGAGGCCAGCTACCAGATCGGCGCCGATGCGGTGGAGTTTCACACCGGCCACTGGGTGCTTCTTAAAGGCGCAAAAAAAGAAAAAGAATGGCAACGCCTGGTGCAGGCGGCCCACTTGGCCCATGCCTCGGGTCTGGGCGTTCACGCCGGTCATGGTTTGGATTACCCTCATGCGCGCTTGATTAAAAAAATGCCTTATTTGCGGGAAGTGAATATCGGCCACTCTTTGATCTGCTATGCCCTGGAGGACGGCCTGGAGGCCTCCGTGCGCAAGATGAAGAGAATTTTGAAAGGATCCTGAGTTTCGTGGGCCAGTATCAGGTTTATCATCAGTTCACAACCCGCTCGCCCCAGGATCTCAGAGCGGTGGCGGAGACGCTCACCAAGCTTTTTCGCGAGCGAACCATCTTGCTTCTGGAAGGCCCAGTGGGGGCGGGAAAAACCGAGTTGGTGAAAACCCTGATGCAAGGCTGGGGCATCCAGGAGACCGCGTCGCCTTCCTTCGCCATTCATCACCACTATGAACAAGGAGAGCATGAGATTGATCACGTGGATCTTTATCGTTTGCAAAACGAGGAAGATCTGGACAGCACAGGCTTCTGGGACTTATTCAGCGCCCGCAGAGGCCTGGTGGTGATTGAGTGGGCGGAGCGTCTTAATCCAGATCTTCTGCCCTTGAATTGGTACAAAATCAAAGTGGTGATGCAAAAACGTCCCGCCATGAATGAGAGGGAAGTGACGATCTCGCTGCCAGGGTGAAGGGAATTACTTGAGCTTCCCCAGATGTTTTTCGATAATTTGGCGCGCGGCCGGGTGCACGTCTCGGGGGGCTTGTACGGTTAATCCGAGAATCTCTACTCGCTTAACAACGGAGTCCCCATACCACTTCACGATATTGTGAAACGCCATTTCACGGTCTTCCTTGGTTTCAAACTGATAACTCCACACTTCCATCATTTCATCCTCCTCCTGATTTTCGGTGCTCTTTATCCATAACAATGCTCTTTGCATATTGCCACCATTAAATGCCTGATGGTTTTTTCGTCAGTAGGAAAAGACAAAATCGCAGAAAATTATAGAGTAAATATCTTAGTTTAGTTAGTTAAGAAGAAACCTCAGGCCGCGCGTGAGGTCGGGGAGCTGGGTTTAAGGATTTTTTGCGTGAGATCTTTGGCCAGAGTCTCACTAAACTGAAGGACGTTTTTATTGTAATTGGATTTTTCTCCGATTCCCAGAAGCATGCCCACCACCAAATCCCCGTCCAGCAAAGGAACAATGGTGACGTGGTCGGGGATCTGCCCCTGGTTCCAGGTTTCAAAAAACGACTCGTTGAGATCATTGACAATGATGTAACCGTGATAGGGTTTCTGGGTGCCGCTGACGATTCGGAAAATGCTCGGCGTCTTGAGACTGAACTCGGGAACAGGGTTTGGGGGATTTTCGAAATTCGCATCCCATAAAAGGGGTTTGATCAGACGGTCTTTGTCTCCCACGGCAAGGAGCATGGATTTTTTGAAAAAAGTTTTTAACTGTTCAAACGAGGCCAGCACGGCTTTATCAAATTTTTCTGCGTTCTGCTTGCGCAACTTTTCCAGGAAGTAAGCCGCGGCTCCGTTTTGAACGGTGGTGGCCTTGACGGGCGCGGAGGGAAGCTCCTCCCCGCCGACAGTCACCTGCGTGGTGGGGGCCATTTTTTTCTGGGATAGGGAGATTTCTCCAACCGTTGAGACGAGGGTGTCCACCTTGGTCTCATCAAAGGAGGAGGCGGAACTCAGCTTGATCCCGGTGAGGGGCTCCGAGGTGCGAGGCCCCTTTTTAGCCCCAATGGGAGGCGCTTCGACGCTGGGAGGAGGGGCCGGGGGCATTGGGGCTTTGGGCAGGTCTTGCAGCAAAGGGGCCTGCAGAGAAGAAGTGTCCGCCAAAAGCCCCTCAGGGGATTCCTCCCCGGTGGTGAGGTCGTCGCCCGCCGCGGTCGCTTCGGCGTTGTCCTCTGGGTCTTGCAGAAGCAAGGAACCATCCTCAGCGAATAACTGCGGATCGTGGGCCGGAGCTGGCGCGTCCTGGTACTCGTTCCAGACGGACTGCAAAAGAGTGGGCGAGGCTAAAACAAAAACAGAGGGAATGGGGCTTCTCGCGTCCAGCGCGGGAGCCTCCAGGCAGGCCACGATCAAGCAGCCGTCCCATTCCGCCAAAGGGAGAAACTCCGGGGACCAGGCGTGGGCCTTGTGCCATTTCGTGAAAAACTCTTTTTTCGGGGGATGAAGTTGAATGAAATCATCTTCCAAAACCGGGAGCTGGTAGCTTTCCCGGGCCCAAGCCAGATACTCGTGAACGGGTATAAATTTCTTCTGTAAACAAAAGAGCAAAAGCGACTCTGCCGAGGGATTCTGGGCGTAGAGAGGTTCCGCCTTTGTCAGTCCGTTTTTAAAATGCTCTTGCCAGCCCGAAGTGTTCATCACCTGAGTTATCGGTCTAAGTGATGAAATTCCTTAAAGCTTTTTATTAAAAGGGGCTCCGGAGGGGTCCAGTTTTGGCCCTTCTCCGCCGGCGGCATTGTAAGATTTACTGTGCAAATTTGCGACAAACCCCGGCCCTGGCCCCGGGGGCCCTTGATGCGCCGACCCTCGTCTCTTGGGAGATCTTAAATGTTTTCAAGAATTTGAGGTTGTGATAAGGTGCGGCACTCTATGAAAGAAATGGGTTCTTCTTATTCACTCCAGGCGAATTACTTTGATCACAATGCCACGACTCCCGTGAGCGTCGAGGTGGTCCAGGCTCTGCCGGAACTGGCCCGGGCTTGGGGAAATCCCAGTTCGATCCACTGGGCTGGACGCCATCCCAAAAATATTTTGCGCGACACCCGCCAGAGTCTGGCTCACCATCTGGGCTGCAGTCCTCTGGAAATCGTGTTTACTTCCGGGGGCAGCGAATCCAATAACACCATCCTGAAGGGTGTTTTTGAACATTTTCAAAACACGTCCCGTCGTCACTTCATGAGCTCTGAAGTGGAGCACCCGAGTGTGATTAAAACCCTCTTGCATTTGCGCTCCCTCGGCGCGCGGGTGGATTTTATCCCCGTGAACCGCAAGGGAGAACTGGATTTAAAATTTTACCGCGAGCATCTGACAGAGGACACCGCCCTGGTCTCCGTGATGTTAGCCAACAATGAAACCGGCACTTTGTTTCCGGTGGCGGAGATGGCCAAACTGGCCCACGACAAGGGCGCGCTTTTTCACACCGATGCGGTTCAGGCCTTTGGCAAGATCCCGGTTCACCTGCAGGATCTGGGCGTGGATTATGCCTCCTTTTCCGGGCACAAGTTTTACTCTGTGAAGGGCACGGGGTTTCTTTTTGCCAGAAAGAACACGCCCTTTCTTCCTTTGGTGGATGGGGGCGGCCAGGAGCGCCACCGCCGGGGCGGCACGGAGAACGTGCTGGGCATCGGCTGTCTGGGTGTGATGGCGGAAAAACTTGGAGAAGTCTCCGCGCAGGCGGCAAAGCTGGCGCAGTTGCGGGACTTTTTGGAGACGCGGTTGTTGGCGGAAATTTCCGAAGTGAGAATCACGGCGGGAGAAAGCCCCCGGCTTCCCAACACCTCCAGCCTCGTCCTTCCGGGCGTGGATGGGGAGACCCTGTTGATGAGTCTTGATATCAAGGGCTATGCGGTCAGCACGGGAGCGGCCTGCAGCAGCGGCAACCCGGATCCAAGCCCCGTGCTTTTAGCCATGGGCTTAAGCCGTGAAGAAGCCCAAAGCAGTTTGCGGGTCAGCCTGGGCTGGTCCAATACGCGGGAACAAGTGGAGGCCTTTGTGGAAACCCTCAAAGGTGTGGTGCAAAGACTGCGCGCGATCCGGGCGGAGTCAGAGGGGAATCGTTATGTCTAAAGGACGAGTTTTAGTGGCCATGAGCGGAGGGGTGGACAGTTCCGCCGCCGCGGCCCTTTTGAAAGAGCAAGGCTATGATGTGGTGGGCGCCACCATGCAGGTGTGGGATTATTCCAGTTGCGATATTGAAGAAGGGCATGGCACCTGCTGCTCCAGCATCGATGTCGATGACGCCCGGGACGTGGCGGACCGTCTGGGGATCCCCTTTTATGTTCTGAACTGTGAAGCGAAATTCCGGGCCGCGGTGATTGATCCGTTTTTGCAGGCCTATCTGGCCGGGCAAACCCCTTTGCCTTGCGTGAACTGCAACACCTACCTGAAATTTGATCACCTGATCCGCAAGATGAAAGAGCTTGAGTGCGATTACCTGGCCACGGGCCATTATGCCCGGATCGTCAAAGACGACAAGACCGGCCGCGCGCGGATTGAAACCAGCACGGATGACTGGAAAGACCAGACCTATTTCCTGTTTACAATTGATCCTGAGATCGTGCCGAAACTTCTTTTTCCGATCGGCCATATGAAAAAGCCCGAGGTGCGCGCCTATGCCGAAAAGGTGGGGCTTCTCAACGCCCGGAAAAAAGACTCCGTGGGCATTTGTTTTGTCGGCGACCAGGGGTATGACAAGTTCATCGCTTCACAAGTGGACCGGAACATCCTTGAAAGCAAAAAAGGGCTCCTGAAGCGATACCCAGGCGGCGAGGTCATGGGCCGGCACGAGGGCATTCATACCTTCACCATCGGCCAGAGCAAGGGCCTGGGTTTGGATCATCACGAAAAAATGTTTGTCTTAAAAATCGATTCTGAGACCAACACGGTTTGGATCGGGGATGAGAAGGACCTCTTTAAGGAAGAGGTGCGGGTCATTGAACCCAAACTTCTTTCGGAAGTGCAAGATGGGGAGTGGATGAATGTGAAAATCCGCTACTCCACCAAGGGGCACCCGGCTCAGGTCTTTAAAACCGAGGAGGGCTTTCGGGTGAAATTCCAGAATCCCCAGCGCGCGGTCACTCCGGGGCAGGCGGCGGTGTTTTACCGGGACAAAGAATTAGTGGGGGGCGGATGGATCACCTTGTAGATCCCAGCATGAAGTTTCAAGTCCATACTTTCGGTTGCAAGGTGAACACCTATGACACCGGCCTTTTGCAGAAAAACCTGCAAAGCCAGGGCTATGTTTACCAAAACGGCGACCCGCGGATTCATGTTCTGAACACCTGTGCCGTGACCGCGGAGGCCACCAAAGAGGCCGTTCGTTACATCCGGCGCCTGAAGGTGCGCGATCCCTTCTGCACGGTGGTGGTGACGGGCTGTGCGGCCCAAGTCGACACCGGCTCTTTTGAAAACCTTCCGGGCGCGGATCTGGTGGTGGCCAATTCCCACAAAACCCAACTGCCGGAGCTTCTCAGTAAATATTTTAAAGGGGAGCTTAGTGAGAAGGTGTTTAAATCCAATATCTTCAAAAAAGAGGATCTGGAGATGGGTGGAGGGATCGAAAAGTCCCACACCCGCACGTTTTTAAAAATTCAGGATGGCTGCAACAGCTTTTGCACCTATTGTATTATTCCTTACGCTCGCGGAAAATCCCGCAGCATTCCGGTGGCGGATTTGGTGGCAAGAGTTAAAGACCTCTACGCCGAAGGCATCCGGGAAGTGGTTCTGACCGGCGTCCATATTGGGGACTACGAGGATGAGGGGCGCGGGCAAAAGATGGGCCTGGAGGATTTGCTTGAGCACTTGCTCGTGAAGACTCCCATGCCACGCTTCCGGCTCTCCTCCCTGGAGCCGGTGGAGCTGAGCGAGCGGCTTTTGGATCTTTATCAGGATGCCAAAATGTGTCCGCACTTTCATATGAGCATCCAAAGCGCCAACACCGAGGTTTTGGATAAAATGAAGCGCAAGTACACACAAGAGGACGTCCGCCGGGCTTTGCGGCAAATCGAAAAACGGGTGCCGGGGGCTTTTGTGGGCATGGATGTGATTGTGGGGTTTCCCACCGAGACGCAGGAGCAGTTTGAGGACACCTATCTGACCTTGGCGGAGCTTCCCTGGAGTAAAATCCATGTCTTCCCCTACAGCGAACGCCAGGGGACCCGGGCGGTGACCTACCCTGAAACCGTGCCCTTGCAAGAGCGGCAACGGCGGGCGGCCCGTTTGCGGGAATTGAGTCTACAGCGTTATGAGGGGTTGGCCCGCGCGCAGGTGGGAACTTTGAAAAAGGTTTTGGTCCTTAAAAACGCCGCCAAAGGCGGTCAGTCTCTCAGTCGCGATTACTGGCCGGTGGAAATTCTCGGAGCAGAGGAGTTCTTGTCACATTGGGCGGGCCAGGAAGTGGACGTGAGGATTCTCAAGTACGACCACTCCAATAAAACCCGCATGGAAGGCCATTTGGTCGGGGACATTGTACCGTGATGGATCTGGAAACCAAACTTCAATATCAGTTTAAAAACCAGGCTCTTTTGGAGCGGGCTTTAACCCATAAGAGTTACGCCCATGAGCTTCGCAGCAAGAATGAGCACAACGAGAAGCTGGAATTTTTGGGGGATGCCGTTTTAGACCTCGTTCTGGGGGAGTACCTGATGGAGACTTTTGCCGGTGATGGGGAGGGCGGGCTTTCAAAAAAACGCGCCAGCCTCGTCAATGAGGAGATTCTCTCGCAGTTGGCCACCAACCTGGAGCTTCCGCGGTTTTTGCTTTTAGGCAAGGGCGAGGCCACCACGGGCGGGGCCCACAAACCCCGGCTTCTGGCCTCCGCCTATGAAGCTTTGACGGGAGCGATTTTTCTGGACGGGGGATTTGAACCGGCCCGCGCGTTTTTGCGCCGGGATTTTGCCCAGCTCCTTGCGGACTTGCACCCTTCCCGGGATTTTGAAAAAGACTATAAAACCCGTTTGCAGGAAGTCATGCAAAAGGACACGAAAGAAACCCCCGTGTATGAATTGATCCACGAAGAAGGCCCTCCCCATGAGCGGACCTTTACGGTGTGTGTGCGGGTGAACGAGGCCAATCTCGCCACAGGCACGGGACGAAGTAAAAAAAATGCGGAACAGGCCGCCGCAAAAAAGGCACTGGAGCTACTTTCCAAGGAGACGATTTCATGAGCTATCGCGCAGGATTTTTAGGACTTATCGGACAGCCGAACGCCGGCAAAAGCACTCTCATGAATTACTTGGTGAGAGAAAAAGTGTCCATCGTGACGGAAAAACCCCAGACCACCCGCCGCCGGGTGATGGGTCTTTGGAGTTCAGAGGAAGGACAAATTGTTTTTGTTGATGCCCCGGGACTGATCAAGGCCGACAAGGGACTCAACGGCTTTTTATCCCAGGAGGCCGAGGATGTGATCCAGTCTTCGGATGCGGTGCTGGCCATTGTCAGCGTCGATGAGAAACACTCCGAGGATGCGGAAAAGGTCATTCAGCTGGTTTCCTCCGGCGGCAAGCCCTGGGCAGGGGTGATCACCAAGACCGATCTTGAGGGGAAAGCCCATCGCATCCTGATTCTGAAAAAGATGATTGAAGAGGCCGGCGGCAAAGCCTTCCAGGTTTCCGCCAAGGACATGGACGGGGATGAGACCCCGCGCGAAGAGCTTCTTAAGGAGTTCTTAAATCTCCTCCCGGAAAGCCCCGCACCGCTATATGATGTGGAGCTTTTCACACCTCACCGCACCAAGGATCTTGTGGCGGAAATTGTCCGCGAGAAATGTTTTGAGTATGTGCATCAGGAGATCCCCTTTAATTTGGCGGTGCGGATTTTGAAATACGACGAAGACGCCAAACCCTGCCCCAAGATTTACGCCGAGATCCTGGTGGCCAAAGAAAACCACAAAGCCATCGTGATCGGCAAGGGCGCCGAGAATTTGAAAAAAATTGGCACGGCGGCCCGCAAAGAGATCGAAGAGCTCGTGGGCGGGAAGATTTTCCTGGATCTGAAAGTGAATTTTAAACAGGACTGGTACAACAACAAACGCATCATGCAGGAGCTGGGATATGTCAGAAACAACGAAGAATCATGAGGACCTGGAAAGCTCCCCTCCGGTTGCGGCGGTGCCAAAGGTGGCCATCATCGGACGGCCGAACGTCGGGAAGTCCACCCTTTTTAATGTTATCACTGAAACCCGCAAGGCCGTGGTGAAGAACCAGGCCGGGGTCACCCGTGACATTATCATTGAGCCGGTGGAGATCTGGGGAAAACAATTTGATCTCATTGACACCGGCGGAATCACCGAGGCCGGGGATTTGTTTTCAAAGCTCATCCGCGAGCAGGTCTCGGAGTTTCTTTATAGCGTGGATCTGATTGTGGCGGTGATGGACGGACGGGCCGGGCTTTTGCCAGAGGACCGGGATATTATCAAGATCGCCAAACAAACAGGGAAGCCTTTTTTGCTGGTCATCAATAAAGTGGACAAGGTCACGGAAGAGGATATCTCCAAGGCGGATTTTTACGAATTCGGCGTGGACGTGGTGGCGGCCTCGTTTGAGCAGCGCCGCGGTCTTTCGGACATTCTAGAGTGGATCACAAAACAAATTCCCGAGCGTCGTGAGCCCATCACAGAAGGCCTGCGGATCACGATTGTGGGAAAACCCAATGTCGGGAAAAGCTCCCTTAGTAACGCCATTTTGGGTGAAAACCGCATGATTGTCTCCAATGTGGCGGGAACCACGATTGATTCCGTGGAAACCCCCTTTTATGTCAATCACAAGAAATACATGCTGGTGGATACGGCCGGCCTTCGCCGCTCCTCGCGGCGGGAAGAGGATCTGGAGATTATTTCCGCCTTTAAGTCCCAAGAAGCCATCCGCCGCGCGGATTTGGTGCTGCTGGTGATTGACGGGACGGAAGGGCCGACGGACCAGGACGCCAAAATCATGCAGGCGATTCTGGAAGACCACCGCGGCGTGATCGTGGTGGCGAATAAATCCGACGTGGCCCAGAACGAGGTCCCAGAGTACCGTAAAACCTTCCGCGAGCAGATTCAAAGAACCTTCCATTTCTTTGAAGACGTGCCCGTGGTCTTTACAAGCGCCAAGACCGGCCATGGCCTGCGCGATCTCTATGAGATGGTTCAGCATGTCGGGGAAAAATTGACTCACAAGATCCCGACCTCGGAGTTGAATGAGTTCTTCTTTGACACCATCCGCAAGGCGCCTGCGCCGGTTTGGGCGAATAACAACGTGAAGTTTTATTACCTCACCCAGACTTATCAAAAGCCCCCGGCTTTTATCGCCTTTGCGAATCATCCGGAAGGGGTGACCCCGGCTTATCGTCGTTTCCTGATTAAAAACATCAAACAAAGATTCGGACTGGAGGGCATCCCCATTCGCATCTTTTGCATGAAAAACAGCAAGAGACCCTGATGTCCGGGAAACGAGGCTCTTGGCGCACCCGCTTTGGATTTTATCTTCTGGCCATCGGCTCCGCCTGTGGCTTGGGGAATCTGTGGCGTTTCCCCTACGTGGTGGGGGAGAACGGGGGCGGGGCCTTTGTTCTTCTGTATGTTTTTATGGCTCTCACCGTGGGGCTGCCGCTGCTGATCGCTGAACTGAGTTTAGGGAAGAGCACCCGCCAGAGCGTCCTGATGGCGACGCAAAAGCTGTCCCGAACTTCCGGCCGGAAAAGTTTTGCCTGGGCCGGGCGCTTTTCCGTGGCGCTGAGTGTGGTGGTGTTTTCCTATTATGCGGTCATCAGCGGCTGGGTTTTGCACTTTTTCAGCCGCTTCTTGTTGGAACTTCTTTTCCCCGCCAATTTGCCGCACTCGCCGGCATCGCTGGCTCTATTGATGAAAAACGGGGTTTTGCAGTGGGCGCTGGCCAGCGTGCATGTGCTTCTCACGATCGTCGTGGTGGCCAAAGGGGTGCAGGAGGGGCTTGAGAAATGGATCAGCTACACCATGCCTTTGTTTGTGAGCCTGGTTTTGCTTCTGGTGATCCGCTCCACCTCTCTTCCCTCAGAGCCGGAGGTCTTGCGGTTCTTGTTTTACCCTGATTTTTCAAAACTCACCTACTCTTCGATGATTCACGCCATCGGCCACATTTTTTTTACTTTGTCCGTGGGCTTTGGCACCCTGGTCACCTTTGGCAGTTATATGCGCGAGGAAGACCATGTGCCCACCGCGGGGTTTCGCGTGACCCTGGTGGACACGGGGATTTCCCTGGTGGCGGTGATGTTGGTCTTTCCGATCGCGTTTCAGGCCTCCAATGTGCCCCTCACGGATCCTGCCCTGCTTTTTGAAACCCTGCCGAAATTCCTCTTGGAGTTCCGCGGGGGGATTTTGTTTGGGCTTTTGTTTTTCAGCTGTCTTTATCTGGCCGCCTTGAATGCGAGTATTGGGTTGATGGAGACCATTGTGTCCAATCTCGTTGATTCCCGGAAAAAGCGCCTGAACCGCAACAAGGCCTCCTGGATCGCTGGCGCCTTTGCATTGACTCTGGCAATGGTGCCCTCCTTTTCAAGCTCTGTTTTCCGGGATGTGGAGATCTTCGGGAAAGGGCTGATGGAACTTATGGACTCGGTTTTGATCAATTGGATTTTGCCGGTGATCGCGCTGGGGCTTTTGCTGAGCATCAACTGGGGGATGTCAGAAAAAGAAAAGCAGGATCAGTTTGTCGCCCAGGAACGTTTTGTGAGCTTTTCCATGTACCCTTATTGGCGCCGGGCAATCCGGTGGTATGCCCCAGGCTTGATTGTTTTAGGCATGATTTTGCAGCTTCTGGGTCTTTACCTCAAGTTAAACTAGAAGTTCATCCCAAGGATCACCAGAAAATCCACCACATCCCCGGAGATGGGGAACTTTAAGGGGGTGGAGCTGGTGCCGTCGTTAAGGAAGCGGCCGTTTTCATCTTTGAAATTCACGTAGTGGTACATCCCCTGAATGCCCAGATAGGCTTTTTTCCGCATGAGCGGCACCTCCAGGCCGGCGCCCATTTCAATCCCCATGGTCGCGTCCCGCCCATAGCCTTCCAAGCCCTCAAAGGTGTAGGTGCGGTAGTACTGGGAGAAACCACCAATCAAATAGGGGTTTAAATCGGCAAGCCCTCGGGTGACATTTTGGGTGTTAAAGTAGTACTTGAGGTCAAAGTTAAAGCTCGTAAAAGAAACATTGCCGTTGTAGGAGGTGGTAACGCTTTCCAGGCGGGCGGCATTATCCCCGGTCATAAACCCCATGGACAACGCCAGGCGAAGATCAAAGAAGTAGCTTAAGAAAAGTCCGAAACTGGGCGCGGACTCATAGGCTTTGGCAAAATTCCCGGTAAAGCCCCGCATCCCGCCGGCCAGGCCCACGGTAAAAAAACGTCCGTTGCGGAAAAAGTTGATATCCGCTTCTTCATCGGAAGCTTCGTCAAACTCGCTGTAATCGCTAAAGGGGTCATAGGCCTCATCCGGATCCGTTTGTGCGAGCAGAAGGCCTTTTTGGGCGAACGCGGGAGCGCTCAAAGTACAAAAAACCAGCAACGCGATAAAAAGGATTTTCACGGTGTCCCCCTTAGCCTATTATCGCGAGAAACCAGGGAAAACTGAAGGCCGGTCTCGAATTGAGACAGCAAAAGCTCTAAAGGGCGCCCGTGCCACGGCTTTGGCGGACTTTGGAAGACTCGGGCTCACTTTTTGGTCAACTTTTTTGGCAAACAGTGTCGAAGGCGGAGGAGTGCAAAAAAAGGGACTGAGCCTTTGACTTTGAACTTCAGGAATTTTCTAATCATTTTATGGACCTAAACACTTCCGTTCTTATCGTCTCCGCCTATGGACGCGGGTACTGGCTGGCTTCTGAACTTCAACGCGAAAACATTCCCGTGATGCTCATTGATGTCACTTCCAAACTGGGCGTTTGGCCGCCCGAGGATGTGGAAGGTCCCTTTGGTTTTTTTAAACCCGACCAACTCACGGATTCGCAGAATGAACGCGTGTTTGCCGAAGACGCTTTTGCAACCCTGAACCAGGGCTTCACCATGTGGTTGCCGGAGGGGCCCTTGGAGTTGAAAAGCCCGCTCACGGAGTACCGTTTGCAAAAGCTCGGTCAGAATAAAGCCGTGCTGAATTTCCTGCAGGGTGGGAAAAACGCGTTTCGCCATTTGGCGGGCTTGCCGAAATGGGCCTCGGAAAATTTTAAAAAATCCTGGATCCTGCACTTGGCCCACCAGTGGGCGGCGACCACCTATGTTCCCAGTTCCCGGGCCAGCCTCTCGGGGCGGGCCCTGAAAATCCTCAATCCCTTTCTGGTGCGACAACCCACCCGCGCCGGCCAGCAAAAAGCCGTGGAGTGGCTGAAAAGCAAGAACGTCGAGGTTCATCAAAAGACCGAGCTTTTGGATATCTCCTTAAAAACCAATAACGCCATCTCGGGCGTGGAAATCCACGGCGAGCGCTCGGGCCATATGCACGTGGATCAGATCGTGTGGATGCTCTCCAGTGAGGAGTCTTACTTTGCCGCCCCGAAAATCGCCCAACGGCTTTTCCCGCAAGGAGCCCTGGAACCGGAATGGTGCTGGGTGCGCTATCGCCTGAAGATGTCCCCCTGCCCTGAGCGCGACGCCTTGCCCTCGCATCTTCTGGTTTTGGGCCAGGTGACCAGTCCGTGGACGCATCAAAACCTGATGACCTTGCAGAGAACCGCCCTGGAAGACCAGTTCGATGTGTGGATCCGGATTCCCAATGTCCAGAGGTTCAACAAGGAATACCTGCGCATCCGCGGTGAAAAAATCATGGAGATCCTGCGCGAGCGCCTGCCCCTGGCTCTGCCGGAAATCCAATCTTATCCCCAGGAATTTTATTACACCTATTCCCAGATCGGGCCCTCGTCCTTTCCGGTTTTCGGCGAGGGGCTCGAGGCCCGGCGCCGCAAGATGGACTTCAACAATGTTCATTTGGAAAGCGCTGAGATCTGGACGAATTTTTCCTGGGATGACCAGTTTGAAAGCCAGGGCTTGATTCGGGATTCTTTATTGAAGTGGTGGAAACTCTTACAGCAGCGAAAGGAAAAGGAACACCGTGATTGAACGTTACACCCGCAGTGAAATGGGAATGATTTGGGATTTGGATCATCGTTTTGGTAAAATGCTGGAGGTTGAGATCGCTCTCGCCCAAGTGCAGGCGCAAATGGGAATGATCCCCCGGGCCGCCGCCAAGGCCATTGCGGAAAAAGGCCGCTTCAATGTGAAGCGCATCTCTGAGATCGAAAAACAAACCAAACATGACGTGATTGCCTTTGTCTCCAATGTCGCCGAGCACGTGGGGCCTCACGGAAAGTACATCCACTTCGGGCTCACCAGTTCCGATGTCCTGGACACGGCCTTCAGTCTTCAGGTGCGCGAAGCCGGCGAGGTTCTGGTAAAGTCCCTGGCCGCCCTGGAAAAATCCCTGGCAAGTCTTGCTAAAAAGCATGAGGACACGCTCTGCGCCGGGCGCACTCACGGGATGTTTGCGGAGCCCACCACCTTTGGCTATAAACTTCTCGGCTATCTGGCGGAGTTTCGCCGCAATCAAGAGCGCGTAAAACGGGCCTTGGAACAAATGATGATTTGCAAACTGAGCGGGGCTGTGGGGACCTACTCCAGCCTGGGTGTGGAGGTCGAAACCAAGGTGGCCAAAAAACTCAAGCTCACCCCGGAGACCATTGCCACGCAAGTGATCCCGCGGGACCGCCATGCGGAAATGATTTACAGTCTGGCGATGCTCATGAGCGGTCTTGAGCGCCTGGCGATTGAGCTTCGTCATTTGCAACGAAGCGAAGTCGGGGAAGTCACCGAGGGGTTCAGTAAAGGGCAAAAGGGGTCCTCCGCCATGCCTCACAAGAAAAACCCGATCAGTGCTGAAAACATTACGGGTTTGTCCCGCCTGGTGAAAGGGTATGCCTTTACGGCCATGGAGAACATCCCTCTTTGGCATGAGCGCGACATCAGCCACTCTTCGGCGGAGCGGGTGATTTTTCCGGACGCCTTTATCGTGACGGATTATGCGGTTTCCCGCATGGCCGCTTTGTTGGACAATCTGGATGTGAACAAAAAACGCATGCTGGAAAATATTGAAAGCTCCCAGGGGCAGCTTTTCAGCTCTCACGTGCTGCTGCTGCTGGTCTCCAAGGGGCTGTCCCGGGAAGAGGCCTACGTCCATGTGCAACGGCTCTCCCACAGTCTGAGCAAAGGGGAGCAGTTGCGCGATAAGATCCTGGCGGATCCGGAGGTCTCCCGTCTTGTGAAGGCCAAGGAACTGGATGAAATCTTTAGCGGGAAAAAACATAAAAAAGCCATCAAGTCTGTGATGAAAAGGGGGCTTTAGTGGCAGCCTGGACCTACTTGCAAAAAGGCGATATCGTTGACGTCATTTCTCCGGGGTTTGCTTCCACCCCGGAAGAGGTTGCGAAGGCCAGGAATTTTCTTTTAAAGTGGGGTCTTCAGCCCCGCATCCCCAAGGATCTGATTAAAAAACATTTTCTTCATGCCAATACGGATGAAAAACGTTTTCAGTTTTTGCAAGAAGCCGTCCTGGCCAGGGACTCTAAATTTATCTGGTGCCTGCGCGGGGGTTACGGATCCAATCGCCTGCTTCCTTATCTCGACAAAGTGAAGCCCCGCCAGCAGAAGCTTCTTCTGGGGATCAGTGACATCACCTCTTTGCATGTTTATTTCGGGCAAAAGTGGAAGTGGCCCACGATGCATGCCTCTTTGTTGGATCGCATGGGCAGCGGCTCCGTGCCGCCCAAGATCGAAAAAGAGACCATGGATCTGCTTTTTGGAAAAACCAGAGGTGTCGAGTTTAAAAAACTCCGCGCCATGAATGAACCCGCCCGACGCTTAAAGCAGGTGACGTCTTCCGTCGTGGGCGGAAATCTCGTGGTCTTGCAAAGCACCCTGGGGACCCCCTATCAGCTTAAAGTCGAGAACAAAATTCTTTTTATCGAGGATCTGGGGGAAAGAGGCTACCGTGTGGACCGCATCCTGGAGCAATTCCACCAGGCGGGGCTGTTTAAAAAATGCAAGGGTCTGATCATCGGGGAGTTTTTGGGCGGAGCGGAACCGGATGGGAAGGTGTTGTGGCCCCAGGTTTTTAAGTCCTGGGCGGAGCGGCTGACAATCCCGGTCTTTAACGGGATGGAGGCGGGCCATGGAGTCATCCAAAGGCCGGTGCCCCTTTTCACCAAAGCGGTGTTAAGCGGAGGCCCCCGAGGCTCCCTGTGGATCGAAGCGGAAGGAAAAAAAGCGTGAAGTATTCAGTTCTCGAGAAAAAACTCATGGCCCAGCTCAATGAGCGCATCACCGACACCACGCCCGGGGTGATGGTGCGGGCGTATCAGGGCGGCCGCATGGTGTGTGATGTGAGTGCCGGGGACACCTATGCGTATTACGATCTGGCCAGTCTTACCAAGGTGATTTTCACCGTGCAGGCGATGATGGTGGCCTTTGAGCAGGGCAAGTGGAATCTGGACACCCGGGTGCAGGAACAACTGGCCTGGTTCCCCCACGGCCATGTGCGGGTGCAGGATCTTTTGACCCACTCCTCGGGCCTTGTGTGGTGGCTGCCTTTTTACAAAGACATTGACCTTTCCTGGTCCTTGGAACAACGCCGGGAAAAATTGAAAAACGTGATTGCCCAACTGGAAGTCTCGGACTCTCCCAATAGCGTCTATTCGGATGTGGGTTTTCTGGTTCTGGGTTTCTTACTGGAAGAATACTACCAAGACGGCCTTTTGCGGATCTGGGAAGGGATTAAGGATAAGTTTTATGCGGGCACCACTTTGGAGTTTCATGACCAGAACCGCCCCCAGCACCGCTTGTCTTTGTATGCGCCCACGGAGGAGTGCCCGTGGCGGAAAAAACTGATCGTCGGGGAAGTGCACGATGAGAACTGCTGGGCCCTGGGCGGGGTGTCCTCCCACGCCGGGCTTTTTGGCAGCATTGATGATATCTCCTGGGCTTTGCTCAATATCCGCTCCCAGCTTCTGGGGATTGCCCGCTACTCGGTGAAACAAAAAACAGCCAAGCTTTTTGCTTCGCGCGCGCGGCCCCAGGGCATGGGCGATTGGGCGCTGGGGTATATGATGCCCACGCCCGGCTCCGCCAGCTGCGGAAGCCATTTCTCTTTGTCCTCGATCGGGCACACCGGCTTTACCGGCACCTCGATGTGGTATGACCCGAAGGCGGATTTCGGGATTGTGGTTTTGTCCAACCGGGTTTTATACGGACGGGAGAATAAGTCCTTTGCGAAATTGCGCCCGGACATTCATAATTGGATTGTTGAGGGTTTCAGAAAAAGCGCGGTCTAAGGAATTCAGGACCATGCAGGCGGAGAGTGGATGGAATTAAAAACAGGAAGTCATATTCATCTGATGGGTATTTGCGGAACAGCGATGGCAAGTCTTGCGGGTTTGCTGAAGGATCGCGGCTTTAAAATCACAGGCAGTGATTTAAATCCCTACCCCCCGATGTCCACGCAACTGGAGAGTTTGGGGATTGCGATCATGAAGGGCTACCGGGCGGAGAATCTTTCGCCCCGGCCTGATTTCGTGATTGTGGGCAATGTGATTTCCGCCAGCAATGAAGAGGCCCAGGAGCTTCTTCGCCTGGGCATTCCCTACACCTCTTTGCCGAAGGCGATGGGGGAGTTCATCATCGCCGATAAAGAATGCATCAACATCTCTGGCACCCATGGAAAAACCACCACGAGCTCCCTGATGGCGTGGGTGGCGGAAGTGTGCGGGGAAAAACCCGGTTTTATGATCGGGGGGATTCCTAAAAACTTCTCCAATTCGTTTCGTAATCCCGAGAAAAAGTATTTTGTCATCGAAGGGGATGAGTACGACACGGCCTTCTTTGATAAGGTGCCGAAGTTCATCCACTACAAGCCCCGTCATGTGATTCTGACCTCGGTGGAGTTTGATCACGCGGATATCTATGCGGACCTGAGCGCCGTGAAGGCGGCCTTCCGCCGTTTGATTCAACTGGTGCCGCCGGAGGGGACGCTTCTGGCCTGCGCGGACGATCGCAATGTGATGGAACTTTTTGTCGAATCCAAGTGCAAAAGCTCTTACACCTACGGCTTGCAGGGCGGGGACTTTCAGGCGGTGATTTTGCGGAATTCCTCCTCCGGGATTGATTTTCACGTGCAATATCGCAACGAAATCCTTGGGCCCTATCATGTGCAGATGAGCGGGGAGTACAATATTTTAAATGCCACGGCCGTTGTGGCTATGGCCAAGTGCCTGGGGTTTTCTCCGGAGAAAACCAAGGAGGCTTTGGAGTCTTTTGCGGGGGTCAAACGCCGCCAGGAGATTCTCGGCGAGCCTCAGGGGATTTTGGTCATTGAGGATTTTGCCCATCACCCCACCGCCGTGCGCGAGACCGTCAAGGGGATTCAGGCCAAGTACCCGGGGCGCAAGGTGTTCTCGGTGTTTGAGCCGCGCTCGGCGACCTCCCGGCGCAAAGTCTTTCAGCAGGATTACGTGACGGCTTTTCAGGGCTCCCACGAGGTGTTGTTGGCGGAGGCTTTTGACCAATCCAAGATCGATGCAGCCCATCGTTTTTCCAGCGAAGAGCTGGTGGCGGATTTAAAGAACTCCGGAGTGAGTGCGGCGGTGTTTGCCTCCGCCGATGCGATCGTGAGTGCTCTGAAGGCCCGAGCCCGCAAAGGGGACGTGGTGCTGATCATGAGCAATGGGGGCTTTGACGGGATCTATAAGAAGCTCCTGACGGCGCTGGCGGGAGCCTAGGGGACCTGCCCCTTCGTTCGTGCAAAGCTTGTATTTTCTTATCTAAATTCCGATTCTCTTTGGGGGGATCGGGATTTTTTTTGTGTTTGCATCTATGTAACATAATCCTTGTGTCCCCAAAAGAAGGGGTCAAAACCGGCCCGGTGCCGGAGCGCGGACCTTGAGCCCTCTTTACCGAAGGAATGGGGGGAAAGGCAGGCTTTGCCTCGTTCCTGTATTGGTGAGCGGAGCATTTGCGGGATTGCGGTTTTGATTTCACCCGCGCATTGGTGGTGGAGCGTAGATCTTCATTTTATCACCGCTCTCAATGACTGAGCTTCGTCCTTGAACTCACCACTGATATAGTGACTGAGGGGGGGAGTTACCACCGATGCGGTGACTGACTGCAGAGATTTATTTCATCACCGCGCTTGGGACTAAGTCCCCTCATTCCTGCCGCCACCACCGATACGGTGACTGAGTGCGAAGTTATGGCTGGGACTTCGAGCGGAGTTGTCACCGAGACGGTGACTATGACTGAGAGCAGAGTTACCACCGCATTGGTGACTGACTGCGATGATAAACAAAAATAATTTAATAAAATCCTTGACGGGGTCTCGGAGTTTTTAATCCTGGCAAGGCGCTTTGGAAAAGAACCCTCGAAGCTTTTTTCAAGGAGAAGATCTTTCTTAAGGCCTCTCAGAGCCTTTCTGGAGGCTT
>Ga0255338_1002062_pt1 | contig 32520 bp, 25 predicted proteins | sample MeOH1_35cm_T4_19_FD_203715 | JGI IMG/M metagenome (GOLD analysis project Ga0255338, IMG submission 203715) | Sandy soil microbial communities from University of British Columbia, Vancouver, Canada - MeOH1_35cm_T4_195 | ecosystem: Engineered > Artificial ecosystem > Sand microcosm > Unclassified ... | reverse complement strand
AAAGAATATTGATTTATTGAAAACTCTTTCAGAGTTTCCAACAAGTCAACATTCACTTACAAATAATAATGATGAAATTTTAATTGAAAATTCTACTTTTGAGTAGTCCAATTTGGGGGAGCTTACAGGTGTAAAAAAAGAGCGGCTGTCAAGCCGACAAATTGTCCCCGCACCGAACGATGACCGACAAAAGCCCGCTGGGGCCAAACGCTGGTTATGTGACGTTTGCGTACGTCGTCAAGTTAAGTTTATGATTTTTTCCGCAACTTGTCTACAATGAGAAATATTTCCAAAGAGTCCCATTTTTTGTGTCGCAATGTCGTTGAGAGTCTGAGCAATTGTTTCTTTGTCGGCACCGATAATTTTTAGTTTGAAAATGTCAGGTGTGTAAGATTGATATTCGTCTCTGGCTTCAGAGAACTCATTTACTCCGAGAGGGTCCCAGTCATTCCAAAGAATTTCGTCTATTGATTTGTATACACTTTTCTGGTCGTCTCTCATGAGTTCTTGTCAGCAAATGACACATAACTAGTCTATGGGTGTGATTTTTTCACCTCCTACCTCCGGAGAACGGAGGTAAAGGATGGTTTTTAACATTCCCACACTCAAAGATATTCTTTTATTGTTTTAGTTAAAATAATCTGCATGTATCCGGTTATTTGCTAGATCAACTTTAAAAATTGAAGCCCTTAATATCTGTTAAAAGTGTGCTAATGTCATAATGTCATATAGGAGTCATATATAACTCCTATAGGACTGGTATATAACTGGGATAAGAAAGCTATAGAATATAGCAAGGTGTTAATGCCTTAATATGGAACTTTGCAATGAAGGAGAAAATTATATGGCAAGACTGGAAGGCATATTAAAATTAAGAGGTTCGGTAGGGAGGAATAACGTTTTGCAGGACTCAGGACGGATATATAGCGAAGGGGAAAGGAGGTCCGGATGCGAAGAAGATTTTTACTGACCCTGTTTATGAGAGAACGCGCGAGAATTTTAGTGAGTTTGGCGCCTGTGTGAAATGCGGAAGCCTTTTAAAACAAGCTACAGTGAGCTTGAATAAAAACTCGCGTGACGCCAGATTAACCCCAAGGTTAAACAGGATAATGTATACCATAAAAGAACTGGACACTATTAACGTGAGAGGGGAACGCACTGTTGCAAGCGGCATAAACACCGCGCAGGCAAAGGAATTACTGAAGACCCTGGAGTTTAATATTGCAGCCCCGTTAGGCCAGGTGCTTACTAAAACTTACAGTGTAACTACCAATACAGGTGTGATACAATTAGGAAATGTGGATGCCACTCGTGACATAAAATTTCCGCAGGGGGCCACGCACGCAGTTATTAAGGGAGGCTGGGCCAGAATAAATTTTACCAATGGCGTGAAGGAGTTTAAGGAAAGCAACGCGGTGAATGTTGCAAAAAGTTCTGCGCCGCTGAATGTAACACTAACGCCTTTGGGGTTGCCGACGATACAGGGAACGGATGTGTTTGTGCTACAGGTAACATTTATGCAGGAGATTGGCGGGGTAATGTATGAGTTGAATAACGGAAACAATAATTGCATGAAGGTGATTGGGGTGAATTGATGTGGCTTTTTAGAGGGTTGTAAAGATTTAAATTCGCGTTACTTTTTGTCTTGATACAAAACTAGTGAGGCTCTACAAAACTCCAATAATCATGCACGCTTCGACTCCGCTCAGAGTGACAAAAGGATACAAGAGGCTTGAGGCCGTAACTTATAAATTGGCTTCCGATACAGAATCGTCATCTAAGGCTTTCGGACTAAATGCTCAATGAAAGCCGAAGTAATCTTTAACAGTGTATCCGTAAAGATCGCTTCGTCGCTTTCGTGAAACAGGAGCTACTCGCGATGACGATCAACGTTATTGATAGTTCTTTTTAAAGAACAAAGCAGTTTTTAACCGACAAATTCTATGAGGCCGATCATTAGGGCTCAGGATGACTGGCGTTGAGGAGACGGGCAGACCCTTGATCTGCCTCGGTGGATTGTTTACTTTTCATCTAACGAAAAGTAAAAAATAAAAAAATAATTTTGAATCTCAACTTCCTGCCTGCCCAGTTTTATTAAAACATTGGAGGACTCGATAAGCTTAAACCCTCACACCAATTACGCAAACATCATCCACCTGTTGTAAATCACCTTTCCAGGAATCGAATGTTTGTTCAAGAATGTTGCGCTGCTCGCTTATCATTTTTTCATTAATGGTAACCAATAATTCTCCAAACTGCAGGTATTTAAATTTTTTGCCTTTAGTGCCGCCAAACTGATCCGCGTACCCGTCAGAAAAAGTATAAATCATATCATTGTTTTCTAACGCTACTCTGTTATAGGTAAAAGGAGTATCATCGTCATGTGATTTGCCAACTGGCATCTTGTCCGGTTTGTAAATAAGCAACTCATTATTTCTTACAATATAAAACGGGTTGTTGGCTCCCGCATACTCTAACAGGTTATTTTTTCTGTCAAGTACTATCACAACACAATCCATTCCGTCTTTACTTTCCTCAACACTGCCTTCGGGGTTCAATGCATTAATGATCTCTTTACGCACTGTATTCAAAATTAAATCCGGTCTTGTTATTTTTTTTTCTTTAATTGTTTCGCTCAGTATGCTTGTGTTTAATAAACTCATAAAAGCTCCAGGCACACCATGTCCGGTACAATCTCCTGTTACATAAATAAATTTATCTTCAGCTTTCGCTGCCCAGTAAAAATCTCCTGCTACAATATCTTTAGGCCTGAACAACACAAAATGCTCCCGCAGGTTTTCCTGTAATAATTTATCACTTGCCAGCAACGCGGTCTGGATGCGTTTGGCATAAGTAATACTGTCTATAATCTCTTTCTGTTTTTCTTCTACCAGATTTTTTTGGTGAAGAATAATTTGATTGGCAGCTTTTTTCTCGCGGTAGCCCTTTAATAAAAAGAATAAAAGAATAATAAACACAGCAATGGCTCCAAACGAAAAATACCGGATTGTTTTTTCAGATTTCAATTGCTCTTCCTTCTTATTCACCTTCATTACGTAATTGAGCGAATCCTGCAACTGCTGTTTATAAAAAGAATACTTTAACTGCGTTTCTGTATAAGCCTTAATGTTCTCGTCGCTTTTTAAACTGTCGCTCAGTTCTTTATTTTTCCTGAAATGATAAAGCGCTTTCTCAAAATCTTTTAATCCGCTGTATGTGTCTGAAATATAAGAGTGGAGATCAACCTGAGTAGTTACAGCACCTACACTTTTTGCCATGCTTAAAGCCTTAATAGCGGTATCTCTGGCTCTGGTATAATCTTTAATAAGATTAAAATGCATAGCCATATAGCTTAAATTAATTGCGGTGCTGTAAACATCGTTTCTGCTGGTCCAAATTTTATAAGCCTGAGTATAAAATTTCATTGACTCCTTAAACTCCCCAAGATTATCGTAAATAAGACCTATATTTTCGGCTGCCGCTGCGGTTCCATTATCATTTTTCGCCTGCTTTTGCAGCTCTAAAGCAGCAAGCATGTACTCCAGGGCCAGCGGATAATTTTTATCATCCATGTAGGTAAGGCCAATATTGTTATTCAACGATCCCAGTTTTTTTTCGTCCTTCAAACGAATGGCTATTTCAAGTGCTTTGTTAAAGTATTCCCGCGCTTTGATCTGATCTTTCTGAAAACTGTAAACCACTGCTATTCCCGAATAAGCCGATGCTATCATTTTTTCGTTGTTGGCTTTCTCCGCAAGTTTCAAAGCTTCAAAATAATCTTCCATAGCTTTTTCAAAAGATCCTTTTTCGCGCACAACAAGCGCGTAGTTTAGCAGGCTGTTAACCTTGTTCTTTAAAATGCCCGTTTTGTTCGCAATTGTTTTGGCTTTATTTAAATACAAAAGAGAAGAATCCAGCTGACCGTCATTAAAATAGTACGACATGCCAATCTGGCTGATGATATTGTATTGCTGAGTGTCCGGAAGATTTGGTATATAAAGTCGTTTAAGAGAATCTGTTTTCTGGGCAAATAAAATGCCGTGGAAAAAACAAGCGAATGCTATTAAACGAAATAATTTTCTCATTTGGGGGAACGCGCTAAAGATAAATTAAATTTAAGTAAAGTGGTATTCAACCAAATAATTTAAATTTCTTTTTCCTGAAAAATTTTATTAAGTAAAAAGCACCAGCATTCTTTTAAATACTATTCTTTAAGCAATTTAAAGGTTGCTGAATTCCCCGCGCCTGTTACTTTCAGATAATAAATTCCAGGGCAATATTCTGAAATATTCAGATGCAGCGTAAATGTTTCATCAAACTTTTCATTTCTGATTTTTTGTCCTATTGAATTATATATTTCTACCTGTAAAATTCTTTCTGAGTTTTCTATTAAGATTTCGTTTGTGGCAGGATTAGGAAACACTTTTATGTTATTATCATTTGAGGTTAATTCATTCAGGCCATTACATTGCGTTATTGAAACAGTAGTAATTGCATTGTTTGTACAGCCCGAAGTACTGTCGGTTCCTGTTACTGTATAACTTGTGGTAACAGTAGGAGAAACAATAATGCTGTTTCCGGTTAACGAAACATTCCATGAATAAACGTTTGCACCGGAAGCCGTGAGTGTAGCGCTTTGGCCCGGACAAATTGTGTTGGTGCCAGCTACTGAAACTGATGGCGATGCAATAACAGTTAAAGTTACTGCTGTTCTTGTGGCGCTGATGGCACAGGTGTTTGCTTCGGTGTAAAATGTGTAGGTGCCTGCTGTTACAGTTGAAATAAATAATGTGTCACCAAATGCTATTGCCGCTCCTCCGGTTGATGTGTTGTACCAGCTTATTGTACCAGCGCCATTGGTAATGAGTGTAGCGGCTGAGGATGCGCATGCGGTGCTGTTGGCCGCAGTAGTTACATTGGTTGGCGAAGGTGGAGCCGTACAAGGCATTTGCGAATAACGCGCTACAAAAACATCATTACTGCCGGACGTGCTTGCTAAAGTTCCGGTGCCTGATGAAAGACTTAAATCTACAGTATCCTGAAAAATACCGGTTACGTAAACAAGATCTGAAGCATCAACGCTTAGCGCGTTTCCAGCGTCATTACCTGTTCCTGTGGAGTTAAAGGCCCAGAGGTAAGAGCCACTTGCGTTGTACTTTGTAACAAAAATATCAGCTCCTGTTCCGGCATCAAGCGTATAAGTGTTTGGCGATGTGTCAAAATCCATTACACCGTCAAAACTTCCGGTTACATATAAGTTGCTGTTAATGTCGCAGCTAATTGAATTTGCATTACATGAAACAGAGTTGCCAATATTCCGGGCCCACTGAAAGTTAGAGTTGCTTCCGAATTTAGCAATAAAAATATCATTACCTGTGGAAGCATTAAGGGTAGCATTGTTGGCAGAAGGATCAAAATCCACAGAACCGGAAAATGTTCCTGTGACGTAAATATTTCCCGGAGAATCTACTGCAAGTCCCGTACAATAGTCGTCTGCCGTGCTACCTAAAGAAATTGCCCATTGATAGTTTCCGTTGCTGTTATACCTTGAAATAAAGCCATCGGTGTTGCCCGCTGCATTTATAGAATATACTGGCGCGGAAGTATTGTAGTAGATTGTATTTTGGAAATTACCAGCAAGATAAACAGCGCCTGTATTATCAATGCCCAGGCTTGTGCCTTCATCGCTGCCCGAGCCTCCAATGGTGCGTACCCATTGAAACGCGCCTGAGGAATTATATTTTGCAAGGAAACATTCCGGTAACGGTGAGAGTGAACTTACCGTATTAGTTGAAGGGGAGGGATCAAAGTCCGCTGTAGCAGAGAACCAGCCGGTAAGATAAATATTGTTTGAAGCATCGCAGGCTATTCGCTTCCCTTCATCATCGCTACCACCACCCACGTTAAACGCCCATTGATAAACACCGCTGCTACTGTATTTTGCAAGAAATAAATCTCTAACACCATTTGCGCTAAGTGTTGCTGAAGAAGCGGATGGATCAAAATCCGGCGTTCCGCCAAACATTCCGGTAACAATAATATTACCTGCATTATCTATTCTGATATCGCTTCCTCTCTCAATTGAGGTATTACTACCAATAGAGAAAGCAAAAACAAACGCGCCGCTGTTATCATATTTTGCAACAAAAATGTCGGATGCGCCTGATGAGGCCAGAGTATATGTTGATGGTGAGGGATCAAAATCAACAACACCTTCAAAGCTGCCTGTTATGTAAATGTTGCCTGAATTATCATGTATTACAGAGCGTCCCGCATCGATACCGGCACCTCCAAAACCGATAGCAAAATTAAACCCTGGCGGTTGAGCTTTTATACTAAAGGAAATTAATGAAAGAATGAATAAAAGTTTTTTCATAGAATTAAATGTAGGAATTTTTTTTTGTAATAATTTTTTTTGGCTTTCTGTTTCAGGCTCGTATCGTAAACCTGAACTTTCCGCGTTGGCGAATTGGATGTTTATAATGTTGAAGTTAAAAGAAGAATTGCACAAAAAACCCCCATCTTTTCAGATGAGGGTATTAATTCAGGTTCAGTTTTAGGTTACGCTAAAACTGATTAAATATTAGTTAAGACCTTTTGCAGCTTCTAGTGTAATTTCAATTTTCACATCTTCACCGGCACCGCCACCTTCAACTCCAAATTCACTGCGCTTAATGGTTGTTTCACCTGCAAAGCCAGCAACGTTTACTTTCTTGCCATCCCAATCCTGATCAGAAGAACCCATGTAGTTGAAGCGTAATTCAACATCTTTAGTTACACCCTTAAGCGTTAACTTACCTTTTGCAGTGTAAGCATATTTACCAGGTTCTGTTGTATTCTTTTCAATAGTAGAAGCTTCGAAACTTGCTGTTTTATATTTTGCAACATCAAAAAAGTTTGGCTTTTCTTTTAAGTGTCCGTCGCGGTAAGAGTTCTGTGTATTTACTGTGGCCATATCCAACTGAACGAATATTTTTGGTCCATCTGTTTTTTCAAAATCAACATAACCGCTGTCAATATTAATTGAGCCGCGTGTATCAGTAATAATATGCTTAATACTGAAACCAACTGAGCTGTGTGCTCCATCAACTTCATACAGGCCTTTTATTTCGCTAATATCTTTTGCATTTGCCGCAATAGCGCTATCCGCTTCAGCTTTTGAGTGGAATGTATATTCTTTACCATCAATGTTAAGAATAATCATTTCTTTTTTCACCTCAGCACCACCTTCATGACCTGCTCCGCCAACAACTGCTATATAAGGAGCAATTACCAATGATACGATACTCATTAATTTAATTAAGATGTTCATGGAAGGACCAGAAGTATCTTTAAATGGATCACCAACAGTATCGCCAGTTACAGAAGCCTTATGAGGCTCAGATTTTTTGTAGAATGTTTCTCCGTTGATCTGAACACCTTTTTCGAAAGATTTTTTTGCGTTGTCCCATGCACCACCAGCGTTGTTCTGGAAAATTCCCATTAACACACCCGAAACAGTTACACCCGCTAATAAACCACCTAATACTTCAGGACCAAAAATAAATCCAACAATAACAGGAGTAATCAAAGCGATTGCACCAGGCATTAACATCTCGCGGATAGAAGCTTTAGTAGAAATAGCAACGCATTTTTCATATTCAGGTTTTGCTTTATATTCCATAATTCCAGGGATCTCTCGGAACTGGCGACGAACTTCCTGAACCATGTCCATTGCCGCACGACCTACTGCAGCGATTGCAAGGGCTGAGAATATGAAAGGAATCATTGCGCCAACAAATAAACCTGCAAGAACAGGAGCTTTGTAAATATCAATTGCGGAAATTCCTGCAACACCAACGAAGGCTGCAAATAAAGCTAACGATGTTAAAGCGGCAGAAGCGATGGCAAAACCTTTACCTGTTGCAGCGGTAGTGTTACCAACAGCATCCAGGTTATCTGTGCGCTCACGAACTTCAGGAGGTAACTGGCTCATTTCGGCAATACCACCAGCGTTATCAGCAATAGGACCAAACGCGTCAATTGCCAGTTGCATAGCGGTTGTTGCCATCATACCGGCTGCAGCAATAGCCACACCGTATAATCCTGCGAAATGATATGAGCTCATGATACCAGCTGCAAGAACAATGATAGGTACAACTGTAGATTCCATACCAACTGATAAACCACCAATAATGTTTGTAGCGTGGCCTGTAGCTGATTTCTGAATAATAGAGTTAACCGGACGTTTACCCATTGCTGTGTAGTATTCGGTAATCATACTCATAATAGCGCCTACAACAAGTCCAATAAATATGGCAATGAAAACATCAGTGCTTGTAAAAGCGTAACCACGTAAATTCAGTTCAGCAGGTAATAACCATTTAACTAAGAAGTAAGAAGAGATAACGGTTAAAATAATTGATGACCAGTTACCTAAGTTCAAGGCATTTTGTACGCTGTCTTTTTCGCCTTTAACGCGAACGAACAGAGTTCCGATAATTGAGAAAATAATTCCTAAACCTGCAATTACCATTGGTAACAGAATAGGAGAGAGGCCGCCAAACTTATCAGATGAAGCGTCAATTTCCTGACCCAATACCATTGTGGCAAGAATAGTTGCAACATAAGAACCAAACAAGTCAGCTCCCATACCGGCAACGTCACCTACGTTATCACCTACGTTATCAGCAATTGTAGCCGGATTACGAACGTCATCTTCAGGAATACCTGCTTCAACTTTACCTACAAGGTCAGCTCCAACGTCGGCAGCTTTGGTATAAATACCACCACCAACACGTGCAAATAAAGCGATTGATTCAGCTCCTAAAGAAAAACCTGTTAACACTTCAATTGCGCGCTTCATTTCATCACCTGTAACAGGTGTGCCTTTAGCGAACATTGTGTAGAATACGATGAATAAACCACCTAAACCAAATACAGCAAGACCAGCAACTCCAAGTCCCATTACAGTACCTCCTGTAAAAGAAACTTTTAAAGCCTGAGCTAAACCTGTGCGTGCGGCTTGTGTTGTACGGACGTTAGCTTTGGTTGCTACTTTCATCCCAATATATCCCGCAGTTGCAGAGAAAACCGCTCCAATAATAAATGCCACCGCAATCAGCCAGTGAGAGTGAATCTCAATAATGGCGTCACCGCGTTTAATTTCATGAACGGTACCGCTCCATCCTAACAGGATTGCGGCAACCACAACGAAATAACTTAAAACTTTCCATTCGGCCTTTAAAAAAGCCATGGCACCTGCGGCAATATAGCCCGCAAGTTCTTTCATATTTGCTTCACCGGCATCCTGTTTACTTACCCAGGCCGATTTAATTGCCATTACTAACAATCCAACGATCCCAAGAACGGGAACTAAATAAATTACATAATCGTTCATATAAATAATTTTATAGGGCTGCAAAATTAGGAAAATTCCTTTAATACGGAAATTCGCTAAAAAATTGATTTATAGATAGTTATTTATTATCTCAATATTTTAATAAATAATACATTTGCAGCTTTGATATGGAACATTTTGATCTTGTAATAATGGGGGGAGGGCCCAGCGGATATGCCGGCGCCATGCGTGCGATTGATTTTGGGAAGAAAGTTTTATTGGTGGAAAAGAAAAAGTTGGGCGGGGCCGGAGTATATGATGGCGTGCTTTCATCTAAAACACTGTGGGAACAATCCTTAAAGGTTGCCTCCATACGGGATATGGTGCCCGATTTTACTCCTAAGTTTGAAGATATCAGTAAAATTGTGAATGAAGCTGTGTTTGAAAGAAAAACTCAGATGACCGTGCATTTGCAATTACTACAGAACTTTAAGGACAGGCTGTTATTTTATGAAAAAGGTACGGCTGTAATTAAAGATAAGCACACAATAGAAATTACCAAGGATGACGGCTCGGTTCGCACGGTTTCAACGGATTTTATTTTAGTTGCAACAGGAAGCAGGCCCCGTATTCCGGCTAACATTAAAGTAGATGAAAAAGTAATTGTAACCAGCGATGGAATAAAAAATTTCACTTCCTTCCCGGAAAGCATGGTAGTGCTTGGTGCCGGTGTTATAGGTTGCGAGTTTGCTACTATTTTTTCAAGCTTTGGCACCACAAAAGTTTATTTAATTGACAAAGCCGATCGTATTTTGCCTTTTGAAGACGAGGATATAGCTGAGGTTGTACAAACAAACCTTGAAGCTAACGGTGCGCATGTTCACCACGGCGCTTCCTTAAAACGCATGGAATTGGTAAACGGAAAAGTTGAGTATGAATTGCAATTTAAGAACGGCACTACCGAAGTGTTAACTGTTGACAAGGCTTTGATATCCATTGGCCGTGTTCCTAATATTGAAGGGATTGGGCTTGAGAACGCGGGCGTGAAATTAAACGAGCGGGGTTCGGTTTGGGACGATGATACGCAAACCAATATCAGTAATATTTATGTTGCGGGTGACGTAACAACCGAAGTGGCGCTTGTAAACGTTGGCGAACGCGAAGCAAGGCATGCTGTAGTGCGTATGTTTGGACCAACCATAAAGCCGCTTACCTATAAGAATATTTCAACTATTATGTTCCTGAACCCTGAAGTAGCCGCGGTGGGTATGAGTGAACAGGAGTGTAATGAAAAGGGAATACCCCATAAAGTTGTAAAACTGGATTACACAACAAACGCGCGCGCCATTGCCATGCGTAAAACAAAGGGCTTTTTTAAAATTATTGTTACTAATGATCATGGCATGCGCATTCTGGGAATGCGTGTGGTGGGAGAGCATGCAAGCAGCGCCATACAGGCCGTTGCTTATTTGATTTATACAAATCAGGGAATAAGGGAGTTGGCAGACATGATGCATCCTCACCCTAGTATTATTGAAGGTGTTCAGGAATGTTTGCGAATGCTTCTTAATAAATCAATTTACAAGCCTTATGTGTTTAAGGATCGGCTAAAATGTTACACCTGCGAAAATGGCGTTTGTACACCGATTGAAAGTTTAACTTAATCCGCAGAAAAAACAATAGTAAAGGAAGCCCCCTTTTTTGTATCTACTTTAATTTTACCGTCGAGCTGCTCTACAAGCGAATAAATTAATTGAAGGCCTAGTGTCTCGGGGTTTTCCAAATTTACTTTTTTAGAAATCCCAACACCGTTATCTGATACTTTTAATTTGTAATGCCGTTTGCCGGTAGCAACAAATTCAATTTGAATGGTTCCTTTTTTATTTGTTGGAAAAGCATATTTAAAAGCGTTGGAAAGCAGTTCGTTGATGATGATGCCGCATGGAATAGCCTTGTTGATATTAATGCTCTCTTTATTAATATCGAATTTCAGATCCACCTTCACTACATTTTTAATGTTGTAGGTTTGAGAAATATAGCTAACTAGCTCTTTTACGTATTGTTCAATTTTAATTGTAGAAAGATTTCTTGATCGATACAGAAGCTCGTGAATAATGGCCATTGACTTTATACGGCCAATACTTTCAATGTATTTTTCCTTCGCGTTTTCATCTTCAATTTTTCCGGCTTGCAGGTTAAGAAGACTAGAAATGATCTGCAGGTTATTTTTAACGCGGTGGTGAATTTCGCGAAGAAGAACTTCTTTTTCCTGTAAAGAGGATTTTATTCTTTCCTCAATTTTTTTTCTTTCCAGAAACGCTGGAATAGCAACTGTTCCTTTTTTAGTATTAAATTTTTCCTTTTGAAGGTATGCATCTATTTTGTGTGGAGGGGCCATAATAAAGGTGCAGCATTCGTCTCCTTTAGCCTTACATTTTATTTCAACCGTGGTTAATGGAATGCCAAAACTGGCCTCGCACCAGCCACTTGAATAACCCGCATTCATAATACATACCGGGCTTTTTGATTTTTTTCCTGCCGAAACCCAGCTCTCTGCTTCAAAAGAATATGGATGCTTAAACTTGAGATAACAATTTTCATCCGGGCTGGGATGGCTTTCTTTCAGAATATCAACAAACGCCCAGCCGGAATAAGCAAAATGTACCGGGCCGGCGGAAAGTTTACTTATCGGATCCTTCAGGTTCATTTTTTTATGAAAATTACGCGCGTCTTCCAAACCCAACACATGGGAAAGATCAAACAGCATGTTTTTGCCAATGCTTAAAGCTTCTTCTTCACCACGATCGCTATAAAACTGACTGAAAGAATTTAAAAATTCCAGTGAAAGGGCTGAGGCGCGTACAAGAATATAACGTTCTCCGTTTATGTCGATACTGCCTTTTGAAGGATTGAACTCAAGAGCTTTAAAATATTTTCCAACGGTTTCTTCCGCTTTATCAAAAATGCCTTTAATTTCAGACGGAACTTTAACTGTTGGTTTCCTGGAAAGTTTAACTTTTTGTTTTTTTAAACGAGTGTTCTCACGCTGTAGGCGTGCCACCTCAGCTTTAAGTGTTTTTATATTTTCTGTTATTTTTTTCATCCCTTCAAATCAGTATCTCAAAAAAAGAAGATTAAAATTAGTAAAAATTAGAAAAGGAAAACCCTCATTAATCTTAAGTATTTTTTACAATTTTGTTTTACCTTATTATCTCATTTAAACCTACCTTTGATTTTCTTATGAATAAACGTATTCTGCCAATTATCTCCATTGCATTTTCTCTGGCTTTGCTGGCGCTTATATTTATTCAGGTTTACCTGATTAAAGGGGACTTTAAAGCCAACGAAGAAATGTTTGTTGGAAGGGTTAAGGAAGCGCTTGACAATACCTCGGCTAAGCTTGAACGGTTTGATACAACCACCTCCTACAAAAAAATAAAGAAAAGGATTCAGGGCATAAAGCAGCCAGGATTTTATGATGGAAAAAGCACAGGTTCATACTTTAACGTATTTACCACGCTAAGCATGGATAGTAACGGGGTTCAGTCCAGCCACTATTCAACAACGCTTTTGCCCGGTGATTCGTTAGATCTTTCCCCAATAGCCAAGAATTTTTTTAATTCTTTTAAAAACCAGAAACAAAATATTCAGGCGCAACCAAATGATTTATTTAAAAGCCTGCCGATAGGTAATGATATTTTTGATGAAACCATTGAGCAGAATTTTTATAAGAACTACAAGCAGCAGGTGGATACGGTTTTGCTGGATTCGATATTAAGATCAGAATTAAAAAAGCAGAAAATAAAGGCAAAATACTATTACAACATTACTTCTCTTTACCCAGGCAGCGCGCATCACAGCGATTTAAGAATAGCCGAAAGCTTTTCTGACTCTCTGGGTGAGGGATATAAAGTGTGTCTCTCTCCGAGCAACCGTTTTGTGGAGCCGGAGTTTCTGGTGGTTCGTTTTCCCGATCAGGAGCGGGCTATCTTCAGAGGCATGTGGTCACTTTTAACAATGTCGTTTGTGGTGATATTAATCCTGATTTTTTCCTTTTACTATATCATGGCAAATAACCTGAAGCAGAAAAAACTTTCAGTTATTAAGAATGATTTCATAAGTAACATGACGCATGAGTTTAAAACACCCATCAGTACAATTTCTCTTGCCAGTGAAATGTTAAGCGATACAAGTATTGCACAAACCCCTGAAAAGCAGCAAAGATTTTTAAAAATGATCAGGGAGGAGAATAAGCGTTTAAGTGTCCTGGTAGAAAGCATCCTTCAAACCTCTATTCTGGATAAAGGGGAGTTTAAACTAAAACTTAGCGAGGTGGATGTACATGATATTATAAATACCGCTATTAATAATACACAGTTGCTTATTAGCCAAAGGCAAGGGAACATCCAAACATTTTTAAAGGCCCAGAATTTCAAATTACAGGCAGACAGGGTTCATCTCACAAATATTATTTTTAACCTTATTGATAATGCCATCAAATACACAAAGGGTGTTCCTGAAATTGTGATTACCACATATAACACTCCGGAAGGTATAATGATAGAAATAAAAGACAATGGCATAGGAATAAGTAAGGAAAATCAGAGGAAAATTTTCGACAAATTTTATCGCGTTCCCACCGGAAATGTCCACAATGTGAAAGGATTTGGACTGGGACTTTCTTATGTTCTGGCTGTGGTTTTAAAACATCATGGCACCATTTCCGTTGACAGCGAGCCTGGCAGGGGAAGTACCTTTAAAGTGCACTTACCCATTTGATAATAAATGTTAAAACTGTTAAAATTGGCATGGTTAGTGCTTATCTTTAATGTAAATTTTAACAATTAGCAATATGGATTCTGTTAAAACAAAAATTCTTCTTGTAGAAGATGACGAAAGCCTGGGACCGCTTTTACTGGAATATTTAGAAGCGAAGGGTTTTGAAGCAAAACTGGCTACAGACGGAAAAAAGGGCGGCGATATGTTCTTTAAAGGGAATTTTGACCTGCTTTTGCTGGACGTAATGATGCCTGTTAAAGACGGGTTTGCCTTAGCCAAGGAAATCCGCATGGTGGATAAAAGCATACCTATCATTTTCTTAACTGCTAAAAGCATGAAGGAAGATACAATTGAAGGTTTTAACGCCGGCGCTGATGATTATATTACCAAACCTTTCAGTATGGAAGAGCTTCTTGCCCGTGTTACAGCAGTTTTACGCCGTACCAATAAAATCCGTTCGACCGAAAGCGAAGAAGTTAACTTTAAAATAGGTAATTACCAGTTTAATTCCGAAAAACAGCTTTTACAGCATGGTGGAATCGAACAAAAGTTAACTACCAAGGAAAGCCAGCTGTTACGTTTGCTTTGCGTTCATAAAAATGATGTGCTTGACCGTAACTTCGCGCTTAAAACCATTTGGCACGATGATAACTATTTTAATGGCCGAAGCATGGACGTTTACATTGCAAAACTTCGTAAGTATTTAAAGGACGACGCAAAAGTTGAAATTATTAATATTCACGGAAAAGGATTTAAATTATTAGTCAACTCCTAAAAAATCTATAAATAAACGAAAAGCGCTCTCAGGGGCGCTTTTTTTGTTATAGTGCTTTAAAAGGAGTTTACAATGGAAACGATAGAAAGCGGGCCTTCCAAAAAGTTTTATCTTGCAATTCTGGTAATGCTTATTTCCGGAGCCCTTTCCTTTAAGGCAGGAATTGCCTGGCCTGTTGCCACAATTATGAGCATTATATTCCTGTTGTTCGCGGTGCTGATTGCTTTAGCATTAACAAGCGTTCAAATAGACAGTAACCAAATCAGGTTGAGGTTTGTGCTTATTGGTCGCACCACTTTTATTAAAACATCAGAAATTATTTCAATTGACGAAGTTGTATTTCCAGATCTTTCAACGGGGGCAAATTTGAATAAAAAGCCGGGGATTTTATCGATTATCGCAAGGGATGGAAAAAAGATATCCATTGCGGCTTCTACGCATTCACGATTTGAGGAGATCCGAAAATATCTGGAGACAAAATTTCCTGAACTGATCAGGAAAGGAAAGTTAGTATCAGAAGCCTAAAGGTTTCCCCTGGTAATAATCCAATACCTTTAATTTAAACAAGTAATCGTATTTGCTCTGGGTTAAATTACTTTCGGCAGCAAACAACCGGTTTTTCGCGGAGCTAAAATCAAAAGCAGTAATTGCTCCCGCATTAAATTTTTGCTGGGCATATTTAAACGATTCGGCGGCTGCCTCTACACTTGCTTTAGTAGCATTATATTTATTAAGAGCGGCGCGGGCATTAGCGTATGCCTGTGCAATTGTTTTATAAAGGTTTTGCCTGGCTAAATCCTGGGTAAATCTTGCATTAAGCGTATTTATTTTTGCCGTTTTAATTGATGAATAAGTTTGAAGTCCGTTGAATAAAGGAATAGTAAGTGTAAAACCAATTGCTTTATTCACGTTGTTTTTAAACTGATCAGCGAAAGGAGTTTGCTTTGTCTGAACTTCGGTAATAGGCGAATAAACACTATCTCCTTTATTAGTAATACCACTCAGCTGGTAGCCGGTAAAGCTTACGCCGGTTATATCTTTCGCCAGCCCGGATGTGCCGGTACCAAGACTGGCATTTAAACTAATGGTTGGACTTACACGGCCTTTGCTAGATTGAAGGCTTTTCTCCGCGCTCATAATAGCATACTCGCCGCTTTTTATTGCCGGCTGATTTTTAAGTGCAATTTCATAAATGGCCTGAACATCGTTACTTAATAGTGCTGCTCCCTGCACATCCACGTTTGGTCTTAATACTGAAAAGCCCTGCACACTGTCAAGGTTCATTAATTGTTTTAAGTTTAATAAAGCAAGCTGGTAATTATTGTCAGCGGTGGTAACATTTACTTCTTCATTGGCGAGTTGCGCCTTAATATCATATTCCACGCTTTTTGCAAGAGAGCCTGCGTTAACCAACTTTTGAGTACGTTCCAATTGTTCCTTTGATATTTCAAGTTGGTTCTGAGAAATTTTGAGAATTTCGTCAGCAAAAACAACGGTGATATATGCGTTGGCAACGTTTAGTGAAAGATCGTATTGCAATTGCTTTACATTTTCCATACCACTCAGGTAACGGTATTCATTAGCTTTAATATTATTATATTGACTTAAGCCGCTCCACAAAACAACATTGCTGCTTATCCAAAAATTCTGCGAAAGAACCATTGTATTGGCAAAGGTGTTTGTAAAACGATCTATGTTTTTTCCAAAGTTGTAGGTATGCGATGCTCCAAGATTAATTGTGGGTAGAACAGAGGCTTTGCTTTGATCGGTATTTACTTTGTTAAGTTCATTATTTAAAGCACTTTGCTTTAAACTAATATTATGGCTTACTGCATAGTTAATACATTGCTGTAGATCCCATGAAGTCTGGCTTTGGAATAGCTGAGTTGTTCCGATAAGGATGAGGAAAAATAAATAACGTGTATTAATTAACCGGAACATACTTTAACAATTTAACGTAAAATTAAAATTTTTAAAGACGTGGCAATACTGGTTGAGATTAACATACTCAGGAATCCATAAGCGGTAAAAATACCAGTTCAGGAGCGGGAGTTTTTCTTTTCCGCTTTTTTTCTTTTTGAACTGCGCAGGGAAAAAATAATATAAAGAAAAATCATACTGGCCCCAAGAACTGTAAAGAGACTGAATGTGGCATCTTTGATAAAATAGGAAAGAAGAGACGCTCCAATGGTTAAAACCGTAAAAGAGTATATGATAATAACCGTTTTTCGGTGAGTATAATTACAGTCAATAAGCTTATGATGCAGGTGATTACGATCGGCCATAAACGGTGATTGGCCTTTTAAAGCCCTGATGATGAATACACGCAGTGTATCGAGCAGCGGATAGATAAGGGCAGCAACTGCAAACACAGGTTTACTGATGTGAACCCAAAAAGAATCCAGTAGCTGAATGGGATATTCGATCATTCTGATTGCTAAAACACACACAAACATTCCAATTACGAGTGATCCGGAATCTCCCATGAAAATTTTTGCCGGAGAAAAATTAAAAATCAAAAAACCAAGTAACGCGCCCGCAAGTGAAAATGCCAGGGCAGCGTATGGAAATTCATTTGCAAAAATAAACCAGGTGCCAAAGGCGCAACAGCTTAAAAATCCTACGCCTGCCGCTAAGCCATCAACTCCATCGATGAGATTAAAAGCGTTAACAACAACAACATAAGTGAAAATTGAAAGAAAAACACTACCCCAGATCGGAATATCGTAAACTCCGAATATACCGTGAAGGCTTGTTATGCGAATGTCGCCCATGAGAACAAGTATCAGGGCTACAACTATGTGCGCAAAAAGTTTTTTTACCGGTGCTGTTCCTATTATATCGTCCTTTACCCCAACAAAAAACAGGATAAGACTTGTTGCAACAATCAGCTTAAACTCGGTAACGGAACGGAATATTTTTTCATACAACGTGCCATCTTCAATTGTAAACCAAAGCGAATATGCAAACAAAGTTCCTGCATAAATAATTATTCCGCCAATTGTTGGAACAGAACGTTTGTGGATTTTTCTTTCCTCTGTTGGCGAATCAAAAAGTCGTTTTAAAACAGCCACCTTTATTAGCGCGGGAGTAGAGTAGAGTACTACAATGAATGCCGTTAAAAAAACAAGTATAAGTACTGTCATTTAAAAATCGTAATAAAGATTATAAATACTCGTCCTGAGGGCCAGGTATAAATAATTTGTTTGGTTGCTTAAGCTTTTAAAATTAGAAAAATTTTGATTACGATAGGTATATCCTAACGAGAGATTTAAATTATAGGAAGGATTTACAAGAAAACCCAACTTTAAATTTACTATCTGGTTATCGTAATAGTAGTCTCCACTCTTGGGTATGGTTTGGTAGTGATATGACGCGTTTAAAAAAATGCGCCGGAATTTATAATCCAGCATAAAAAATAATTCATCGCCATAACCGGGTGTATAGGCAATGTTTTGATTATAGTGAGAATAGGATTGATTGTCGGTTGCGCCTATAGGGCTTGCATAACTTGTTTCATTAACATGATTGTATTCTGCCTGCAAAAACAAGTTTTTCACTCCAAAAGCATCAAAGTAATTTACTCCTGCCTGGTAACCGGTACCATTTCCTAAAACTTTGGTGTTGCTTAAGTCATCCAGCATTAGTTGTCCGTATAAATTAATTTTTCTGGTGATTTTTATGCGGATGTCTCCTCCCGCAAGAATGTTGTTTTTGTTATTAAGACCAAACACAGGAAGGTTGGTGTAGATAACGGGATTAAAATATTCCCAGCTCATGTGTTGTCGATTAAGGCTGTCACCCGATTGCCAGATCATTCCCTGAAATAAACCAACATTTAAAAATTTTGAAACATTTACACTCAGGTATTGAAATGATGCGGCTTTCTTCTGAAACAAACGCTCCGCATTGGGGATCACTTTTTTTGTGGCCGGAGAAAGATTCATAAGTACTGCGTAAATGTTGTTGTATTGTACTCGTCCTTTAAACCATTGTTGCGTAATTCGCGCGTAAGGATAATTAAACGCGTTATCACTAAGTAATAAAGAGCGGTAACCATAACCAACTTTTTGCTTACCGTGCCCCAGCTGAATGTTTAAATTTTTAATTGGCTGATAAGAAAAAAATCCGGAAGAGAAAGAATAATCGTAACCAGTGTTCTTAAAAACTTTCCATCTTCCTTGTCCTGGAACCACAGCGTTTGTTTTTACAGTATTTGAAATGTATACAGGAAAAACAGACTGGCTTTCAATAAACATTGTTTCAAAGTAAAATTTGCTTCCTATGTAGCCACATCCTATAAATCCCCTGGTATTGGTGCTTGTTTGTGTTTTTAAACTATCATGATAATCATTTCCAAGCTCAAGATTCAAAACGGGATCAAGAGTAAGTTTAAAGTTTTGATTATGGGGTTTAATAGTGATAACATGTTTAAAGAAAGCTATGTCCAGTGCGGGATCGTCTGAAATGTATTTAAAGATTTTATGCGTATCACCTGCATGCCTGTATTTATCCGAAAAGAAATGAATATAAGGTTTTAATCCGCTGTGAATGGAGGAATCTTTTGCGGCTAAACCCCGTTCAGTAAGGGTAGAAAAAGAATGATTGTTGGGAAGATTATAAAATTGAGCTTTTAAAAAATGAAAATTGAATATGCAAACACAATAAAAAAAAACGAGTCTATATTTGCGAAAGAAGTTTTTCACATCCGGTTTTTTCTATTGGCTACCACACCTTTACATTTTCTTTTTTCTTAAAGTCGTCGTACACCATTTTTATTCCTTTTTCCAGTTCAATTTTATGGTGCCAACCAAGACCATGAAGGAAGCTCACATCCATTAATTTTCTTGGTGTTCCATCAGGCTTGCTTAAATCATGTTTAATTTCACCTTCGTAACCAATAATTTTTTTAATTAGCAATGCCAGGTCTTTAATACTAAGATCTGTACCTGTTCCAATGTTTACGTGTTGCTGACCGCTATAATTTTGCATCAGGTAAACACAGGCATCCGCCATATCGTCAGCATGAAGAAACTCCCGCAGAGGAGATCCTGTCCCCCACATTTCTACTGAAGGAGCATTTGTTTCTTTGGCTTCATGAAATTTTCTGATGAGTGCAGGGAGAACATGAGAGTTGTTTAAATTATAATTGTCGTTTGGTCCGTAAAGGTTTGTAGGCATTACGCTTACATAATCACAGCCATATTGCCTGCGATAACTTTCGCACATTTTTATTCCAGCAATTTTAGCGATAGCGTAGGGTTCATTGGTATCTTCAAGATACCCACTCAGTAAATATTCCTCTTTTAACGGTTGTGGAGCAAGTTTTGGATAAATGCAGGAAGATCCCAAAAACATCAGTTTCTTTACATTATTCTGATATGAAGAATGAATAACGTTGTTTTGAATCATTAAATTATCGTACAGAAATTCTGCACGATAAATATTGTTAGCCTGAATACCCCCAACTTTAGCCGCCGCCAAAAAAACATATTCTGGTTTTTCTTTAGCGAAAAAATCAGAAACTGCCTGTTGGTTTTTAAGATCAAGTTCTGCCGAAGTTCTTAAAACAAAATTGCTGTAGCCTTTATCCTGTAAATTGCGGAGAATTGCGGAGCCAACCATTCCTCTGTGTCCGGCAATATATATTTTGGAGTTTAATTCCATAAAGAGTTTTTGAAATTAAAAATTTTACTCTTTGTAATTAAGTACTTTATGTCCGCCTTCAATAAGGTATTTATCGCGCCTGAAAAGCTCTAAGTCTGCCTGAACCATTTCCCTGCAAAGGTCGTTAACCGTGTAAGTGGGAGTCCATCCAAGTTTTGCTTTTGCTTTGGAGGCATCGCCAACCAGAAGATCCACTTCCGCCGGCCTATAATATTTCGGGTCAATTTCTACAACTGATTTTCCGGTTGCGGTGTTTATTCCTTTTTCTTTTTCTCCTTTTCCCTGCCATTCAATATTAATTCCTACCTCGGCAAAAGCCATATTTATGAATTGGCGAACGCTTATTTTTATTCCTGTGGCAAGTACATAATCATCGGCTTGGTTTTGCTGCAGCATGCGCCACATGCCCTCAACATAATCTTTCGCATGGCCCCAGTCGCGCTCAGAATCTATATTTCCCATGAATATTTTTTCCTGCATACCCAGGCTGATTTTTGCTACTCCGCGTGTGATCTTGCGTGTAACAAAAGTTTCGCCCCGGAGCGGACTTTCATGGTTAAATAAAATCCCGTTGCAGGCATACATACCATAACTTTCACGGTAGTTTTTGGTTATCCAGAAACCATAAAGCTTTGCAACACCATAAGGGCTGCGGGGATAAAAAGGCGTGGTTTCTTTTTGAGGGACTTCCTGCACCAAACCATAAAGTTCAGATGTTGAAGCCTGATAGAAACGTGTTTTCTTTTCAAGACCAAGAATACGAATGGCTTCAAGAATACGAAGTGTTCCTAAAGCATCGGAGTTAGCAGTATATTCTGGTGTTTCAAAACTTACCTTAACATGCGACTGCGCTGCCAGGTTGTATATTTCATCGGGTTGTACTTCCTGAACAATGCGGATGAGGTTTGTACTATCGGTAAGATCGCCATAATGAAGAAAAAAGTTTACATTTTTTTCATGCTGGTCCTGATACAAGTGATCGATACGATCGGTGTTAAACATTGAGCTCCGGCGTTTAATGCCGTGAACAATATATCCTTTGGATAATAGTAATTCTGCGAGATAAGCTCCGTCCTGCCCGGTAACACCCGTAATTAAAGCTACTTTTGCCATGTTATTCTAAAGAAGCAATATTACAAAAAATTAACGGATTGCCCCTCTAATGGCTTCCGGTAATGAATGTTTATTTTTCCTATATTTGACATCTGTTTAAACATATGAAAGCAACTTTTACCAGAAAAAATTTTTACATCCTGCTAGCGGGAATCCTTTTAATCTGTTTAGGTTATTTGTTAATGATTGGAGGTAAAAGTGACGATCCTAATTTTTTTAATCCCGAAATTTTCAGTTTCAGGAGAATTACTCTGGCTCCGATAGTTTGTCTCATTGGCTTTGTAACTATAATTGTAGCCATTATGTGGCGACCTAAAACTGAAAGTTCAGAATCTTAAAATGGATAATACAGCAGCATCACGCGGCGTTAATCCCCCTAAAAGAAGCAAGCTTAAACGCTTTCTGTTAATATTTGTCTTAGTCCTTATTGCTTCACTTTTCATCTATTATTTTATTTGTGGTATGACCTATAGCGAAGGAACCCGTTCAGGGATACTTACAAAAGTGAGCAGGAAAGGGTTTATTATTAAGACTTATGAAGGGGAATTAAATGTTGGCGGCTTTAGTGAAGGCGATGGTACAATTATGCCGGCCAGCATTTTCAAATTTTCTGTAGCGGACAAAAAAGTGTATAACGAACTGGAAGCAGCACAGGGTCATAAGGTGGTGGTGCGTTATAACCAGGTTATGAAAAACTTTTTTTGGCAGGGAGAAACAGATTATTTCATTGAATCGGTAAGCGTGGTGAAATAAATTTTATCGTGTTAACTTTCTATATTTACAATCGTAAATTATGACTTATTTCCAAGCCCTTGTTATTGCCATTGTTGAAGGTTTAACCGAATTTCTTCCTATTTCTTCTACCGGCCATATGATGATTACCACTGCTTTGCTGGGTATTGAATCATCTGATTTTGTGAAACTTTTTACTGTTGCCATACAGTTAGGGGCTATATTAAGTGTTGTGGTTTTATACTTTCAAAAGTTTTTCAAGTCTGTTAATTTTTATTTGAAGCTGATAGTGGCTTTTATCCCTTCGGCTATTGCAGGGTTACTGTTGGGTGATTGGATAGACACGCAGCTTGAAAATATTTATGGCGTGGCAGTGGCACTGTTTGTGGGCGGATTAGTATTGTTATTCGTTGATAAATGGTTCAGTAAACCTGGAATAAATTCAGATGAGGAAATAAATTATCTCACTGCTATTAAAATTGGCGCTTTCCAATGTCTGGCTTTATTTCCGGGAGTAAGCCGCAGTGCTTCAACAATAATTGGAGGAATGAGCCAGAAATTATCCCGGCAGGCGGCAGCCGAATTTTCATTCTTTTTAGCGGTGCCTACAATGTTTGCCGCTACCGCTAAAAAATTGCTCGATTTTTATAAGGATGGATTAACGCTTAGCGCGAATGAAATTAAATTGCTTGCGTTTGGAAACGTTGTGGCGTTTATTGTGGCTTTAATAGCAATTAAAACTTTTATTGCCTTGTTAAATAAGCATGGATTCCGAATGTGGGGAATTTACCGCATTATCGTTGGAGGAGTTCTGATTCTTTTAATTTCTTTTGGAATAAAAATTTCTGTGCTTTAATGCGCAACAAACAGTTTCCTGTTAATTAATAGTTTGTTAGGTTAATCCTGCAAGGCTGAAAAGAAATAATTTCGCTTTGTGAGCGATAAACTAACAAGAAAAAGAGTTCGTACTTCCGGAATTACAGTTATTATCAGTCTTTCATTGGTACTGTTTATGCTGGGCGCCCTGGGTTTGCTGGTTGCAAATGCAAACAAATTAACCCGTCATTTTAAAGAAAATGTAGGATTTCAGGTTTACTTAAAAGATACGGCTTCTTCGGCGCAAACCGATGGACTTATTCAGGAAATAACCAATTCAAAATACGCGAAAAGTGTAACGTTAATCAACAAGGAGCAGGCCGCTGAAAAATTAAAAGAGGATTTGGGGGAAGATTTTGTGGCGTTTTTGGGAAGTAATCCATTACTCAACTCTATAGATGTTAAATTAAACGCGCCTTATGCCGATACAGATACTCTGATTAACGTTGAGAAAACGTTGAAGCAAAAATCTTTTGTAAAAGAGGTGGTGTATCAGAAGGATATGATCAATAATCTTAACCGGAACACAAGAGCAATCGCATTTTTTATTCTGATTTTTAGTGGCGCTTTACTGATTGTGGCCATTGCCCTGATCAATAACACAATCCGACTTTCGATATACTCCCAGCGTTTTCTTATCAGAACAATGTACCTTGTGGGAGCTACGCGAACTTTTATTAGCAGACCATTTATTTTTAAAGGTATCAGGCAGGGAATTATTGCCGGAATTATTGCCGGGGCTTTACTTGCGGGGTTTCTGGTTTTAAGCACTCGGTTTATTCCTGACATTCTGCAATTACAGGATGAAAATGTGCTGATCGTACTGTTTATTTCAATTATTTTAATTGGGGTAATCATATCGGCAATGAGCGCAATGTTTGCAGTGCTGCGTTATTTGCGCCTCAAAACCAGCGACTTATATTTTTAGGCAATTCGGACCAAAGTCTTTCTTCACCAGGTTTTTTGTTAAATCCTTACTTATTAAACGCGGTATATGGCTGAGTGAAAACGCACTATTTTAACCATTGTTTTGGTAATTTTATAGTCGTATTTAACAACTTTATTTTTTTCAAACGAAGAATGAACAAAACAAACGATATGAAAACTAACCGTAAAGTGCTGCTTGCTTTTGCGTGTATTGTAATGGCCTTTGCAACATATGCGCAGGTAACCGACCTTAAACTGAATCCTGAAAAAGTAAAAAAGTTTTTGCCGTATGTAGAATATAAACATGGTGGAACTACAGGTTTCCCTGCATGGAAAGAAACCAATAAACTTCAGTACACGAAGGAAATGTGGTATTATTCCGAGTCTTTTTATGTAAAACGCAATTACCTTAATGAAGGAATAGCTTTAAATGAGGAGATTATTGACATCAGTCGTTTTGAATCGAACCGCAAGGAAAATGAAGAGGCAATAGTTGTATTGCCAGGCTTTAAGGACGTGCTGGTTTTGTTGCCGGCTAACAAATTAATTTATAAACCGTAATTGAAATGAAGAGAATTTTTAAAATAAGTTTTGTACTGTTCACATTATTTTCATTCCTGCAAAATAAAACATTTGCACAGGCAGGAGTGGGGCCTGCGCCTTATTGCTTCCCTCTGTATTCACAAATTCCATGTAATCAGCCAGGGCCATCAAATGCCGGAGGAAATTTTATTAACGACTTCATTAATAGTTTTAATACTACCGGCGCGATTAATAATATTGTCAATAATGGGTCAGGTTGTAATGCGCAAACATTTGCCGGCGTAGGTATCAGAAATTACTTTTATTTTGGTTGTACTTATTACCTGCAGACTGTTCCCGGACAGGTAATTACCTGTAATTTCCAATCTGGCAACGTTTTTAGTCAGGGTTTTGCGGTGTTTGTAGACTGGAATCAGGATGGTGTTTTTAATAATACAAATGAGCGTGTGGTTACTACCGGAGTTCCACCGGCAGCAACATTTGTTTCCGGTAATTTTACAATTCCTGCAGCTCAGGCAGCGGGTATCTACCGCATGCGTGTGCGCTGCGCCTATGCTACATCCGGTACCGGTATAACCGCTTGCGGTAGTTATGGTTATGGCGAAACAGAAGATTATAACTTATACATAAACACAAACCCTCCGGGAATTATTACTGCTACTGCAACCAGTAATTCGCCATTATGCAGTGGATCTGCAATTAATTTATCAGTTACTTCAACTGCTACTGTACCATTGACATATACATGGTCTGGTCCCGGCAATTATACAAGCACTGCTCAAAATCCGGTAATCGCAAACAGTCAGGCGACTATGAGCGGAGTGTACAGTGTTACAGTTTCTCCAGGCGCATGCCCGGTTACAAAAACTGTAAACGTACAGGTTACAGATTATCCTACTTTTACTGTAACACCTCTTACTGCTACAGTTTGTCAGGGAAGCACCTTTCAGGCATCTGTAGATCTTGGAACCTTGCCGGGAACGCCATGTTCTACTGTTGGCGTGGGTCCGGCCTGCACAAGTCCGGCGCTTAAAGATGTTGGATTAGGAACCACTTTTAATACTCCATGGCAAACACCTTCACCATATAATAAATACTATTACGACCATCATCAGCAGATTATTTACAGAGCATCTGAGTTGCAGGCTGCCGGTGTTCAGGCAGGTTATTTAACCAGTCTTGCGTTTAATGTTGCTACAACCAATGGGGTAGTTAATATGGCCAACTACACTATAAAAATTAAGTGTACTACCGCATCTGTATCAACCACTTTTGATAACACAGGTTTAACGCAGGTTTTTAACGCGGCTTTTTTCACGCCTGTTAATGGTTGGAATACTCATAACTTTACTACGCCTTATTACTGGGATGGAACTTCAAATATCCTGATTGATATCTGCCGTGGTAATACACCATGGACTTTTGTAAACTCTTCAGTATTTATGACCAGTATGGGCTATAACTGTACCGTTTGGGGAGGGGTCTTTAACTCATCCGGTAACAGTTGCGGTGGTACCAACACTAATGGCGTTTCTATGAACAGGCCTAATACAAGGTTTGGTAATTGCCCTTCCGTTTTACCTCAGTGGTTTAACTATAACTGGACTGCAGGCCCTGGTATTTCAGCTCCTACAGCTTCAGCAACTTCAATAACTGCCCAGCCTATTACGGGTACTGTAGCAACTGTAGTTTACAGTGTGGTGGTTACTCCTACTGTATTCAGTTGTCCTACAATGAACACTTTAACTGTTACGGTTGTTAACCCGGCTTCTCCTACAATTACTCCATTAAGTCCAATGTGTAATACTTTTCCAACTGTTGCTATCACTGCGGTTCCCGGCGGTGGAACCTGGACAACTAACGGTGCAATTAGCGCAGGAGGTGTTGTTAGTCCGGCTTTAGCAACTATTGGAACAAGTACGGTTCTTTATTCCGTAGGAATTGGATCTTGTATGGCAACCGGAACAACCAGCATAGAAGTTTCTCAGTTTAATTCAGCGGCCTTTACAAGTTCAGTCTCTCCAATGTGCGTTACCAGTCCGCCGGTTAATCTTAATGGTATAGTGCAAACTACAGTTGGAGGAACCTGGAGCGGAACAAACGTTACAAGTTCAACTTTTAATCCTGCTGGTTTAGCTACTAATACTTACACTCTTCTTTACAATACTGTTTCAACACCAAATGCAACAGTGTGCCCGGCCTCTAATACCATGGTAGTATCTGTGCTAAACCCACCAACTCCAACTATTACAGCTATTGGTCCTTATTGTAATACATCGCCAACGGTTCAGGTTAATGTAGTGCCAAATACCGGAACGTGGACTCCTGTGGCTTATCAGGACGCGGCTGGTGTGTTCTCGCCATCATTAGGAGCAATTGGCTCAAATACGGTTCAGTATGTTATTGGAACCAATACTTGTAACACCCAGGCAACATCCATAATTAATGTAGAGGCATTTGTTCCTGCTGTTATAACAGGAAGTATTGCCGATCAGTGTAACACTAATTCTCAGGTTAATTTATTACCATTAACTGCAGCAACATCCGGAACATGGTCAGGTGCAGGAATATTTGGTTTTCTTTTTGATCCGGCAGCATCCGGTACAGGAGTAATAACCCTTACCTACAATACTCAATCTGTGCCTAGCGGATTATGTCCGGATAGCGATCAATTAAGCGTAAATGTATTTTCACTGGCTACGCCAGCTGTAAGTCAGATAGGACCTTTCTGTAATTCAAGTCTTCCTGTAATGATACCTGTAACGCCTTTGGGTGGAATGTTCAGCGGTGTAAATACCGGAGCGGTGAACCAGCAAGGCTTGTTTAACCCTTCCCAGGCAGCTATAGGCAATAACTACATTAATTACAGTGTAACAGCTGGTCCTTGCGTTGCATACGGCCAAACAACAATTTCTGTAGAAGCCTTTGTATCTGCCGATTTCTCAAGCTATGCAGGTCCATTCTGTAAGAATGACCCGGCAATTAACCTGAACAGTATTGCTCAAAATGCTGGTGGACAATGGTCGGGCCCTGGAGTAGTAGGAAGCTTGTTTACTCCGGCTAATGCAAACATAGGTAATAACAATATCATTACTTACCTGACCCACTCTATGCCAACTGCAAGCCTTTGCCCTGATACTTCGGCAATCAGAATTCAGGTAAACGATATTCCTCATGTAACAATCGTAAGCAATCTTGATAAAGGCTGTTTACCTGTTGAAGTAATTTTTAATACACCAAGCATCAATAACGGAACAGGAACCTGGAACTTTGGAGATGGATCAACTCAAACTGGTTTAACTGTAACGCACGTTTATACAACACCAGGTTCTTACAGCGTAAGCTTTAATTACCAGGATGAAATAGGCTGCTCAACACAAACAGTTCTGGGAACCCCGATAGGAGTGTTCGCAGTGCCTGATGCTAACTTTACATTTAGCCCTGATGATATTACCATTGCAAACGCCGATGTTCAGTTCACCAATTTAAGTACAGTGCTAGGCAACAACACTTATCAATGGCAAATTGGTAATATGTACCAGCTTAATGATGTTAATCCGAAAGTTACCTTCCCTGCTGCGGGTGAATACAATATCATTCTTACAGCCACCACTATTGAGGGTTGTAAAGATGAGGTAAGCCGCGTGGTAGTTGTTAAGAATGACAATGGAGTTTATGTTCCAACTTCATTCACGCCAAATTTTGATGGATTGAATGATGTGTTTAGGCCAGTATTCTCTCCTTATGGATTAGATCTGAGCGTATATGAATTGGAGATATTTGACCGCTGGGGCCACTCACAGTTTAAAACAAAAGATGTTACTGTAGGCTGGGATGGAATGGCTAAAGGAACAGACGAAGCTCTTAAAGAGGATGTGTATGTTTACAAAATCAGATTCAAAGATGCAGAAGGCAAGATCCATAATAAAACAGGCCACCTGACATTAATGAAATAATTGATTCGAAAAATAAAACGTAAAACCCGCTGAGTAATCGGCGGGTTTTTTATTTAGGTTTAAAAATAGGCGTTTGTTTTTCAGGATCGGGCTTTTCTGCCTTGTCGTTTTTATTCTTATCGTTTCTCGCGTCGATATCTTCTACAGTTACCCATTTATCTTTTTTTAATTCCAGTGCATCAAAGCTTCCATCCGGACCGTAGTACTGAAACTGCCCATTAAGGAGGCTTCCTTCCTGTTTTGGGGCCAGATGGCTGTAAACAATTCTGTTTGATTTTTCGTTATACTTTAAACTCATGCTTACTTCGCTGCTGTATTCAAACATTAAACGTTTCGGATTTTTACGCGGGAATTTAAAAACATCTTTACCAAATATGGGCGTACCATCTCCTTTAAAATACAACACATCCACAAATTTTTTCTGAGTTAGTTTATCATTGCCATCCCAGCCAAGTAAAGTGTAAAAACCATCACATTCAATTAACGAATAGTACAACATCCCGTACCATTTGTCGGGCGGGCCAATATGGCTTTCCGGGCTTTTGATCATCCCCGATCTGTCAAGGAGTTTGAAAGCTTCGTAAGACTCAATGGTTTCATACCTGAATAATCCTTTTTTTATCCGTTTACTATTATTCACCAGCAGGTAACCAAAAAAAGCGTGTGTACCATCATCTTTAGGAATATTCCATGTTATGAGCCTGAACTTTTTATCACGTGGGCTGAGAATTGATATTTCTTTAAGACTGTCGAAAGGATATTTAAGTATGTTTGGCTCATTAATAATGCCATCCCACAAGGCAATAAATTTTTTATTCGCTTCCATGCGTACAGATTCTTTTTTACTGAAGAAAACTGTTTTCTGAAGTTCTTTAAGCTCTGTTTCTGCGTGTCTGAAGATTTGTAGCGAGCTATCAACCTTTTGCGCAGACAATTGAGTAAGAAACAGAAAAGAACAAATAAAAGCGACGTTTTTAAACATTAAATTTATAATTCAAAACTTTGGCTAAGATACAAATAAGCCTATGAATGTTACTCTCAGATATTTAAGGTTGTTGGCAAGCTATGGTTTATTTGCAATTTTTGTGATAGCGGGGTTTAATTACAAAGTGTCTGTTTACGTACTCCGGCAGGCAGCCGGGCAGCTTAATATACTTGTGAATACACAAAGTATCGAAGAGTTTGCTTTGAATAAAAATTTGAGCGAAGGAGAACAGGAAAATCTTGATCTTATCCGGCAAATAAAACAATATTCAGTAGACAGTCTCGGATTTAACAAAACCAAAAGTTATAAGCGGATTTTTGATCAGGGAGATAATCCGGTTTTATGGGTTATCACTGTTTGCGAGCCCTATGAACTGAAGTCCTATGAATGGAAATTTCCGGTAATAGGAACAGTAAGTTATAAAGGATTTTTCAGAAAAGAACTGGCTGTGAAAGAATACAATCATTTCAAGGCGCAGGGCTATGACGTGGAGTTGCGCAGTGTTTCGGCCTGGAGTACTCTGGGATGGTTGCCTGATCCTATTTTAAGCAGTATGCTTAAAAGAAGCAAAGGGAGCGTTTGTAATCTTGTTTTCCATGAATTGTTTCATGCAACCTACTATGCACCCAATACAGTTAGTTTTAATGAAAATATTGCCTCTTTTATAGCCGATAAAGCCACAATTCAATATCTTGCTAATGACACACTAGCACTGAACGAGTATCTTGAGAATCAAAAGACCAATAAAATTTTTAATGACTTTCTTTTCCGTAAAGCAGATTACCTTAAAATATATTATAGGCAGATAAGAACAAGGCCTGACCGGAATATTCTAAAGCTTCGTTTTATAAATGAAGTAGTGGATTCAATAGGAACCTGGCCTGTGAACGAACAGAGGAAAAAGCAATGGATTAACAGGGTATCACAACATAAAAATGCCCTTTTTATTTCTTACGACCAGTATGACAGTATGCAGGATAGTCTGGATAAAGTTTTTAACAAATTTTACGAAGGCAGGCTCAAAAAAATGGTACAAGATTTGAAGCAAAAAGGCAGCAATTACTAAATTTGGTAACCTTAATCTCTTTTATGAAAAAATTTATTTGCCTTTTATTTTTTTCTCTTTCATTTTATTCTATTCATCTGAATGGCCAGGGAGGTTACGACATAAAATTTAATCTTAAGGGAGCTAAAGATACTTCAATGTATCTTGTTAAGTATACCTGGGATCAGCAATACATTGTTGATACCTGTAAGAAAATAAAAAACGGTCAGGTACAATTTAAGGGCAAACAGGAACTTGATAAAGGTGTTTATACACTGGTAAGTCAGGGGATGTCTATTTATTTTGATCTTTTTGTAAATGAAAATCAGAAATTTGTAGTTAACGCCGATGTGGCTGATCTTGTAAATACTTTAAAAGTAAGCGGCAGCAAAGAGAATGAAAACTTTTTTACATACCTAAAATACATCTCGTCAAGAAACAGCGAGTTTGGGAAGTTGCGTGACCAAACTAAGGGAAAGAATCATGACGATAGTTTGAAATTTATGAATGAGAAAGCTGTAGCATTTGCAAAAGAAGCGAAAGAATACGACCTGGCTTTCCTTGAAAAAAATAAAGAGACTTTTTTGGCGGATGTAATTAATCTTCGTGTCGAAAAAGAACCGACTAGTGTTCCAAAAGCCAGCAATGGCAGGCCTGATAGCCTATACCAGTATTACTGGTTTAAAAATCATTTCTTTGACGGAGTAGATTTTAAAGATGAAAGGATCATCCGCACTCCTTTTTTTGATGACCGTGTTAAAAGATATTTTGAAAGCGTAATTATACAGCACCCTGACAGCATTATTCTTGAACTGGATAAAATGTTTGCGAAGTGCAAAGAAGGTAACCTGGTGTATAATTTGCTGTTAGGGCATTATACTTACAAGTTTGAACAAAACAAGAATAAGATTTTTGACAGGAATGGAAACTCTTTATCATTTGAAAAAGTTTTTATTCACCTTGCGGATAAATACATTATTAGTGGCAAGGCTAAGGGGGTATACACCGATGAAACTGTTCAGAAAATAAAAGAACGTGTTGATATTATTAGAAATCTGTTGCCAGGTGTTCCTGTTGCCGAATTATATATGATCGATACTATTCACGGTAAGGAAGTAATGAAGATGGGATTTGACACCTGTAAATCAAGTAAGGCTTTAACGGATTTGTATTATAAAATGGAACCAAGGCTAAAGCCTTTATATAAAACTTTATCCAGCGTTAATGCCAAGTACACCGTGTTGGTATTCTGGGCATCGGATTGCGGCCATTGCCAAACAGACATTCCTAAACTAAAAGAGCATCTTGACAAGGTAAAATCAAAAATTGATTTTAAAGTATTTGCTGTTCAAACAAAGGATGATTATGAAGCATGGAGAAAGTTTATAATTGACAAAAAGCTGGATTTTATAAATGTTTTTGATCCTATGCATTTAAACAATCTTAAAGAAAGATTTGACATCAACTCAACACCTGTTATTTATATTCTCGATAGGAATAAACGTATTAAGGTAAAGGGCGTTGCAAGCGAACAGGTAACGGAACTTCTTGAAATGTTCGAAAAAATAGAAAAAGAGCAAACAAAATAATCACGTATGAAAAAGTTTTTATTCTTACTTACAGTGCTAATGTTAGGCCTTTCTTTTGAGGCGCAAAATTCTTACGAAATAAAAATAAATTTCAAAGGCGCGAAAGATACAATGATGTATCTGGTAAAATACACCTGGGATCAGCAATACATTGTAGACACCAGTAAAAAAGTAAAAAATGGTTTGGTAGAATTCAAAGGAAAACGTCCTTTGG
>Ga0255338_1002061_pt1 | contig 32543 bp, 28 predicted proteins | sample MeOH1_35cm_T4_19_FD_203715 | JGI IMG/M metagenome (GOLD analysis project Ga0255338, IMG submission 203715) | Sandy soil microbial communities from University of British Columbia, Vancouver, Canada - MeOH1_35cm_T4_195 | ecosystem: Engineered > Artificial ecosystem > Sand microcosm > Unclassified ... | reverse complement strand
AGGCGGCCGCGGACGAATGAACGACCACCGCAGCTACCATTTCCGTCAATGTCGCCATGGGGCGCCCCCAGCGATTCCGCCTACCGCTGCTATACGGCAGCGCCGCGTCGAACGGGAGCGGTCGGAACGTGAAATGTTTGTCATCTAGCGCCGGAAACCGAGGGGGCCAGCGTGACGACTACGGGATAGTGATCGGAGCCGAGTTCCGGTCCGGTTACGGTCTCGACGGTCGCCCAGCCCGGCCCGGCGTAGACGTGGTCGATCGGCAGCCAGGGGAACGGGGCCGGCAGGCGGTTGTGGCTGCGTCTGGCCGCCGGCCAGGTGAACAGCGCCCGCGTCCGGCGGATCAGGCCCCAGGCGCGATCCTCGCGTCGGCGGGCGAAGGACCAGGGCGTCGAGTTGAAGTCGCCCGCCACGATCAACCGCTCACGGGGCAGGCCCCGGATCACCCGGTCCAGGTCGGCGGTCTGGGCGCGTTCGCGGGCGAAGCGGACGGGCCAGTAGCGGTGTGTCGCCACGACCATGAACTCACCGCCGGCGTCCCGGAAGGTCGCCCACGAGATGAAGCCGGGATGGCCGTTCGCCGGTGGCTCGGCGTAGGTGCGCACGGCGGACCGTCTCGAGAGGATTGCGGCGCCTCCGCTGCCGGTCTGGTCCCGATAGCCGCGCGCAACCAGCTCGGCCCCAAGTCGTCCCGGCTCCTGCAGGACGACGACGTCGGGATCCTGGGCGAGGATCCAGGCCGCCGCCTGGTCCGTCTGGGCGTTCTGGCCCCAGGCATTGAACTGCACGATCCTGATCTGACCTGGGGTCGCGATCGCGGCGCGGGGATCACGACCCCGGCTCAACAATTCCGGAACGACCAGCGCCGCGCCGGCGGCCACAGCCAGGGCAGAGGCCATGAGGAGGGCCGGCCTCCCACCGCGAGGGCCAAGGAACGCCAGGACCGCCACCAGCAGCCCGACGGCGACATAGACGGGCGCGAAGTGGGTGAGCAGGTCCAGTTTCGCGCTGAACCGACCGCCCTGCGCAAGCACACCGGCCACGATGGCGCCGAGCGCCACGAGCCAGGCGAGGAGCGCACAACCAAGGCGAAGACGATCCATCCCCGCGCCTACCACACCATTCGGCGAAGGGAAGACCTGCGCCGGGACGACAGCGGCCCGGAATGCGGTCAGGCCGCGATCGATTCCCGCAGGGACACGCCTTCGTGCTCCAGCAGCCAGCGCTTGCGGTGCAGGCCGCCGCCGTAGCCGGTGAGCGAGCCGTTGGACCCGATCACCCGGTGGCAGGGCACCACCAGGGCCACGGGGTTCGACCCGTTGGCCAGGCCGACAGCGCGGACAGCGGTGGGCCGCCCGATGGTCTCGGCCAGCCGGGCGTAGCTCCAGGTCTCGCCGGCCGGGATCGTGCAGAGCGCCTCCCAAACCTTCTTCTGGAACGCGGTGCCCGCGCCTTCCCAGACGATGGTCTCGAACGCGTCGGTCTGACCGGCGAAGTAGGCGTCGAACTTCGGGCGGAGCGGCCCCTGCCCTTCGACCAGCCTGGCCTTGGGGTAGCGCCTGGCGATCCACTTCAGCATGGCCGGCTCGTAGTCCGTCCAGTTGAAGGCCCGGAGCACGCCGGCTTCGTCGGTGACGACCAGCGCCGTGCCGATCGGAGTCGGGACGCGATCGAGGGTCAGGGTTTCAGGCAGCTTGGCGGTCATCGGCCTTGGTCCTCTTGGGCAATGTTCTTTGCGGCTGGGCGAACGCCGGATCGGCGGCCCAGAGGTGTTGGGCGGCGTAGGCGCGCCAGGGCTTCCAGGTCTCGCTGCGGGCGAGCAGCTGGTCGGCGGTCGGGCGCACGCCCGCCTCGTCGGCCATGGCCCGCATCAGGCCAATGTCGGCCTGGGGAAAGGCGTCGGGTTCGCGCAGTTCGCGCAGCGCGATGTACTGCGCCGTCCATTCGCCCACGCCCGGCAAGGCCTTGAGCGCGGCGATGGCGCTCTCCAGGTCGGCCCGGGGCGTGAAGATCGTCGGGTCGGCGGCGACCGTGCGGGCCAGGCCCTCCAGCGCCGCGCCGCGGGCGCGCGGCATGCCGAGGGCGGCTATGTCCTGGCCGACCAGCCGTTCGGGCGTCGGGAAGACGCAGGTCAGGCCCAGCGCGGCCGCGGCCGGCTCCTCGATCGGTTCGCCATAGGCGGCCACCAGCTTGGCGGCGAGGCCGCGGGCGGCGCCGACGGTGATCTGCTGGCCCAGGATGGCCCGGACCGCGAGCTCGAAGCCGTCCCAGGCGCCGGGCGCGCGCAGGCCGGGTCGGGCCGCCACCAACGGCGCCAGCGCCGGGTCCTGGCTGAGATGCGCCCCGATCAGGGTCGGGTCGGCCGAGAGGTCGAAGACCCTCCGGACCCGGGCGATCACCGCCGGCAGGGCCTGCAGCTTCGAGAAGTGGATCTCGGCCTGCAGGGCGCCGTCGTTGCGCGGGGTGACGATCACGACGCCGCAGGCGCCGTCGACCTGCAGCGTGCGGGCGTAGCGCTTCGCCTCCACCCGTTCGACGCCGGGAATCGCCCGGTCGGTCAGGAAGCGGATGATGGCGTCCCAATCGTAGGGCGGCTTGTAGGGCAGCCGGACCGTGATGCCGTCGGCGGCCGGGGTTTCGGCCTTGTGGCTGCGGCGCAGCTCGCCCGGCGGACGGCCGAACAGCTGCTGGAAGGTCTCGTTGAAGCGCCGCACACTGCCGAAGCCGCTGGCCAGGGCCACCTCGCCCATCGGCAGGCGGGTCTCCTGGATCAGTTGCTTGGCCAGCAGGACTCGGCGCGTCTGGGCCACCGACACCGGCGAGGCGCCCAGGTGCTGGCGAAACAGGCGGCGGAGCTGGCGCTCGCCCACGCCCAGGCGGCCGGCCAGGGCGTCCACGTCGCCGCCGTCCATCGCCCCGCCCTCGATCAGGGCCAGGGCGCGCGAGACCGTGTTGGACGTGCCCCGCCAGGCGCCGAGGTCGGGCGAAGCTTCCGGCCGGCAGCGCAGGCAGGGCCGATAGCCCGCCTCCTGCGCCGCCGCGGCGGTCGGGTAGAACGTCATGTTCTGCGGCTTGGGCGTGCGCGCGGGGCAGATCGGCCGGCAGTAGATGCCCGTCGTCTTCACGGCGCCGAAGATGCGCCCGTCAAACCGCGGATCGCGGGTCAGGAAGGCGCGCCGGCAGGCTTCGAAATCCATGTCCATGGCCCGAAAGATGGGCGCTCAACCGCAGGAAGTCTCGCGGTTTTCGGACATAGATGAATCGGCGATAGCGGTTTTCGGACAGCCTAACCCAGCGCCACCGCCAGCCGCTTGTCGCGGGCGATGGAGACCGAGGCGGCCAGGTGGGCGATCACCGTCAGGGCCACGAACGGGATCACGCCCGCATAGCCGTAGGCCAGGGCCTGGTCGCCGTGGGCGGGTTCCATCCTGTCGGCGATCCAGCCCACGTAGACGGGCCCGACGCCCAGGCCGACCAGGTTCAGCACGAATAACAGGATCGCGCCGGTCATGGTCCGTTCGGCCGGCGCCACGGCGTTCTGGGCCACGGTCAGGGCCGGGGCCAGGTAGGCCTGGTTCATCAGCATCGGGCCCAGCAGGAACAGCATGGCGATCTGCCAGGTCGGCGCCCAGAGGATGCCGAACCAGAAAGGGATCGACAGGGCGAAGGCGATGGCCGGAATCCAGGCGAACCACCGGCGGTCCTTCTGGCTCAGCTTGTCCGCCAGCCAGCCCGAGACCACCGTGCCGACGATGCCCGTCGCACCCAGCGCCAGGGCGTAGTAGGTGGCCACGTCCGCGGCGGCCATGCCCTTCACGCCTTCGAGGAACTGCGGATTCCAGACCAGGCCTGCGTAGCCGACGAACGCCGACATGGCGCTGGAGACGGCTGTCAGCACCAGGGTGCGGTTGCTGAAGAAGCCCGCGATGGCGGCGAAGAGCGGCGGCGCCGGCGGATGCTCGTCCGAGCCGTCCAGGACGATGTCCAGGCCCCCGCGCTTGGGTTCCCGCACCAGGAGCAGCATGAGGATGGCCAGGATCACGCCCGGCGCGCCGACCACGAGGAAGGCGGTGCGCCAGCCATAGGCCAGGGCCAGCTTGCCGCCCAGGAACGCACCCAGCATCGAGCCGACCGGCACGCCCAGCGAATAGATCGCCAGCGCCATGCCGCGGCGCTCGGCCGGGAAATAGTCGGAGATCAGCGAGTAGGACGGCGGCGAACCGCCCGCCTCCCCGAAGCCCACGCCCATCCGGTAGAGCAGGATCTGCAGAAAGTTCTGCGCCGTGCCGCAGAGCGCGGTGAACAGGCTCCAGATCGCGCAGGCCAGGGCGATGATCCACTTGCGGCTGACCCGGTCGGCCAGGTACGCGACGCCGATTCCGCAGGTGGTGTAGAGCAGCGCGAAGGAGGTCCCGCCCAGCAGCCCGAACTCGGTCTTGGTGAGGTGCAGCTCGGCGGAAATCTGCTTGCCCAGGATCGACACGATCTGCCGGTCCAGGAAGTTCAGGGTGTAGACGACCGCCAGGAACCAGACGACGAAATAGCTGTAGCCCGTCGACGCCTTGGGCGTCGCCTGCGTCTCTGCGCTCATTGGAAATTCCCCCGACCCTGGCCGTCCCGGCCGGTGTTCCGGCTCGAAGAACGGGTACGCGCTTCCGTTGCCTTCGCTTGTGCCATGCCACCGCGAGGCCTGCCAGCGGCATTGCGTTTCAGGCCCGCAAGCCGACGCCCGCGCCCACTTCCGCTGTCGCCGACCCAAGAATTCCTGCGGGCCGCTCGCCTTGCCTCGCCCTGAGCCCGCCGCTAACTCAACGGCCGGGATCGGCTCGCCTACTCAGGCTGGGTGGCATCCATCAGCTTTGTTGTAAGGTCCGCCCATGGACGCGAGCGTCCTCAAACGCCCAGAAAACCTGGAAGGCGCCTTGTCCTCCAAGACCCTGACCCACCTGCAGCGGCTGGAAGCCGAGAGCATCCACATCATGCGCGAGGTGGTGGCCGAGGCCGAACGCCCGGTGATGCTCTATTCCATCGGCAAGGATTCGGCTGTGATGCTGCATCTGGCGGCCAAGGCCTTCTACCCGTCCAAGCCGCCCTTCCCGCTCCTGCACGTGGACACCACCTGGAAGTTCCGGGCGATGTACGAGATGCGCGAGCGGATGGCCAAGGAGCTCGGCTTCGAGCTGCTGGTGCACAAGAACCCCGACGCCGTCGCCCAGGACATCAACCCCTTCACCCACGGTTCGGCCACCCACACCGACGTCTGGAAGACCGAGGGGCTGAAACAGGCGCTTGATAAATATGGCTTCGACGCCGCCTTCGGCGGGGCCCGCCGCGACGAGGAGAAGAGCCGCGCCAAGGAGCGCATCTTCTCGTTCCGCTCGGCCCAGCACCGATGGGACCCCAAGAACCAGCGGCCGGAGCTCTGGCGGCTCTACAACGCCCGCAAGAACCCCGGCGAGAGCATCCGGGTGTTCCCGATCTCCAACTGGACCGAGCTGGACATCTGGCAATACATCCATCTGGAGCAGATCCCGATCGTGCCGCTCTACTTCTCGGACGTGCGGCCGGTGGTGGAGCGTGACGGCACGCTGATCATGGTCGACGACGACCGCATGCCGCTCCGCGACGGCGAGACCCCGATGATGAAGTCGGTCCGCTTCCGCACCCTGGGCTGCTACCCGCTGACCGGCGCCGTCGAGAGCACGGCGGCGACCCTGCCCGAGATCATCCAGGAGATGCTGCTCACCACCACCTCCGAGCGCCAGGGCCGCATGATCGACCACGACCAGGCCGCCTCGATGGAGAAGAAGAAGCAGGAGGGCTATTTCTGATGGCCCATCAGAGCGCGCTTATCGCCGAGGACATCGCCGCCTACCTTCACCAGCACGAGCACAAGTCGCTGCTGCGGTTCCTGACCTGCGGCTCGGTGGACGACGGCAAGTCCACCCTGATCGGCCGCCTGCTCTACGACTCGAAGATGATCTTCGAGGACCAGCTCGCCGCCCTCGAGGCGGACTCCAAGAAGGTGGGCACCCAGGGCGGCGACATCGACTTCGCCCTGCTCGTTGATGGCCTCGCCGCCGAGCGCGAGCAGGGCATCACAATCGACGTGGCCTACCGGTTCTTCTCGACCGAAAAGCGCAAGTTCATTGTCGCCGACACCCCCGGCCACGAGCAGTACACCCGCAACATGGTCACCGGCGCCTCCACGGCGGACGCGGCCATCATCCTGATCGACGCGCGCAAGGGCGTGCTGACCCAGACGCGGCGGCACAGCTATCTGGTCAGCCTGCTGGGCATCCGCCACGTGGTGCTGGCGATCAACAAGATGGACCTGGTGGGCTGGTCCAAGGACGTCTTCGACCAGATCCTGGCCGACTATCACGACTTCGCCGCCCAGATCGGCATCAAGGACTTCACCGCCATCCCGATGTCGGCGCTGAAGGGCGACAACATCACCGAGAACTCGGAAAAGGCGCCCTGGTACGCCGGCCCGCCGCTGATGCGCTGGCTGGAAGAGGCGCCCATCGAGGACGACCTGCAGGCCAAGCCGTTCCGGATGCCGGTGCAGTGGGTGAACCGCCCCAACCTCGACTTCCGCGGCTTCTCCGGCCAGGTGGCCTCGGGCGTGATCCGCCCCGGCGACAAGGTGAAGGCCCTGCCCTCCGGCCGCGAAAGCACGGTGGAGCGCATCGTCACCCTGCGCGGCGATCTGCCCGAAGCCGTCGCCGGCCAGTCCGTGACCATCACGCTGAAGGACGAAATCGACGTCAGCCGCGGCGACGTGCTGTCGGTCGCCGACCAGCCGCCCGAGGTGGCCGACCAGTTCGAAAGCACGATCGTCTGGTTCGACGACGAGCCGCTGTTGCCGGGTCGGCCGTACCTGCTGAAGCTGGGCACGCGCACCGTCTCGGCCCAGGTCGCCGAGCCCAAGCACAAGATCAACGTCAACACGCTGGAGAAGCTGGCCGCCACCCGGCTGGAACTGAACGAGATCGGCGTCTGCAACCTCTCGCTGGCCGCGCCGATCGCCTTCGATCCCTACACGGAGAACAAGGACCTCGGCGGTTTCATCCTGATCGACCGCCTGTCCAACCGCACGGTCGGCGCGGGCATGCTGCACTTCGCGCTCCGTCGCAGCCAGAACATCCACTGGCAGGCCACCGACATCTCCAAGGCCGGCCGGTCGGCCGCCAAGGGGCAGAAGGCGCGCGTGGTCTGGTTCACCGGGCTTTCCGGCTCGGGCAAGTCCACCATCGCCAACATGCTGGAGAAGCGCCTCGCCGCCGAGGGACGCCACACCTACCTGCTGGACGGCGACAACGTCCGCCACGGCCTGAACCGCGACCTGGGCTTCACCGACGAGGACCGGGTGGAGAACATCCGCCGGGTGGCCGAGGTCTCCAAGCTGATGGTCGACGCCGGCCTGATCGTGTTGGTCTCGTTCATTTCGCCCTTCCGCGCCGAGCGGCGGATGGCGCGCGAGCTGCTGGGTGACCGGGAGTTCGTCGAGGTGTTCGTCGACACCCCGCTGGCCGAGGCCGAGAAGCGCGACGTGAAGGGCCTCTACAAGAAGGCCCGGGCCGGCGAGTTGAAGAACTTCACTGGCATCGACAGCCCCTATGAGGCGCCCGAGAACGCCGAGATCCGCATCGACACGACGGAGCTCACGCCCGAGCAGGCGGCGGAGCGGATCTTTGCCTGGCTCGAAGGCGCCTTCGACCCGGGGATCTGAGGTCGGTCAACGTCCGGCGCGAAACGCCCAGGCTCGGGCCAGGACGAAGGACAGCGCCGGCACGGCCACCGCCACGACGCCCAGGCCGGCCAGGAACGGCCAGCCCAGCTGTTCGACCAGCAGCCACGTCAGGCCCTGGGTGAGCGTCAAGCCCAGGAGCGACACGGCGATGAACCGCGCGAACTGCGCGCCATGCACCGCGCGACGCCGGAAGGTCAGCCGGGCATTTCCGAGGTAGGAAACGCCGACCGCCAGAAGATACCCCGCGAAGTTGGCCTGCATGGGGCTGAACCCCGCAAGCTCCCGCGACGCCAACGCGACGGTGACATGGGTCAAGGTGGCGCAGACCCCCACCACCACGAACAGCGGGACCTGCTGAAGCAGGGGCCGGTCGTTCAAGCGGGCCGCTCCGCGATCAGCAGGATCGAGACGCCGAACGGCAGATCCGTGGCCTTCAGGATCGACGCCTCGGCCGCGAAAAGGCCCCGCAGCAGGCCGTTCAGGGCCGGCGGCGGCATCCTCTCGTCGTCGCCGCCCCGCAGCCGCGCAGCCGTCCGCGCCAGGCGGATGCCCGCGATGGGCGCAAACAGCACGCTGTTGAAATAGGTGGCGCGCCGCACCGTCAGGCCGGCGGCCTCGAACAGACGCCGGTAGGCGGGGCGGGTATAGCGGCGCTTGTGGTGGTGCTGGGCGTCGTGCTCGCTCCAGAGCCAGGCGTAGGCCGGCACGGTGGTCACCAGAAACCCGCCGGGTTTCACCAGCGCGGCCAGGGCCGCCACGGCGCCGGTGTCATCGTCCACGTGCTCGATCACGTCGAAGGCGCAGATCAGATCGAAGGGGCCGCCCAGGTCCGGCAGGCCGTCGGGCAGCAGGCCGCCATCGACCCTCACGCCGGAGCACTCGGTGGCGTAGGCGCGGGACTCCGCGTCCGGCTCGATCGCGCGGACCTCGCCGAAGCGCTTCAGGAGTTCCAGGTTGCCACCGGGGCCGCAGCCCACCTCCAGGATCCGTGCCGGCCGGGGCAGCGGCAGGCGGCGGAGTTCCGACCCAAGGATCTGGCGACGCGCGGCGAACCACCAGTGCGCCTGCTGCAGCTCGCGCATGCTCTCGTAGATGTGGCGTTCCATCAGCCGTCGAAGCCGATGCGGTCACGGATCACATAGATCGGCCGGCCTTTGACCTCCTGGTACATCCGCCCGATGTATTCGCCGAGGATGCCGAGCGCGATCATCTGCAAGGCGAAAGCGAAGAGGATCACCACCATCAGCGAGGCGTAGCCGGGCACGTCGCGGCCGGCGACCAGCACGCGGACGATGATGGCCAGCGCCGCCAGCAACGCCACGACCGCCGCGCCGACCCCCACATAGGTCCATACCCTGAGCGGCGCGGTCGAGAAGGACGTCATGCCGTCCAGAGCGAAGCGGAAGAGGCTGCGATAGGGCCACGAACTCTCGCCGGCCGCGCGCGCCGGACGGGCGTACGGCACGCCCACCTGCCGGAAGCCGACCCACGCGAACAGGCCCTTCATGAAGCGGTTCCGCTCGGGCAAGGCCTTCAGCGCCTCGACCACGGCCCGGTCCATCAGCCGGAAGTCGCCGGTCGACGCCGGAATGGGCTGATGGGCCACCACGTTGAACAGGCGGTAGAACGTCCCAGCGGTCCAACGCTTGGCGCGACTGTCGGAGGAGCGGTCGGAGCGTACGCCATAGACGACGTCGTAGCCCTGTTCCCATAGCGTCACGAATTCGCCGATCAGCTCGGGCGGATCTTGCAGGTCGGCGTCCAGGGGCACGACCAGGTCGCCGGACGCCAGGTCGAGCCCGGCGGTGAGCGCAGCCTCCTTGCCGAAATTCCGCGACAGGCCGACCAGGCGGATGCGAGGGTCCGTCGCCGCCCTCTGGGCCATACGCTCATAGGTGTCGTCACTGCTGCCGTCGTCGACACAGACGATCTCCAGGTCCAGGCCCAACTGGCCGACCGAGGCGTTCAGCCGCTGGAAAAGCAGGTCGAGCCCCATCGCCTCGTTGTGCATCGGAATCACGAGGCTGAGACGTCGGCGCGTCCGGGTTCTGGGCGTGCCTGGCGTCATGGGGCGAAATGGCCAAAAGAGGCGGCGGTCTGTCGGGGGTTCAGCTTGCCTCGGCGCGAGGACCAGGATCGCGGCGGCGGCACGGCGGCTTTCACGAGCAGGACTCCAGACTGGCGCCGTGATTGCCACATCCGACGATCCTGGAGAAGCGCCGCGGGGCAGCACGGTGGAAACTGGCGGTCTAGCATGCGGGAGGTCGCGACTTGCGGTAAAGCAGCCGCGAGACAGCCGTGCGATGTGCGCCAGCACGCCGCCGCATTTCACCGAAAGGCGCTGCCTATGAGAGTCCTGTCCGTCGCGTCTTGTGTGCTGCTGGCGCTCGCGTCCCCGGCGGGGGCCGCGGAAATCCAGGCGACGGCGGCGACCTTGCAGAAGGTCTGGGCGGCGACCAAGCCAGGCGACACGATCAAGTTGCAGGGACCGTTCGGCCTCGCCGTGCTCCGCGGGCGGTCGTTCGATCCTCCGGTGACGATCGATGCCAGCCGCGCGAACTTCAGCGCTGTGATCCTGGGCGGCGTTTCTGGTGTGACGTGGAAAGGCGGAGCTATCGCATCCGTCGACACGCGCCCCGGCGTCTCGGTCGGCGATTCCCAAAGCGTGCGGCTGGAAGGACTGCACTACCGAGGAACCGGCGCGGCGGTCGGCGTCTACTTCGCCAACAGCCGAGACGTGGAGCTGTCTCGCAGCCAATTCCTTCGGCCAAAGAACGGGGTGACCGTCCAGAATGTCCAGGGCTTTCGGTTGATCGACAACACGATCACCGGCTGGAGCGCCGATGGCGTCGGCCTCATGGGCAACACCGGCGGATTGATCAAGGGCAACACATTCCTGGACCCGATCAAGCTCGATCCGAACACCCACATGGACGCAATTCAGGGGTACTTCGCCCCGGTGGCCAACCGCGACATCCTGATCACCGAGAACACTATTCGGGGCGCCGACACGCAGGGCATTTTCATGCCCCAGGCCAAGGGTTACCCGCCGCCTGAGAATATCCGTATCGTGGCCAACGTGATCGCCACGGCCAACGCGCCGAACGGCATCATTCTGCAGAACGACAAGTCCGGCGAGGTCTCGCGCAACCGCGTTTCCACCCTGCCGGGGTCGAAGTGGCAGACGGTGGTCCAGGCCTCGCCGGGCGTGCCGAGCCGCTGCGGCAACACGGCGGACTCCTATGGCTCGTGGCGCGCGGCGACCGAGAAGGCCTGCAAATAGCCGGGCGGGTCGCCTCGTCAGCCGACGAAGAGCCAGCCTGAGCCCAAGCTGCTCATCGAGACGCCAGCCAGGACGACCTGGCCGCCGCCCATGTCGACGACCGTGTCCGACCCGACCTGACTCACGGAGTAGGTGGTCCCGAGGTCCAGTCGCAGCCGGTCACCGTCAGCGAAACTGAAGTCGCTGATCCGATCCAGGCCCGCGTCGCCGAAGCTGTGGAAGATGTCCGAGCCCGCGCCGCCGGTCATGGTGTCCGAGCCCTTGTCGCCCGACAGGTAGTCGGCGTCGGCGCCGCCCAGCAAAAGGTCGTCGTCCTGGCCTCCGCGCAGCGTATCCGCGCCGTCTCCGCCCGCGCACGTATCCGCACCCAGGTTGCCGTAGACCAGATCGTCTCCCAGATCCCCCGACAGGCTGTCGTTGTCCCTGCCGCCGACGACCCAATCGTTGTCCGCGCCGCCTGAAAGCGTGTCGGCGCCGGAGTTGCCGTTCATGTCGTCGAAACCGCCCCCGCCCTGCACTCGGTCGGCGCCGTCGCCGCCGCGGAGGTAGTTGGAGCCACCGGTGTCGACGATGATGTCCGCGCCGGCGCCGCCCTCGAGCGTGGTGTTGCCGAAACCGCCGGTCATCACCTTGTCGGAGATCGCGGGCGCGCCGAGGAGCTTGCTGCCGCCATGCTCAGCGATCACCGCGAGACCCTTGTCCGACGCCAGGCCGGTGGTGGCGTTGTTCGAACTCACGAGGCCGGTGATGTCACCGAACTGATACTCGTTCGCGACATTTCCGTGCGAGGCAGCACCGTCGACTTTACCCAGGAAAATCCATGACTTGCGGTCACTTAGGCCCACGACGACGTTGTCGGTTACGGTCACGTCTTCGCCGTGACCGACGGTGATCCCGTGGTAGCTGGCGCCGACGATAAGGTTGTCGGTGATCGTGACGCGCTGATAGGGCAAGTCGCCTTCATCCGAGACGAAGATGCCTTGCGCGATCTCGCCTTGGCCGCGAACGTAGGTATTCCCGGTGATGACAATGTCGTGCGCCGAGGCCGTGGTGCCGCTTGTCCAGAACTGAATCGCGTCGGGGTGATCCGCTCCGACCGGGTAAAAGTCCCGGAAGTCGTTGTCGGCGATGGTCACGAAGGACGAGCCGCCGCCGCGAATGCCGTCCATACGCAGATCATGGAAACTGTTGTCTCGGATCACGACGTTCTCGCTGCCGACGTGCGTGATCCCGGATTCCAGCTGCTGGAACTCCGACCCCTCGACAGTGACATGCGAACTCCCTCGGATCAGGAGGCCGATCGGGTCGTTGGAGGGATTGCCGTCGAGCGAGCCATGGACCTTGAGTCCGCTGAAGTGGATGTCCTGGCTACCGTTGACTTCGAACCTCGTCGCGGACGATGCGAGTTGGATCTCCAGGTTGGAGAACGTGAGCCCGCTGCTGCCCATGACCATAAGGCTGCTGATCACGGGTTGGGCGCCCGGCGCGGCGGTGATGTTCACATCCTGCGAGAAATGCTGGCCCGTGATTCTGATTGCATCATAGGATCCGCCCGCCAGCTGGATCGTGTCGCCCGCTTGCGCATTTGCCAGTGCGTTCTGCAGCGCCGATGCATTGCTGACCGTCGTGATCATGGGATGTCCCTGCTACTGCCGGCCGAAACCGGTTACGCGACCCGAAGGCCAGATCACCCCAGAAATCTCGGGACTGAGGCCAAAACCTGAATCTGCGTCGATATTCGACAGAGTGCGCTCACAGGTCGCAGCTTGGCTGCGATGCGTGGCTATACCATGAATCAGGATGGTGAAGCACCGGTACGGCGAAGCTGCAGGACCAAATCCCGGAAGGCCACCCTCCAACCTCGACGAATGGCTGTCGCTTTGCAGAGCCTTCCTCGATATGGCGGGCTTTGCGGCGTCGGTCGCCGGCGATCTGGAGACGAGAAATGAACCGCCGCAGCCGCCACGCTCGTGAGCATCAGGCGCTTCCAAAAGCCACCAACGATCCAGGTTGGCTGATGGTGATCGTCACGGTCGTGCTTGGCGCCGCTGGCGTCGCGATGGCGCTCTTCATCTGGCGGTTCCTGTAGCCCGTTGACGGCCATGGGGCCGATGCCTTCTCAGAACTCCAGGACGATCTTGCCGAAGTGTTCGCCGGCCGCCATGGCGCCGATGGCGGCCTTGGCTTCGGTCCAGGGGTAGACCTTGTCCACCACCGGCCGGATCTGGTGCAGCTCGATGGCCCGGCACATCGCCTCGAACATGTCGCGGGAGCCGACCGACAGGCCCTGGAGCTTGGCCGAATTGCCGATCAGAGCCGCCGGGTTGAACGGCTCGCCAGCGCCCGCCACGATGCCGATGATGGCGATGTGGCCGCCGACTTTGATGGCCTTCATGCTTTCCTGGATCGTGCCGCCGCCGCCGACCTCCATGATGAAGTCGGCGCCCTTGCCCCCAGTCGCTGCGCGCACGGCCTTCGACCAGTCGGGCGTGGTCTTGTAGTTCACGACGTGGTCGGCCCCGAGCGCCTTGGCGCGCTCGAGCTTCTCGTCGGACGATGAGGTGATCAGGGTGCGGTAGCCCGCCGCCTTGGCGAACTGCAGGCCGAAGATCGACACGCCGCCGGTTCCCTGTAGCACCACCGTATCGGCCGGCTCCAGCCGTGCGTCCTGGAACACACCCCGCCACGCGGTCAACGCCGCGCAGGGTAGCGTGGCGACCTCGTTGTCGGTGAGGAAGTCAGGGACCTTCGACAGGCCCTCCTGGCTGAACACCTGCAGCTCAGCGCCGGCGCCCGGGATCGGGAAGCCCAGCGCGCTCATCAGTTTTTCGAGGGTCGGCGGGCCCGACACCCAGTTCTGGAAGAACAGCGTCGAGACCCGGTCGCCTATCTTGAACCGTGTCACACCGGGGCCGACCGCCGCAACGTGCCCGCAGCCGTCCGAGAAGGGCGTGATCACGTCGGTCGTGCTGGCGGCGCCGCGCCCATACATCCCGCCAATCATCAGGAAGTCCCGGTAGTTCAGCGAGCAGGCCTTCATCCGCACCAGAACCTGACCGTGGCCGGGGGTGGGATCGGGCGCCTCCACCACCTTGATGGCGTCCGGACCCCAGGGGGCGGTGACGTTGAGCGCGCGCATCGAGCTTCCTCCAGTTGGAGGCATCATGGCGTGGCGACCAGCGGCGGCAATCGTGTCGCCACGTCAGCCGGGGATCACCTTCTTCGCCGCCAGCACTAAACAGGCTCGGCGACAGTTGTTGATACCCGCGTTATTCGCGCTGCCGCAATTGTTGACATCGGCGTTATCCGAGCAACCAATGAGAATTGGGGGGGATAGGACCGACAGTTCTATCCAAGTGACGGGGTCGGTATGTCAAACGCGGTCGTTGAGAGTCCAGACGCGAGCGCGCGTGGCCTTCTAGGCGCAGCTACGGACGTGATGAGGTACGACAGCGCCCTCACGGTTCCGAAGGAAGATCGCCACGAAGTTGCTGGAATCCTACGCGAATTGATGCCCGAGAACGTCCGCGTTCTGGACGTCGGCTGCGCCGCCGGCGCCTTGACGCTGCGGACGACGCGAGGAAAGCACAATGACGTCATCGGCATCGAGCCAGACCCCACCCGAGCGGATGTCGCCAAGTCGCGCGGCCTCAATGTCATCTGCGGCCTGCTCGATCAGGACTTCATCAGCGCCAACAAGCCGTTCGACGTCATCATGTTCTCGGACGTGCTGGAGCACGTGGCCGCGCCCGGCCCACTCCTTGCCCTGGCAAGCCAAGCGCTGGCGAAGGACGGTGTGATCCTCGCATCTGTGCCGAATGTCGCCCACTGGACCGTCCGCCTCAACCTGCTGTTCGGCCGATTTGAGTACGCCAGCTGGGGTATCATGGATGCGACGCACCTGCGCTGGTTCACCATGAAGTCGGCGCGGCGTCTCTTCGAGGCGCAAGGCTTCCAAGTGACGCACATGTCGACGAGCGCCGGCACCTGGATGCTGGAATACCGCAACTTGCCGCTCAAGCTGGTGCCTGGTCCCCTGCAACGCCTTGTGGTGCGCACCCTCAGCCGGGTTCTGCCGACACTGTTCGGGGCGCAGATTGTCATCCGGGCCCGCCGCGTGGGACAGCTGACCTCCGCCACTTTCCATTGAGCAGGCGCGCGTAGCGGACTTGTATCGCGCCCGCCGGTGACCGGTGCAGGTCAGGCCCGCGCGTCCGGCAGCACCGGCTGCTCGCCCCACTGGTCTGGATCGTGGCCGAAGACCATCACTGTGCCGGCGTCGCGCGACGCCAGCAGGGCGTCCAGCGCACGGTTCATCGCGACCTGGTCGGAATAGTCGGGGAACTGGCGGCTCTCCACGACGCCGCAGTGGTAGCAGGCGTCGCCGACCAGCAGGTGGTCCCCCTGCCCGCTCCGCACCCGCAGCGACTGGTGGCCGGGCGTATGGCCATGGCTGGGGATGCAGGTCACCGAGCCGTCACCGAACAGGTCGTGCTCGCCGTCGACCAGGGTCACCGGGTGGCCCAGGTCGAAGTAGCGCTTGCGCAGGCCGTAGTGGTTGGACAGTTCACGATCGAAGCCCGCCTCCCACTCGGGCCGCTGTACCACCACCGTGGCGTTGGGCAGCTCGCGCAGGCCGCCGGCGTGGTCGAAGTGCAGGTGGGAGAGCACGGCGTAGCGCACCCGCGCCGGGTCGATGTCCAGGCGCTCCAGATGGCGCGTCAGGGTCTCTTCCGGCGTCAGGCTGACGTCCAGGTCCTGGGTCTGCAGCGCCTTGAGGTAGCTTTCCTCGCGGTCGCACATGGAGGCCGGCAGGCCGCAGTCGAACAGGGCGACGCCGTCGGGATGCTCGATCACATAGAACGGGATCGGCACCGTCACCCGGTCTCCCGCCATGCCCATGCCGGCGCCGGGGCTGTGGAACTGGCCGCAGACGCAGCCGAACAGGCGAAGGGTCAACGGCGTCTCCTCAGACCGGGTCCAGCTTGCGCACGCCATAGAGCCGGAAGGCCCCGATCAGGCCAAGCGCCGACATCAGCGTCATCAGGAAATACCCCTGGGCGCCGAACCGGTCGAACAGCGGCCCCGAGGCCATGGTCGCCAGGCCCATCAGCATGCCGCTGGACAAGGCGGAGTTCAGCGCCTGGGCGGCCGAGGCGTTGCGGGGCGTCGACAGCCGCTCGATGAGCTGCAGCGACGCCAGGAAGGTGGCGGCATAGCTGAGCACGTGCAGAATCTGCAGCGGGAACAGCAGCCAGAGCGGAGGGGCGAAAGCCAGGGCCGTCCAGCGGACCATCGCCGCCGCGCCGCCCAGCACCAGCAGGTTGCGCGGACCCACCCGCCGCCGCCACGGCTCCATGAACCACATGAAGGCGACTTCTGCCGTCACCCCGACCGCCCACAGAATGCCCGTCATGCTCTCGGGCAGGCCCTGCTGTTTCCAGACCAGGGTGGAGAAGCTGTAGTAGAAGGCGTGCGCCGACTGGATCAGGCCCGCCGCGATGGCCGCGGTCATGAACGCCGGGTCGCGTAGCAGCCCGTTGATCCCGGCGAACCGGTCCGCGGCCCTGGCGACATGGCCTTCCTCGTGAACCGGATCGGGCGGCAGCAGGAAGCGCGCGGCCAGGGCGGTCAGGGCCACGGCGGCGGTGATCCACACCAGCACCAGGTCCGGCGAACCCCAGGTCAGGATCGCGCCCACGGCCACGTTGGCGACGATGAAGGCCGTCGATCCGATGCCGCGCGGCCAGCCGTAGTTGAAGCCGTCCATCCGGGCCCGGTTCAGCACGATCACGTCGGTCAGCGGCGAGATGGTGGAGAACGCCGATGAGGCCGCGAACCAAACCACCGTCCAGCCCGCGAACCCCAGTGGCAGGGCCATCAAGGCGTAGGCCACCGCGACACCCAGGCTCAAGAAGCTGAGCGCCGTGCGCCGGAGCTTGAAGCTGTCCGCCCACACCGCCAGCAGCGGCGCGGTGAAGGCCCGCGCCAGCATCGGCAGCGACAGGATCAGCCCGATCTGCGCCCCCGACAGCCCATGATGGGCGAACCACACCGGCATGTAGGGCGACGCCGCGCCGGTCCCGACGAAGATCGCCGAGTAGAACAGGCCGAGGCGGACGGGCAGCGACATTGCTCCGACTTATACGGAGTCGGCGCACGGGCGGTCGACAGCGGCGGCCCGGTGCGTAATGTCTTCCTGAACAACGATAAGGGAGGCCGCGATGGATCGGACGAACAGCCGTGACCGCGAACTGCGAGAGCGCGCGGCGGCGGTGATCCCGGGCGGAATGTACGGGCATCAGTCGGTAGGCCTGCTGCCCGACGACTATCCGCAGTTCTTCGAGCGCGGCGAAGGCGCTCACATCTGGGACGCCGACGGCCGGCGCTACCTGGACTACATGTGCGCCTACGGCCCGAACCTGTTCGGCTATGCGAACCCCGAGATCGACGCGGCCTATGTGCGTCAGCTGGGCCAAGGCGACACGCTGACCGGCCCCACCGGCCTGATGGTCGAGCTGGCCGAGGCCCTGACCGGCATGGTCACCCACGCCGACTGGGCGATCTTCTGCAAGAACGGCACGGACGCCACCACCATGGCGCTCACCACCGCCCGCGCCCACACCAAGCGGCGGATCGTGATCCGGGCCAAGGGCGCCTATCACGGGGCCATCCCCTGGTGCACGCCCAGGCCCGCCGGCGTGATCGAGAGCGACCGGGCCCACCAGCTGTTCTGCGACTACAATGACGTGGCGAGCCTGGAAGCCGCGGTGGCCGAGGCCGGCGGCGACCTGGCCGCCATCTTCGCCGCCCCGTTCAAGCACGACGCCTTCATCGATCAGGCGGAGCCGGACCCGGCCTATGCCCGGCGCGCCCGTGAGCTCTGCGACCAGACGGGCGCCCTGCTGATCGTCGACGAGGTCCGCGCCGGCTTCCGACTTTCGCGCGACTGTTCCTGGAGCCGGATCGGCGTGCAGCCGGACCTCTCCACCTGGGGCAAGTGCCTCGCCAACGGCCATCCGCTCTCGGTGATGCTGGGCCATGACAAGGCCCGCGCCGCGGCGGCCTCCATCTATGTGACCGGCTCGTTCTGGTTCCAGGCGGCGACCATGGCCGCAGCGCTGGAGACCCTGCGGCTGGTCCGCGACACCGACTACCTTGAGCGCATCACCGGGTTGGGCGAGACCCTGCGCAAGGGCCTCGATGAGCGCGCCAAGGCCGCCGGCTTCGGCTTCCGCCAGACCGGCCCCGGCGTCATGCCGCTGTTCCTGTTCGACGACGACCCGGACCTCAGGAGGGGTTTCTGCTTCTCCTCCGAGATGCTGGGCCGGGGCGTCTATGTGCACCCCTGGCACAACATGTTCCTCTGCGCGGCCATGACCGAGGCCGACATCGGCCAGACCCTCGACGCCGCCGAGGGGGCGTTCGCCGCGCTCAGGCGGCAGGTGCGCGACCTGACCCCCGTCGAGAAACTCGCCTTCCTTTCCGCCGGAGCCCGCTGATGGACGACTATTCCGAGTACGACGGCCTGGGCCTCGCGGACCTGGTCGCGAAGAAGCAGGTGACCCCCTCCGAGCTGGTCGAGGCGGCCATCGCGCGGATCGAGAAGCACAATCCGACCCTCAACGCCGTGGTGTTCAAGGGCTACGACGACGCCCGCGAGCGCGCGAAAGGCGCCCTGCCCGACGGCCCGTTCCGCGGCGTGCCGTTCCTGATCAAGGACCTGGGCATGCCGGTCGCGGGCTGGCCGCGCAGCTTCGGCAGCCGCTTCGCCCGGGGGATCGTCGACACCGAGGACGGCGGCCTGACCGCCCGCTACCGCGACGCGGGCGTCGTGCCGCTGGGCAAGACCAACACGCCGGAATACGGCATCACCGGGACCACGGAGGGCCAAGCCCTTGGCGCCTGCCGCAACCCCTGGAACCCGAACCACATCTCGGGCGGGTCGTCCGGTGGCGCGGCCTCGGCGGTGGCGGCAGGCGTCGTGCCGCTGGCGCACGCGTCGGACGGCCTGGGCTCGATCCGCATCCCGGCGGCCTGCTGCGGCCTGGTGGGCCTGAAAGTCACTCGCGACCGTAACCCGAACCTTCCCGACGGCTTCGACTATGCGCTCGGCAATGTGGTCGACCACGTGGTGACCCGCACGGTCCGCGACAGCGCCGCCATGCTGGACGCCACCGGCTATGCCGACCCCTACCAGGCCTATCCCGCGCCCGCGAAGGAGCGGCCGTACGTCGAGGAGATCCAGAAGAGCCCCGGCAGGCTGCGCATCGCCTGGTCGTCCGAGACGCCGTCCGGCCGGCCGATCGACGAAGAGATCCAGGCCGCCCTGGAGCGCACTGCCGCCCTCCTGAAGGCGCTGGGCCACGACGTGTTCGAGAAGGGCCTCGGCATCGACTACCGCGCCCTCTACGCTTCGCGCGGCCCCGCCGCGGCCGGCAACTTCGCCGCCGGCATGGACCGCCTGATCGCCCAGGTCGGCCGCGAGCCGGAAGAGCACGAGCTGGAGCCGCTCACCTGGGCCACTCTGAAGGCCGGCCGCCGCCAGACCGGCGCCGACGCCATGCGCTCGCTGCAGGAGACGCGGATGCTGAACCGGCAGACGCTCGCGTTCTTCGAGGATGTCGACGTCTACCTGACCCCCGTGCTGGGCACGCCAGTGCCCGAGATCGGCTTCATCGATCCGGTGAACCTGGAGCCCAAGGAGGTGAACCGCCGGCAGGGCCGCACCTTCCCCTACACCCCGCCGTTCAACTACTCGGGGCAGCCATCGCTCAGCCTGCCGCTGGAGATGGACGCCAAGGGGCTGCCGATCGGGATGATGTTCTCCGGCCGCTACGCCGACGAGGCCACCCTCTTCCGCCTGGCGGCCCAACTCGAGAAGGAAGCGCCGTGGAGCGGCCGCCGTCCTGCGGTATGGGGTTAGCCGGCGCGTAGCACAGAGTGACGGCATGAGTTTATGGACCCGGCGAACTTGGATGACCCTGGCCGCCATAGGAGGCCTAACAGCGGTGGCGATGGGGGCGTTCGCCGCCCATGGCGTCACCGACCCGAAGGCTCAGGAGTGGCTGCGGACGGGCGCGATCTACAGCTTCATGCACACCACAGCCACCTTCGCCTGCGCCATCTTCATGACCATCGGCGCAACGCGGGCCCGGCTCGCCCCGGCCTTCTTCCTGTCCGGGACAGTCGTCTTCTCCGGGAGCCTCTACGCCATGGCCCTAGGCGCGCCACGCTGGTTTGGGGCGATCACCCCGGTCGGGGGGTTGCTGTTCCTGATCGGCTGGGGCGTGCTGGCCTGGGCGGCGAAGGACATCGACCGAAAGGCCTGATGCCCAGCTGGGCGCGGGCGGCCCCGGCGTTTGCCAAGCCTTCCGGGTTGGCCCGTACGTGGACGCCGCGCCTGGACTCATCCACAAGAACGCCGAACCGCACTCGGTGAGTTGAACCTGGACGCCCGATGCCGTCACGACCGACTGAACGCGCTGACCGAACCCGTGAGCGGCCGCTGATCGCGGTGGCGATGGTGAACTGGAATGGCGCGGACGACACCCTCACCGCCTTCGAGAGCCTGAAGCAGTCCAGCTATCCGGCCTGGTCCCTGATCGTGGTCGACAACGCCTCGGCCGATGACTCGGTGGCCAAACTGCGCGCGGCACGGGGTCTGCGCCTCGTCGAGAGCGCCGAAAACCTCGGCTTCGCCGGCGGCTGCAACCTGGCGATCCCAGCCGCACGGGAACTGGGCGCCCAGTACCTGTTCTTCCTGAACAACGACGCGACAGTGAACGCCGAGACGCTCGAGAACCTGGTGGCCGCCTCGAGGACGCTGGACGACCGGGAAGCACTGGGGGCTGTCATCCGTTTCGAACGCGACGGCACGCTGCAATTCTGGGGAAGCCGCGCATCGGCCGTGGGCATGCCTATCTGGTCGCCTCCGTCGGAGGCGCTCTTCGCTCAAGCGCCCGAACTCATCGAAACCAACTTCATCATGGGCGCCAGTCTGTTCGTGCCGATGCAGCTCCTGGACGAGGTCGGCCCGTTCGATGAGCGCTTCTTCCTGAACTACGAGGAGACCGATTGGTGCTATCGGGCCCGGCGAGCCGGCCACCGCTGCCTCATGGTCAAGAACGCGCTGATCACCCACAAGGGCGGCGCTGCCATCGGCGCGGCCTCGGGGCCGATGCAGGTCTATTTCATGCGCCGCAACGCGCTGCTGCTGGCGGAGAAGCATTGCACGCCCAAGCAGTATGCGACCCTCTACGTGCGCCAAGTCGCCAGCATCTTCACGCGGCTGCTGGGCTCGATGCTGGGCCGGCGGGACGACCCGCGCTTCTCGAAGCTTGCCGTCCGGGCCAATGCCCTCGCGACGCGCGACTACATCCTGCGGCGTTTCGGCGACTGCCCACCGATCATCCGCAAGATGGCGACCGCGGGCCGGGCATCGCACTAAGACCCGGGCGAAGCCCGTGGCAACGCCAGCAGCCGCAGCGACGCCACCGAGCCCAGCAGGCAGGCCAGCATCACCAGCGCCATCGGCCGGGCCGAGCCGTCGTGGAACAGGCCCGCCAGGCTCGAGGCCACCGCCCCGGCCGCGAATGAGGCGGCGCCCAGCAGGGCCGAGGTGGCGCCTGACCGCAGTGGATCGACACTGAGCGCGCCAGCCGTGGTGTTGCCGGCCATGAACCCGTAGCTGCCCAGCAGCAGGAAGATCAGCGGCAGCACCGTCCAGGCTCCGCCGATCCCCGTCACCGCCGCCAGCACCAGCAGCAGGCCCGCCACCAGGGAGACGGTGCTGGCGCGGGTCAGCACCTGGTCCGTGGTCAGGGTCCGCAGCGCCAGCCGGTTGAGCTGACTTGAGCCGATGACCGCGACCGCGTTCAGGCTGAAGACGAACGGGAAGACGCCCACCGGGATCCTGTAGGTTCCCATCATCAGGTCCGGCGACGTGGCGATATAGGTGAAGAGCGTCGCCCCGTTCAGCGCGCCGGCCAGCGTGTAGCCCACGAGCCGCTTCTCGCGCAGCACGGCCAGATACGACTGCAGCGGGTTCTCCTGGCTGGCCTGGATCGCCGTGGCCTCGGACCGAGACTCCTTCAGGCGCAGTACGGCCGCGACGCCGATGGCGATCCCGGCGGCGGCCATGAACCAGAAGTTCCACGACCAGTCGCCCAGCCTCAGCAGCACCCCGCCCAACATGGGGGCCAGGATCGGCGCCAGACCCATGATCAGCATCATCAGGCTGAGCACCCGGGCGGTGTCGGTATGGCTGAACTGGTCGCGAACCACGGCGCGGACGACCACGCCGCCGGCGCACGCGCCCAGCGCCTGCACGAAACGGCCGATCAGCAGTTGGTCGACGGTCTGGGCCATCGCGCAGCCCACCGAGGCCAGAACGAACACCGCCACGCCGAACAGGATCGGCCCGCGCCGGCCCAGCCGATCGGAAGCTGGCCCATAGAGGAGCTGTCCAATCGCCATCCCCGCCAGGAATGTCGCCACCGTGGCCTGGGTCTGCGAGGGATCCGCCCGCAACGCCGCGCCGATCGCCGGCAGGCTGGGCAGGTACATGTCGATCGCCAGCGGCCCGAGCGCGGTCAGAGACCCCAGCAGGATCACCAGACCCCAGGGCGTCTGGGCGGGCGGCGGGGAAGACTCGTTGGCGGACGTCACGGCGCCTATGCCCTACTTGCCAACAGGGGTTCAGGGAAACCCCGATTGCGGCCATCTTCGCCGCCAGCCACGCGGGAGGACGATATGTCGGCGCTTGAGACCATGATGCCGCCTGTGCAGCGCGCGGCGGTGAACGGCGTCGAGATCGCCTACTACGAGGCCGGCCCACGGACGGGCGTGCCCATCATCCTGTGCCACGGCTTCCCCGAACTGGCGTTCTCGTGGCGCCACCAGATCAAGGCCTTGGCCGACGCCGGGCGCTGGGTGATCGCCCCGGACCAGCGCGGCTACGGCCTCTCATCCAAGCCGGCGACCGTGACCGACTACGACCTCGAGCACCTGACCGGAGACCTGGTCGGCCTGCTGGACCACCTGGGCGTGGAGAAGGCGATCTTCTGCGGCCATGACTGGGGCGGCATCGTCACCTGGCAGGTGCCCTTGATGCACCCCGACCGCGTCGCCGGCGTCATCGGCCTCAACACGCCGTTCCTGCCGCGGGCGCCTGCCGATCCCATCGTGATCATGCGCAACCGCTTCGGCCCGGACATGTACATCGTCTGGTTCCAGACCCCGGACGACCCCGAGGCGACCCTGGGCGCCGATCCGGTCAAGACCATGCGCTTCTTCATGCGCAAGCCCGCCGCGCTCGCCGCCGCGGCCGCCCCGCCGCCCGAAGGTGGCTCCACGTTCGCGTTCAAGGATCTGCTCAAGCAGTGGGACGGCGTCACGGGCGGTGATCAGCTGCTGACGCCCGAGGAGCTCGCGGTGTTCGCCGAAGCCTTCCGCCACGGCGGCTTCTTCGGGCCCGTCAGCTGGTACCGAAACTTCACCCGCAACTGGGAACGCGCCGAGGCGTTGCCCACTCGAATCGACGGCGCGCCCTGCCTGATGATCACCGCCGAACTGGACGTCGTGCTGTCGCCCGCCATGGCCGAACCCATGCCGCACTTCATCGGCGACCTGGAGACCCACATGGTCGGTGGTTCCGGGCACTGGACACAGCAGGAGAAGCCGGCAGAAGTGAACCGCCTCATGCTGGACTGGCTGGACAGGCGTTTCCCGAAGTAGAAGGGCGCATGGAAAGAAATACCCCGGCCCCCGGCGTGGCCGCGAACGATCACCGCCGCGGCCTGTTTCCGGACAACGATCCGTTCGCGAGCGGCTGGCTGTCCACCGGCGGCCCGCACGAGATTTTCTACGAGGAATGCGGCAATCCGAACGGCAAGCCGTGCGTGATCCTGCACGGCGGCCCTGGCGGCGCGATCAACCCCACCATGCGGCGGTTCTTCGACCCCAAGCAGTGGCGGATGGCGCTGTTCGACCAGCGCGGCTGCGGCAAGAGCCGCCCCAACGCCAGCCTGGACGACAATACCACCTGGTCGCTGATCGAGGACATTGAGCGACTGCGCGAGCACCTGGGTGTCGAGAAGTGGTGTGTGTTCGGCGGCTCCTGGGGCTCCACCCTCGCCCTCGCCTACGCCATCAAGCACCCCGACCGCGTCGAGAGCCTGGTCCTGCGCGGGATTTTCCTGCTGACCGAGCGTGAGCTGCGCTGGTTCTACCAGGACGGCGCCTCGATGATGTTCCCCGACGCCTGGGCCCGCTTCTGCGCCCCGATCCCGGTGGAGGAGCGCGGCGACATGATGGCCGCCTACCACAAGCGCCTGACCCATCCCGACCGCCGGGTGCAGGCCGAGGCGGCCGCCGCCTGGAGCCAGTGGGAGGGCGACACCATCTCCATCCGCGGCCCCGAGGCCCGGCCGTCGAAATTCAATGAGATCGACTTCGCCATCGCCTTCGCGCGGATCGAGTGCCACTTCTTCGTCAACGGCGGCTTCTTCGACGCCCCCGACTGGCTGATCCAGAACGCCGCGAAGCTGAAGGACATCCCCGGCTGGATCGTCCAGGGCCGTTTCGACGTGGTGACGCCCATGGAAAGCGCCTGGCGCCTGAAGACCGCCTGGCCGAACGCCAGGTTCGAGGTGGTCTGGGACGCCGGCCACGCCTCCACCGAACCCGGTATCGTCGATGCCCTGGTGCGGGCCACGGACCGGGCCCTGAAGCTCTAGCACGGACCGCCGGATGAGCCGCGCCGACATCGTTCGCGCCTATCTGAAGGCCATAGAGTCGCGCGGGGACTCGCTCGCGTTCTTCGCCGACGACGCGGTGCAGGAGGAGTTTCCCAACGCCCTGGTCCCGGCCGGGGCGCGGCGCACCATGGGCGAGTTGCGCGAGGCGAATGCGCGCGGCCGCAACGTGCTCACGTCGGAGACCTACGAGATCGTCAACCTGATCGAGGCCGGCGACCGGGTGGCCTGCGAGGTGCTGTGGCGCGGCGTCCTGGCGGCGCCCTTCCGGTCGTTGAAAGCCGGCGACACCATGAAGGCCCGCTTCGGCGTGTTCTTCGAGTTCCGGGGCGACAAGATCCGCCGCCAGCACAACTACGACTGCTTCGAGGCGTTCTGACCTGAGCCCTTCCTTTCCCACGCAGTGGGAAAGGAAGGGTCGTGCGCGCGTCCTAGACGAACGATCCCTTGCCGCTGGTCACCTCGGCGTAGCGGTGGACGCGGACGGATTGGACCAGGCCGAAACCGATCATCACCGTCAGCATCACCGTGCCACCGTAGCTGAGCATCGGCATGGGCACGCCCACGACGGGCGCCAGGCCCATGACCATGGCGCCGTTGATCATCACGTAGAGGGTGAAGGTGGCCGTGACGCCCGCCGCCGCCAACCGGCCGAAATGGCTGTGGCTGAGGTAGGCGGCGCGGAGCGACATGAAGATCGCCGCGGCATAGAGGATCAGCACCGAGACGCAGCCCACGAACCCGAACTCCTCGGCCAGGGTGGCGAAGATGAAATCGGTCTGTTTCTCGGGCAGGAAGTTGAGCTGGCTCTGCGAGCCCAGGCCATAGCCCTTGCCCAGCAGGCCGCCGGAGCCCAGGGCGATCATCGACTGCAGGATGTGGTAGCCGGAGCCTGACGGGTCGCTCTCAGGGTCCAGGAAGGTCAGCACCCGCTGGCGTTGGTAGTCGTGCATGCCGAACATCACGAACGGCGGGATGACGGCCAGGGCGCCGATCACCGCGGCGCCGATGACCTTCCACGATAGGCCGGCCAGCATGACGATGGCGCCACCGGTGAGCGCGATCAGCATGGCGGTGCCCAGGTCGGGCTGATGCGCCACCAGCAGCACCGGGACGCCGATCATCGCGGCGGGAACCAGCAGCCACCAGGAGAGCCTGGCTCGCTCCGCCGAAACGCCGTGATAGAGCCGCGCCAGCGCCAGCACGATCCCCAGCTTCATCACCTCGGACGGCTGGAAACTGAAGCTGCCGATGGACAGCCAGCGCTGGGCGCCCAGGCGGACGTCCCCCACCGCCTCCACCGCCACCAGCAGCAGCAGGCCCAGCCCGTAGACCGGATAGGCCAGCGCGAACCAGACCCGGATGTCGATCATGGCGAGCGCGATCATCATCAGCAGGCAGATGCCGAAGCGGGCCACGTGGGCCGCGGCCCAGGGCGTCCACGATGAGCCGGCGATCGAGAACAGCATCAGGGCGCCGGCGCCCGCGATGAGGGTGAGGACCAGCACGAAGACCCAGTCCAGCTCGGACAGCTTGACGATCAGCCGGTCGCGTTCGCCGGGGCGGGTCAGCGCGGAGACGGTCATGCTTTGGTTCCGGGAGCGGGGGCGGCGGGGTCTTCGGGGGCGGGCGGCAGCGGCGTGACGGTCTGCACGCGCTTCATCACCTCGGGGTCCTTCAGGAGGACTGTACGCATGATCTCGCGCGCCCGCGGCGCGGCGGCGGCGGCGCCGAAGCCGCCATGCTCCACCAGGACGCTGATCGCATACCGGGGATCGTCATAGGGCGCGAAGGCCACGAACCATGCGTGGTCACGCAGTTTCCAGGCGCCGGCCGTGCCGTGCACGCCACGGCCCGAGCCGTAGGAATAGGCCTGCGCCGTCCCCGTCTTGCCCGCCATCTTGATCGGCCCCAAACCCAGGTCGGCGACTCGCGCCGCGGTGCCGGTGGTGGTCACCGCCGCCATGGCCTCGCGCACGAACAACAGGTGGTTCTTGTCCACCGGCAGGTCGCCCCAGGCCGCGCCCGACTTCTGCTCAACCCCGCCGATCGAGCGGATCAGGCGCGGGTGCAGCGCCTTCTCGCCGTTGGCGATCCGGGAGGTCATGACGCACAGCTGCAGCGGGTTGAGGTTGGTGTAGCCCTGGCCGATGCCCATGCTGGGCGTCTCGCCCGGGTGCCACTTGGGGTCCTTCGGGAACCGACGCGCCTTGTAGGCGGTGTCGGGCACCAGGCCCTTCTTCTGGCCGGGGATGCCGATGTCGAAGATCTCGCCCAGCCCGAACTTGCGCGCCGTGTCGGCGATCTTGTCCGGGCCGATCGCCAGGGCGGTCTGGTAGAAATAGATGTCGCACGAGGTGGCGATGGCGTTGTGCAGGTTCTGCGCGCCGTGCACCGCGTCGCACTTCCACGTCCGGCCAAAGACCCAGTGGCCCGAACAGACGTGCACAGTGTTCGGATCGTAGCCGTTCTCGAGCGCCGCCAGCGCCACCATGGTCTTGAAGGTCGAGCCCGGCGGATAGGTGGCGGTCAGCGCCTTGTTGAACAGCGGCTTGTGGTCGTAGCCGGACAACGCCCGGTACTCCGGTCCCGTCAGGCCGCGCACGAAGCGGTTGGCGTCGAAGCTGGGGCCCGAAAACATGCACAGGATGTCGCCGTTGCGGCAGTCCATGACCACGGCCGCGCCGCTCTCGGCCCCGAACACCTCTTCCGCCCGCAGCTGGACGTCGACGTCCAGGGTGAGCTGGATCTCCTTGCCCGGCGTGGCGGCGATGTCGCCGTTGGGGTCCTCGCGCACCTGCCGGCCGTTGGCGTCCACCTCGACCTTCTCGGCTCCGGGCCTGCCGCGCAGATCGGCGTCGAAGGCCTTCTCCACCCCCTGGCGGCCGATGCGGAACCCCGGATGCAGCAGGATAGGATCGGCGTTCGGGCCGCTGGGCGCGATGTCCTCGCGGTTCACCTTGGCCACATAGCCGATGACGTGGGCGAAGGCGCCGCCGTAGGGATAGACCCGGACCTCGCCCATGTCGGCCGTGACGCCCGGCAGTTCCGGCTCGCGGACGCTGATGGCGCTGAACTGTTCCCAGCTCATGTCCTCCATCACCTGGACCGGCGCGCGCTTCGGGGCGGCGTTGATGTCCTTGAGCAGCCGGCGCTGGCGGGCTTCGTCCAGGGGCACGAACTCGGCCAGGGTGTGCAGGGTGGCTTCCGGGTCCATGCCCTTGTCGCGGGCGACCATCAGGCGGAAGTTGGGGCGGTTGGCGGCCAGCACCGCGCCGTTGCGGTCGACGATCACGCCCCGCGGCGCCGGCAGGAGCTTGAAGTTGAACTGGTTTGAGACGGCCAGCTTCTCGTATCGTTGGGTCTCGAACAGCTGCAGGTAGGCGAGCCGCGCGCAGAGCGCCGACACGCCCAGGCCCGCGAAGGCGCCCATGATGACCGTGCGGCGGTGGAACATCCCCTGCCGCTCGTTGACCTCTTCGAAGAAGATGGCGGGTTCCGTCACGGCGCGCGCCTTAGATCGTCCGTTCGACATTCGACACCGCCGGGACGGTGTCGAGTTCCCGATCGGGCACGATCTGCGGCATCGGCAGCGGCTTCTGGATCCGCGAGATCAGCTCCGGGTCCTTGAGCAGCGCGGTGCGCATGATCTCACGCGCCCTGGGGGCCGCCGCGGTCGATCCGCCCATGCCGTGCTGCACGATCACCGCGATCGCATAGCGCGGCGCATCGATCGGCGCGAATGCGACAAAGAGACCGTGGTCGCGCAGGCCCCACGTCCCGCCCTTCCCGCGCGAGCCGCCGCTGTCGTAGTTGCGCACCTGCGCGGTGCCGGTCTTGCCGGCCATCAGGATGTCGCCCAGGCCCAGCTGGCTGGCGCGGTAGCCCGTGCCGCCGACGTCGGTCACCGCCGCCATGCCCGCGCGCACGCGGTCGATGTGCTCCCGGGCGAAGGGGAGGTCCGGCGCGTCCGAGCCGCGCGGCCGCTCCTTGCCGCCCACCGACTTGATGAGCCGTGGATTCAGCGCCTTGTAGTCGCGGTTGGCCAGCCGTGCGGTCATCACCGCCAGCTGCAGACAGTTCACCTGCAGATAGCCCTGGCCGATGGCGTAGGACAGGTTCTCGCCCGGCCACCAGGGCTGCTGGGCCTCGTTCTTGGAAAAGTAGCGCTTCTTCCAGGCTGGGTCGGGGACGATGCCCTTCTTCTGTCCCGGAATGCCGATGTCGAAGGTCTGGCCCAGGCCGAAGGCGCGCGCCGCCTGGGCGATCCGGTCGGGGCCGACCCGCAGCGACATCGAATAGAAATAGGTGTCGCAGGAGTTCCTGATCGCCTCGTGCAGGTTCTGCGAGCCGTGCCCGCCGCGCTTGTGGCAGTGGAAGTAGCGGCCGCCGAAGTTCATGCCGCCGCCGCAGGAGACCCGCGCCTCCGGGTCGATGCCCGCCATCAGCACCGCCAGCGCGGTCATGGTCTTGAATGTGGAGCCCGGCGGGTAGAGGCCGGTCAGGCACTTGTCCAGCAGCGGCTTGCGCTCGTAGCCGGCCAGCGCCCGGTACTCCGCCCCGGTCAGGCCGCGGACGAAGCGGTTTGCGTCGAAGCTCGGCGCGGAACTCATGCAGAGGATGTCGCCGGTGCGGCAGTCGATCATCACCGCCCCGCCGCTCTCCTCGCCGAAGACCTCGAGGGCGCGGTTCTGGATGTCGACGTCGAGCGTGAGCTGGACCTCGTCGCCGGGCACGGCGGGAATGTCGCCATCGACGTCGTGGGCGACCTCGCGGCCGTTGGCGTCCACCTCGACCTTGTGAGCCCCGGGGCGGCCGCGCAGCTGAGCGTCCAGCGCCTTTTCCACCCCCTGCTTGCCGATCCGGAAGCCCGGATGGAGCATGATCGGGTCGGGATTGGGCGTGTCGTCGATGTCCTCCTTGTTCACCTTGGCCACGTAGCCGATCACGTGGGCGAAGGCGCCGCCGTGCGGATAGACCCGCACCTCGCCCACGTCGGCGGTGACGCCGGGCAGTTCAGGGGCGCGCACGTTGATGGCGCTGAACTGCTCCCAACTCATGTCCTCCATCACCGGGACCGGCGCGCGCTTGGGGGCGTTGTGGATGTCTCTCAGCAGGCGGCGCTGCCGCGCGTCGTCCAGCGGCACGAAGTTGGCCAGCGTCTTGAGCATGGCCTCGGTGTCCGTGCCCTTGTCGCGCGCCACCATCAGCCGGAAGTTCGGCCGGTTCGCGGCCAGCACCGCGCCGTTGCGGTCGACGATGACGCCGCGGGGCGCGGGCGCCAGCTTGAAGTTGAACTGGTTGGAAACCGCCAGCTTCTCGTAGCGCTGGGTCTCGAACAGCTGAAGGTAGGCCAGGCGCGCGCCCAGGGCCGAGATGCCGATCCCCGCGAAGGCGCCCAGCAGGATCGCCCGACGATGGAACAGGCCCTGCCGCTCGTTGACCTCTGCGAAGAATATGGCCGGTTGAGTCATGGCCTAGCGGAACCTCACGTCGGCGTCTTCGAAGCGGTCGATGAGCCGATCGGCGAAAGGATAGAGAACGACTGTGGCGAGGAATTGCCAACCCACTGACACCGGATTGGGCGCATTCTGGGTGTCCAGCATTGTGAAAAGGTATCCGGCCCCGATGGCCAGCCCCGTGGCCGCCGCGTACCAGGCCCACATCACCACCCGGCTCTGGCCGGCCAGGATGCTGCGCGCGCCCAGAACGATGCCGTAGGGCAGCAGCAGGCAGACCGCCCAGAAGCCCGTGGGGCTGCCCCACAGGAAGTCCAGGAAAACGCCGGTGATCATGATGGCCATCGGCGCCAGCATCGACGGCCGGATCACCGCCCAGGCGAAGGCCAGGGGCATGGCGAACACCGGCTCAGGCAGGCCCACCCCCCAGAAGCGCATCGGCAGCGCGAACAGGAAGGTCAGCGCCATCACCTGCAGCATGGGCACGCCCAGCCAGCGCCACGGCGCGAGCGGACGTGCGCCGCCACTGCTCACGGCGGGCCTCCGGTAGACGGGGTGGCGGTCTTGAGCGCCGGAGCCTTGGGCGTGGGCGTCTTGGGCGCAGGCGTCTTGGGCGCGGGCGTTGCGGCGGCCTTAGGCGCGGGCGTCACGGTCTTCGGCTGAGGCGTCGTCGTTTTGGCCGCGGGTTGAGCCGGGGGGATCACCTTGGGCTGCGGCGTGGCGGGGGCGACCGCGGCGGAGCCCGTCGTGGAGGCCGCGGCCGGCGAAGCCGCGGCCGTCGGAGGCGCGGCAGGCTCGGGCGGCGGCAGGGTCGAGGCGCCCGGCGTCGGCGGCGGCGCGGCGGTGTGCTTCAGCTTCCTGGCGTCCGCGACCTGGGTGAAGTCCTCGAACAGCAGGATGCGCACGAAGTCGACGGCCGCCTTGTCCGACGCCAGCACCACGCGCCAGCGGCCGTCCAGGCCCTTCACCGCCACGCCCACCGGCAGGCCACGCGGGAACACGCCACCGTCGCCCGACGTCAGGATCCGGTCGCCGCTCTTCACCGGATCCTGGCCGCGCAGGTATTCCAGCTTCGGGTTCGGCCCGCCGTCGCCGGTCAGGATGGCGCGCGAATTGGTGCGGTCGATCATCACCGGGGTGCGGGACGCCGCGTCGGTCAGCAGCAGCACCCGGCTGACGCCCTCGGTCACACCCACGATCCGGCCCACCAGGCCGTTCTCGCTCATCACCGGATTGCCCGGCTTGATCCCTTTTTCGCTGCCGGCGTTGGCCAGACGGGAGTTGGCGAAGGGGCCTCTGGAGTCGGTGACGATCCGCGCCGTCGCCATCGGGATCGGCGGGTCGGTCTTCAGGCCCAGGACGGTGCGGTAACGCTCGTTGGTGTCGCGCAGCGCGATGGCGACGTCGCGCCACTGCCGCATGCTCTCGAGCTCGGCCCGTAGCCGCCGGTTCTCGGAGACGGCGAAGAAGTAGCCGCGCACGCCATCGACGCCCTGCCCAGTCAGCCGGCCCGGAGTGGAGAGCGCATCTCCCACCGGGGCCATGACCTTGTCGGTCATGGTGCGCGGATTGCCGGAAGCGTCGGTGTCGAACGCCTCGCGGCGATCCGACAGCAGGATCGCGACGGACGCGATCAGGACGACGATGAACACGATGCCCGCCGTCCAGGTCAGCGGGACCCTGAGTTCGCCGAGCGGGTTGTCCCTCAAGGACATCTAGGCCTAGCCCCTACCCCCTCCGCATGTCCCGTTAGGCCAGCGTGGATTCCAGCACGCCCTTCATCCACTTGGGATGCTCAAGCACCTTGCCGCAGCCCAGGGCCACGCACGACAGCGGGTCGTCGGCCACCGTCACCGGCAGGCCGGTGTGGTCGCGGATCTCGGCGTCCAGGCCGCGCAGCAGCGCGCCGCCGCCGGTCAGCATGATCCCCTTGTCGGCGATGTCGGAGGCCAGTTCCGGCGGCGTGGCTTCCAGCGCCATCTTCACCGCGTCGACGATCTGGCCGACCGGCTCCGACAGGGCGTCGGACGCCTGCTTCTCGGAAATCCGCACTTCCCGGGGCACGCCCTGCATCAGATCGCGGCCCTTGACCTCGATGGACAGGCCCTCGCCGTCGGCCGGCGCGCGGGCCGTGCCGATCTCCTTCTTGATCCGCTCGGCCGTGGTCTCACCGATCAGGAGGTTATGGTTGCGGCGCATGTAGCTGATGATCGCCTCGTCCATCTTGTCGCCGCCGACGCGGACCGAACGCGAATAGACGATGCCCGAGAGCGACAGCACGGCCA
>Ga0255338_1002060_pt1 | contig 32553 bp, 26 predicted proteins | sample MeOH1_35cm_T4_19_FD_203715 | JGI IMG/M metagenome (GOLD analysis project Ga0255338, IMG submission 203715) | Sandy soil microbial communities from University of British Columbia, Vancouver, Canada - MeOH1_35cm_T4_195 | ecosystem: Engineered > Artificial ecosystem > Sand microcosm > Unclassified ... | reverse complement strand
CGGTGCGACAGCACGGCGGCCGACACCAGCGCGTTGTCCTGGATGCGCACGCCATGGTGCAGCTCGTAGCGCTCGCGCAGGCCGCGCAAAATGGAAATGGCGTCCTCGACCGTGGGCTCCTCGACAAGCACCGGCTGGAAGCGGCGCTCCAACGCCGGGTCCTTCTCGATGTACTTGCGGTACTCGTCGAGCGTGGTCGCGCCGATGCAGTGCAGCTCGCCGCGCGCGAGCATGGGCTTGAGCAGGTTGCCCGCGTCCATCGCGCCCTCGGACTTGCCGGCGCCGACAATGTTATGCAGCTCGTCGATGAAGAGGATGATGCGGCCCTCGGCCTGCTTGATCTCGCTGAGCACGGCCTTCAGCCGCTCCTCGAACTCGCCGCGGTACTTCGCGCCGGCCACCAGCGCGCCCAGGTCGAGGGCGAACACAGTCTTGTCCTTAAGGCCCTCGGGCACGTCGCCGCGCAGGATGCGCTGGGCCAGGCCCTCGACGATGGCGGTTTTGCCGACGCCGGGCTCGCCGATGAGCACGGGGTTGTTCTTGGTCTTGCGCGACAGGATGCGGATGGCACGGCGGATCTCGGCGTCTCGGCCGATGACCGGGTCGATCTTCCCCTTGCGGGCCTGCGCGACGAGGTCGATGCCGTATTTCTCGAGGGAGTTGTAGGTGGACTCGGGGTTGTCGGAGGTCACCCGCTGGCTGCCGCGCATCTTCTGCAGCTCCTTTAGCACCTTGGCCCGGTCGAGGTTGAAGCTGGCGAAATACTTCTTCAGCGCCGCGGGTTCGCCCACGGCGAGCAGGGCGAGGAACAGGTGCTCGACGCTCATGAACTCGTCCTTGAGTTTTTCCGCCTCCTCCTCCGCCTTGGTCAGCACCGCGTTCAGCGCCTGGGTGACGTAGATCTTGGAGACATCCACCGCGCCCGACACCTTGGGCATGCGCTCGAGCTCGCGATTGGCGGCCAGCTGCAGGGCGCTGACCGTCAGGCCGAGCTTCTCAACCAAGGACGGCACGATGCCGTCCTCCTGCGCGAGCAGGGCGGCGAGCAGGTGCCATGTCTCCACCTCATTGTGCGAACGGCGGCGGGCCTCGTTCTGCGCCTCCGACACGGCCTGGCGCGACATGACGGTCATTTTCTCGGGATTCATAAGATTAAGAACAGTCCCAGTGCATGGTGTGTTCCAACCGCCGGCAGGGAATCCTCCTCTGGGGCGGTCCCGGGCCCACCCGCGGCTGCGCCAATCCGTGCCCGGGGTGTCCCACCCCCGGGCCAGAGTGGCCGGTCAGTGCTTCCGCCTTGGGCGGTTCCGCCGGTCGAGCAAAACAACCACCGGCTGGTGGCGGGCGGCCTCCGCCGGCTCAAACTCGGCATACGCCGCGATGATGACCTCGTCGCCCGGTTGCACCAGACGCGCCGCCGCCCCATTGACCATGATCTCGCCGCGCTTCCGTCCGCCGATGACGTAGGTTGCGAAGCGTGCCCCGTTGTGGCAGTTGTAGATTTCCACCCGCTCATGCAGCAGCAGACCGGCCGCCCGGCGCAGTTCCGGGGCGATCGCGATGGAGCCTTCGTAGTTCAGGTCGGCTGCGGTGACGGTCGCGCGGTGCAGTTTGGACTTCAGGAGAGTCAGGCGCATGGGAAATTCACTTTTGCTCCGGTTCGCGATTGAGCTGCTCGGCATGCTTGAGGCCAAAGAGCACCAGTTCCGGCACGATTTCGTCAAAGAGACCCTCGGCCTCGAATAGACGGGCAAAGCCCCCGGTGCCGATCACCTGCGCCCGCCGGCCGGCGAAGGCTTCCGTGGTGAGCGCCGCGAGCAGGTGCCGGATGGCCCCGACATGCCCGTGGAAGAGACCGGACTGGATGCTCTCCGTGGAGGTGCGGCCGAGGGCGGACTCCGGCCGGGTGATCTCGACCCGCGGCAGCTTGGCGGTACGGCTGGCGAGGGTCTCAGCTGAGATGCCCACCCCCGGGAGAATCGCCCCGCCGAGATAATCACCGGTCGCCGTCACCGCCTCCAAGGTGGTGGCGGTGCCACAGTCCACCACGAGCACGTCGCGCGCCGGATGCCGCTGGGCGGCCCCGATCGTGCAGGCCACCCGGTCGGCGCCGACCTCGGCCGGGTGGCGGTAGCGGATCTTGAGGCCGGTTTTCACCCCGGCCTGCAGGACAAACGGCTCGCAGTTGAAATACTTCACGCACGCCGCCCGCAGCGGATAAGCCACCGGCGGTACGACCGAGCAAATCGCAACCCGGCGCACCAGGGCGGGATCGAGGTCGTTCTCCCGCAGGACGCCACGGAGAAACACCCCGAGCTCGTCGGACGAGCCGACGGGCTGCGTCGTCTTGCGGAACTGCAGGCGCAGCGTGTCGCCGTCGAATACGCCGCCGTGGATCTGGGAATTGCCGACATCGAGGGTGAGGAGCATGAGAGGGTTCAATTTTGGATTTACGATATTCTATGAAAATGCCCTTCGAGCAAACGGCCGAGTTCCGCCGCCAGGGCGGCCCGGCTTGGACAGTGCCCGGCCACCGTGCCGTCAGGTCGATAAATATCGGCGGGAAAAGTTCCATCGGACCGGCGGGCCGAGAAATCGTTGTGAACCACGTAATCGGCGCCGGAGTGCGCGAAGAGCTCGCGCACCGCCGCCTCCGTCTGCGCGGCGTCCGTGCCGTGCGTAAGCTTGAAGGCGACTACGGTTAGCGGCGCGACACTGCGTTCGCGCAGGCGGTCCACGAGCCGGGGATTGGGCCGCAGCTGCAGGACCGGCGCACCCCCGGAGACGAGCTTGCCCCCACGGCCGGTCCCGTTCAGCACCGTTTCCACCGCGTAATCGCTGACCGCCGCGGCATGGATCACCGCGTCAAACCGCTCTGTCCCGAGCAATTGATCCAGCGCAGTCGCAAGCTCGGCAAAGGTGACGAAGGTTTCCTCACGGCACGGACCGTCGGCCGGCACGGCGTTCCGCGCCCGCAACAGCACCACATCATGGCCGACGCGCGTCAATTGCGTGGCGATGCCCGCCCCGGTGGCCCCCGTGCTGGTGTTGGTCAGCACGCGCACCGCATCCACCGGTTCGGCCGTGCCGCCGGCGGTCACCAACACACGGAGCTTGCGCGCGGGCCAGGTCAGCGCCGCCTCAACCGCCGCGACAATCTCGTCCGACTCGGCCAACCGGCCCGCGCCCATTTCACCGCATGCGGTGCGCCCCTCGCCCACCGGGACTAGGCGCACACCCCACGATTGGAGTTTTGCCACCGCGGCCACGGTGGCCGGATGCGCCCACATCGCCGGGTTCATGGCCGGGGCGACCAGCCAGGGCTTGCGGCGGTCATGCGCGAGGAACAGCGCCCCGGGCAGGTCGTCCGCCAGCCCGGCCGCCAGCCGGTTGAGGGTGTTGGCCGTGGCAGGACACACGACCACGACGTCGGCCCAGCGGGTCAGGTTGATGTGGTCGAGGGCCTGGCCGGGCTCGAACAAGTCGGTCAGGACCGGCGAACCCGTGAGCCCCTCCAAAGTCGCGGGGCCGATGAATTGCAGTGCCGCCGTCGTGGCCGCGCAGCGCACCCGGTGCCCGCGCTGAACGAGGCGCGAGATCGCCTCGCAGGCCTTGTAGCCCGCGATCGAACCGGTAAAGACGAAGAGCAGGTTAGAGCCGGACATTGTCGATCAACCTCACGTTTTCGGTGCGGATGGCGCCGAGGCGCACCCCGGCTTCATCCACCACATAGTCCACCTCAAAACCCGACGCTTTGAGCGACTTGGCGGCGGCGGCCGCGGTCGGGGCGGTACGCAGGATGTGCGGGAACATCGCGGCCCGTTCGCGTGCCACCGGCGACAGCCGCCGGTTCCGTGAGCTGAGGGCGAGCCCGTCGGGTGCGCGCTCGGTCGGGCAGGCGATGATCTCCACGGGTACCAGGAACGCCCGCACCATCCCCTCCACCATGCGGAGTTGCTGCCAGTCCTTCTCGCCGAAATAGGCCCGCGCGGGCTGCACGACATGCAGCAGCTTCAGCACGACGGTGAGCACGCCGTCGAAATGTCCCGGCCGGTGCTCCCCTTCCAACCGGCGGCTCACCGCCTGCTCGGTCACCCGGTAGGTGTAGTGGTCGGGATATAGCTCCTCCGCCGCGGGCACGAGGACATGATCGGCCAGCCCCGCCGCGACTGCCAGGTCCGCGTCGAGTGTCCGCGGATATTTGGCCAGGTCGCCCGTGTCGTTGAACTGGGTCGGGTTGACGAAGATGCTCAGGACCACGTAGTCATTGTCGGCGCGCGCCCGGGCCAGCAGCGCACGATGCCCGGCGTGCAGCGCCCCCATCGTCGGCACCAGGCCGATCGGGCGGCCGGCCAGTTCCGTCCCACCGCGCAGCGCGCGCCACTCCGCCAGGCTGGTCCACACTTTCACGCGAGCACCTCCGCCGGCGCCGGGAAGCGCGTCTCGCGCACGTCCCCGGCATAGGTATTGATCGCCGCGAGCACCTGGCCGTGGCCGTCGAGATAACGCCGGGAGAATCTCGGCCGGAAGCCTGCGTCCAGCCCCAGCAGGTCGTTCAATACCAGAATCTGGCCCGAGGTGCCGGAACCCGCCCCGATGCCGATGGTCGGGATGGCGCGGCTCCGGGTGATTTCGCCGGCCAGCGCCGCGGGCACGCATTCAAACACGAGGGCAAAGGCGCCCAATTCTTCCAGCCGGCCGGCCTCCGTCCGCAAGCGCCCGGCTTCCGCCTCCGAGCGGCCCTGCAAGCGGTAGCCACCCAGCAGTTGGACCGATTGCGGGGTCAGGCCCAGGTGTCCCATCACGGGAATCCCGCTGCCCACCAGATGAGCCACCACGTCCTCGTGACCGGCCAGGCCCTCGAGCTTCACCGCCGTGGCCCCGGCCTGCAGCAGGGCGCCGGCGGCGCGCACGGCCTCGCCGGTCCCCCGGCGGAAAGTCAGGAAGGGCATGTCGCTGATCACGACGGCCTCCGGCGCGCCCCGGCGGACGGCCGCAGTGTGCAGCACCATCATTTCCAGAGTGGCGTGGATCGTCGACGGCAGCCCGTGCACAACCATCGCGGCGCTGTCGCCCACGAGGATGGCGTCGGCGGTCGAGGCCGCCACGATGCGCGCCATGGCGGCGTCATAGGCCGTGACCATGACGATCGGCCGGGCCTCCCGGTGGGCCCGGGCAAAATCGAGGATGCTCTTCATTCCGGCCCGGCGGGGATCCGTGAATGGAATACCTGCGGGGCGCGGGAGCTGGACTGGAGTGCTTGTCGCATGGCGATCAGGCCTTTGGGTGGTCCGGAGACGGTGATGGAACTGTTCGGTCCGGTCGCGCACGAGTTCGCGCCAGACGCCCCCAAGGTTGCCAGGGTCGGTGCCGGCGCAACCGAATTCCGTGTCACGCCCCGGTTGACTCTCCCGGGCGCCAGGGCGAGATTGACCCTTCATGGCCGATTTCCCTACTGAACAAAAAGCCGTCACCCGTGCCTTCCTGGTGGGCGTGCAGACCCCCGGCATGGCGCCGGGCGAAGGTGCCGAGCTGCTTGGCGAGCTCAACGAGCTGGTGGAAACCCTGAATCTGGCCATCACCCACTCCGTTCTCGTCACCCTGCGCGACCGCCAGCAGCCCAAGTTCCTCATCGGCTCCGGCAAGGCCGCCGAGCTGATGGCGCAGGCCAAGGCCGAGGGCGCCGATGTGATCGTCATCGACGAAGAACTCTCCCCCGCCCAGCAGCGCAACTGGGAGGAGGAATCCGGCCTCGCCGTCATCGACCGGCAGGAGGTCATCCTGGAAATCTTCGCTGACCGCGCCCAGACGCGCGAGGCTGTGCTGCAGGTGGCGCTGGCCCGCATGGAGTATTCCCTGCCCCGCCTCACCCGCGCCTGGACCCACCTGTCCCGCCAGCGCGGCAAGGGCTCCATGGGTGGTGAGGGTGAGACCCAGCTCGAGAATGACCGCCGCATCGTGCGCGACCGAATTGCGCACCTGAAGTCCGAGATCGCGCAGGTCATCTCCCAACGCGCCACCCAGCGCCGCAAGCGCCAGCGCACCCCCGTCCCCGGCATGGCCATCGTCGGCTACACCAACGCCGGCAAGTCCTCCCTTCTCAACAAGCTCACCGGGGCCACCGTCCTCGCCGCCGACAAGCTCTTTGCCACGCTCGACCCCACCACGCGCCAGTTTGAGCTGCCCGACGGCCGCACCCTGCTCGCCACCGACACGGTGGGCTTCATCCGCCGGCTGCCCCACCGCCTTGTCGAGGCCTTCAAGGCCACGCTCGAGGAGGTCGTTGTCGCCGACTTCATCATCCACGTCCTCGACGTCGCCAACCCGAATGTCGCCCACCACTTCGCCACGACGATGGAGGTGCTGGAGGAGTTGGGCGCCGGCGACAAGCCGACGATCACCGTCTTCAACAAGGTGGATGCCGCCGACACGAAGACCCTGAATCTGATCCGGGCCCAGCATCCCGAGGCCCTGTTCATCAGCGTGCACACGGGCCAAGGTCTGGACCAGCTGCTTGCCCGCTGCGAGGAACTGGCCGTCGACGACAACGAGTCCGCCACGCTGCTGATCCCCCACAGCCGCTACGACGTGGTCGCGAAACTTCACGGCGCCGGCTTGGTGCGGAAGCAGGAATCGCTGGACGAGGGCGTGAAGCTCACCGGACGTTTTCCGCGCAAGCTCTCAGCCGTTTACTCGCCGTTCATCGTGCCCGCCCCCGCCAAGCCGGACCGTACTCAGCGCAAGAAACGATAGAACACGTACCCGTAGCCCTCGCGGATCGCCGTCTCGGTCAGCAGCCAGGCTTCGGCCTTTGGCACGAAATCGATCAAGGACACCCCGCGGGTCGGGTCAGTGCGAAAATCCACGGGGAAAGGGATGCAATCCACCCCAGCACGCCTGAACAGCAGGACCGAGCGCGGCATGTGCCAGCCGGTGGTCACGAGGATAACCCGCTTCCAGCCGTCTGCCTTCATCAAGTCGGCCACTGCTTGCGCCTCGGTGGCGGTGTTGTCGATCTCCCGGGTGACCAGGATCTTTTCCGGCGGCACCCCGCGCGCGATGGCCTCGCGGCGCAGTTCCTCGCCCTCGGTGGTCAGGCGATCCTCCCACGGCATCTTGGCCCCGGTGAAGACGAGGCGGCCAGCCTTGCCCGCAAGTACAAGGGCCACCCCGGAGTCGAACCGTTCGACCGACTCCGCCCAATTGGCCTGGTCGCTGCCCGTTCGTTTCGGCGAAAGGATCCCGCCGAGCACGACCACGGCGTCCGCGGGCTCCACCGTCGCCAGGGGGATTTCCGGGTAACGGGTCTCGAGCCAGCCGATGAGTCGGTTGGCCACCAGCGGGATGCTGCAGCCATAGAGCAACGCGAGTGCTAGCAGGCCCGGCCACCACTTCTTCCGCCACAGCGCAAACAGCACCAGCCCGCAGACGACGCCGAAAGGCAGGAAAACCAGCGGCAGAATTTTGTTGAAGATCAGCATGTCAGCGACGGCGGCGGGGCAATAGCAGCACCAGATCGCCACCGATGAGTGCTAGCTTCTGTGGCTTCGTCAACTGCTTCAACTGGTGTTCGCGGCGCAGGGCGCGGCTCACGGTCATCGGTCCCTCCGACCAGACCAGTCGCACCGGCCCGCGCGACCGGGTGTACTTGGCGCCCTTGCCCGCGTCGTGCTGGGCCAGCCGTTGCGCGATGTCCCGCGCCGTGCCCGTGTACAGTGACCCGTCGCGACAGCGGACAATGTAGACGAATGCCTTGGGCCGGGCCATGGCCTAGTACGCCAGGCCCAGCAGCACGTCACCGGGCGGCAGATCGTCGTATTCGATTTGGTTGAGCAAATTGCGCCGGATCAGGCCGACGGTTTTCTCATCCACGCCCGCCAGCAGGGCCAGCACCTCGGCGGAAGGCGTGTCGCCCGAAGCCGGGACCCGCACCGCGATGCCGGTGGGCAGTTGCGCCGGGCTGGCCATGTAGGCGCCCATCGAAGAGTCGAAAAACAACTCGTTGGCGCGGCCCGGCAGCGCGCCCGCCGCGACCTCGTCGCCGAGTGCATGGAATGCCAAGGTGGCGGCGAACAGATCAACCGCAGTGGCCCGGGGAAATCCGGTGCGCAACTTGTCCGCCATCTGCTTCGCGGCCGTGATGAAACGTTTTTCATCAGCGCGGCGCAATGCGGTGATGAGCAGTCCCCGTGCCGCAACGCTGGCGTTGCCGACTCGCACAAAAGCCGGCCGCTTGGCCGGGTCGGCGTTCTCCTCCAGTGTACCGTCGAGGGCGGCGGCGAAGGTGCCGTCGGGATTCTTCAGCTCCTTCAGCACGAAATCCAGCGCCCCGATGCCGGCGGCGCGAAGCTTGTCGTCCTTGGCCACATCGGCGGCCTCGAACAGGGCCAGCGCGATGCGTGCCTGGTCGACCAGCGTTTTCTGATAGTAGGGCTCCTTCCAGGCCTCGTCCATGCAGCGGCGGTAGAACCCGCCATCCACCGGGTCGCGCAGGGCACCACTCACCATCGCCCGGGCGGCGTTGAGCGCCGCCGCCTGCGCTGTTTGGTCTCGCCCCAGAAGAAAACGGATCAATTCGGGCTGGGCCAGCTTGGGCGCCGAGCCGAAGCCGCCGTGCTGCGGATCGATCGTCGCGATCCAGGCGGTCGCGGCACTGGCCAGCTTCGCCCTGGCATCGGATTTGGCACCGTCCTCAAGCGGGGGCAGGCGCATCATGGCCAGGGCCTCGGTCGCGAGGGCCCGGGCGCGGGCAGGCTCGCCGGTCCAGGCCTCGAGGGCGCCGCGCGCCGCCTTGAGGAAACCGGGTTTGCCCCACTCCTCCGACGGCGGCAGGTAGTTGGCCCCCTCGTAGGGCTGCAGCTCCGGCGTGAGCCAGAGGTGCACGGGCGATCCGCGGAGCTGCTTGACGCTGGCGATGAAGTGCTGCGCGTAGGCCGCCACGTCGGGCTGCGCGTCGGCATCGACAAAGATGCAGAAGAAATTCTCGTTGATCCACGCGACCGTCTTTTCGCTGCTGAAGGTCTGGTTGATCGTCGCGCGGGTCAGTTCGCTGAGCGGCGAGCCGACAAAGACGTAGACGGGCTTGGCCTGCTGCTTCGCCGACGCGAGCACCGCATCATTCCACGGCTGCCAATGGACGGCGCTGGCGGCTTGCTGGCGGAGAAACGCGGTCGGCGCGTCCGCCAGCGGGGAATTCCCGGCATGCAGGGCCGTCGCGGCGAACAGGAGGGCGGCGAGGTACCGAAGGGTCATCGCCCCAAGTCAGCGCTTTTCAAAAAGAAGAAGCGAGCCTTGGTTGCAGGCGACGACGAGACGCGGGCCGGAACCGCCCGGAAGGGTCGCCACCGCCCGCGCCTCGCCCATGACGAGCAGGCCGGATTCAGCCGGGGTCAGGGCGGCAAACCCGCCGCGACCGTCGCCCTTGAGCAGCACGCCGAGCCCACCGTCAAAACGCCCGGTGGTCGGTTCAGGACCGAAGTTGTTGCCGACGCAATAGAGGTCGAGCTTACCGTCGCCGGTGAGATCCATGGCCACGATGGCATTGACCGGCGCGATCTGCGCCGCGTGGGGCAGCGGGGAGTAGGTAAACCGGCCATCATACTGCTGGAGGAACATGCCGCTGGAGAGCACCCGGGCGGAGAGCTGCGTCGCCGCCGCGAGCTTGTCGGCGCCGAAGATGTCGGTAAGCGAGGCCGCCCCGTAGGCCTTGTAGGTCGGGAATTTCCGGCTCAGCCAGGGAAAGGCATAGGCCAGCTTGCTGCGGCCGCGCAGGGGGACCAGCACCCCTTCCTCATACTGGGCCTCGATCAATTGCGTGCGGCCGGAACCATCCAGGTCGCCAGCGTAGAGCAGCGTCGGTTCGACCGCGGAGGCGTGATACTTGGTGTTGCGCCCGACGTTGCCGGCCACGATGTCGGGTCGGCCGTCGCCGTTCACGTCGGCCACGGTGAGCGCGCTCCACCAGCCCGTGAATACGTCGAGGCCGATCTTGGTCGTGTGATTCTCCAGCCTGCCGCCGGTGTTGTGAAAATACGAGACCGGGCCCCACTCCGTGGCCACGATCAGGTCGGGACGCTTGTCGCCGTCGAGATCGGCCCAGACGGCCGCCGTCACCATGCCGATGGACCGCAGGCCGGGCGCAACCTCATCGGTCACGTCGGTGAGTTTGCCGCCCACGTTGCGATAGAGGAAGCTGCGGGGCGTTTCGGGATATTTTCCCGGGACGACCCGGCCACCGACAAACAGGTCGGCCTGGCCGTCGCCATCAAAGTCCGCCGCGACGGCCACGCCGGTGCTTTCGCCGTCAGCCGGCAGCAGACCGTCCGGGGCCGCGCTGAACTTGCCGCCGCCATCGTTGAGGTAGAGCCGGTCGTTGAGCAGGGCGTCGCCCCGGTTCTTCTGCACGCCGCCGGCCGAGATGAACAGGTCGGGCCGGCCATCACCGTTCACGTCCAGAAAGGTTGCCCCGACATCGTCGGCCTCGAGCGTCGCGGCCCAGGGTTGCGCGGGCGCGGACACGAAGGAACCGTCCGGCCGGGCGAGGAAAAGCTCGCCCGCCTGGCCGGCGGTGCCGGTCACAAAGACATCGGCCAGTCCGTCGCCGTCGACGTCGGCGGTGGCGAGCGCAGGACCCTGGCCGTTGAGGCGGCGCGGCAGCAGCCGCTGGCGGGTGAACTCATCGAACGGCCGGAGCGAATTCGTGTGCTTGAGCCCGCGGGCGGCGGCGGCTTCGGCGAAGAGCGCATCGGGTCGGGCAGGCGTCTTGAAGACGGCGGGCGCGGGCTTGGCGCCTTCCGCCAGCACGGGCTCGCTGACGGTGAGCAGCTGGTCCGCCGGGAGATTCTCGAGCACCTGCACCTGGCCGCGCGGCCAGTGGATCGTGAGTTTCCTGATGGCGGTGTCGTCCCCGAGGCCGAAGTAGACCAGCGGCGGCTCGCTTGAGGCGATGCCGCGCTCGTTGAAGAGCTGGCGCACCTGCACCCCGGCGGCGGTCTCGATGCGCAGCTCGGCGCCGAGGCCGTCGCGGTTGGGCGCGCGCCCGGCGAGCTTGATGACCGCGCGGTGGCCCGTGGCGGTGTCGTTGCGGACGATGGTCGGCGGGGCGTCGTAGTTGGCGTAGACCAGGTCCAGGTCGCCGTCACCGTCGAGGTCGGCAAGCGCGCAGCCGAAAGCGACCGTCGTCTCGTCGAGCCCCCACTCCGCGGACACGTTGGCGAATTTCAGCCCGCCGAGGTTGTGGTAGGCGAGCGTGCTCTCGCGGCGCGGCGCGGCGTTCTTCCAGACGGCGGCCCGGGCGGCGAGCGTGGGCGCGACGTTCTGCTTGTCCACGAGGTCGGCGTCGATGAAGTTGCGGATCATGCCCGCCGTGACGAAGGCGTCGAGGCGGCCGTCGTTGTCGAGGTCGCCGAGCCGGGCGGACCAGGTCCAGCCGGTGGCGTCCATGCCGGCGAGGTGCGCGGCCTCGGCGAAGCGGTCGGTGCCGGTGTTGAGGTAGACCGCGTTCCACATGTACTGGGGGATCAGCTCGGTCACGCGCTCCATCTCCCACAGGCCGCGGCCGATCTCCTCCATGCCGGTCATGAACTCGGCGTGGTTGCGGTCGCGCATGTCGGTGATGAAGAAGTCCACCAGCCCATCGTTGTTGAGGTCGCCGGCGTCGGCGCCCATCGAGAAGTAGGTGACGTGCGGCAGGCGCTCGTCGACGACGTCGGCAAAGGTGCCGTCGCCCCGGTTCAGGTAGAAGCGGTCGGAGGTCTCGAAGTCGTTGGCGACATAGAGATCGGGCCAGCCGTCGTGGTTGGAGTCGAACCACAGGGCGGTGTGCCCCTGCGTGAGGCCCCAGACGCCGGCCTTGACCGTGACGTCGCTGAAGGTGCCGTTGCCGTTGTTGCGCAGGAGAAAGTCGCGGCGGCCCTGCGGGGATTTTGAGAAATCCAGGATGTTGGTGACGAGGTAGCAGTCGAGGAAACCGTCGCGGTCGTAGTCGGCAAAGGTGGCGTGGACGGAGGCGTCCTTGATGTCGAGGCCCCAGGCCTTGGCGCTCTCGGTGAACGTGCCGTCGCCGTTGTTGATGAAAAGCTGGTTCGGCAGGTCGTAGCGGCTGACGTAGAGGTCGGGCCGGCCGTCCTGGTTGATGTCGACGGCCGTGGCCCCGGTGTTGCTGGACGGGGCGGCCTCGGTGGGCGTGAGGGCCACGCCGGCCTTGGCCGCGACGTCCTCGAACTTGAACGGGGCCACCTGCCGGTAGAGGGCACAGGGACCGTTCTTGGAGATGGCAAAGATGTCCAGGCGGCCGTCACCGTCAAAGTCGGCCACAGCCACGCCGGTCTCGACGGCGCCGAGGGTCAGCTCGCGGAAGCGCTGGCCCCACATGCGCGGGTCGTTGAAGGTGTTGGGCACGGTCACCCCGATGTCGGCGGACACGAGGCGCGTGAAGGCCTTGGCCCCGGCGGCGGGAACGGGCCGGGGGTTCAGCGGCGTCGCGGTGTAGTCGGCGCCACCGGCGAATGCCGCCGAGCCGAGGAGCGCGGCGGCGGTAAGCGTGGAATTAAACATGAACAAGGCGGGTGACTCAGCGTTTGGCCCCATTCGCCGCGGGTTGCAACGCATGATCGTAAACATAGTCGGCGATCTTCATGCCGCATTCCTGGCCGACGAGGTTGTCGGACATGAAGTGGATGCCGCCCCAGACGCGGCTCATGCCGATCTCCTTGCGGGCATCGGAGAGCTTCTTGAACGACCGCACCGCGCCGGGCAGGCCGTCGGAGGTGGTGGTGAACTCGATGTCGTCGGTGCCGAACCAGCGCTCCAGGATGCGCGAGCCCGCCGCCGAGAAGTTGCTGTGTCCCGAGGTGTAGGACGGAAAGGCCGGTGAGGCCATGAGCGGGATGAACTCCGGGTGCGCCACCGCATGCGGGTTCGCCGCCTTCGTGACCTCGCGGATCGCGGTCTCGGGCCGCCAGGTGCGGTAAAAGTACTTGGTGTCCCAGCACGAGATGCCGGCGTCGGCGCAGGCGAGGTTGAGCAGGGCGAACAGGCGGGCGGTGTCGGCCGTGGAAAGCCGATTCCGGCGCGTCAGGTCCTGGGCGATGACGTTCCAGTGGCCGGGCGGCGTGGCCGAGCCAAGATCGTCGGCCCAGAACGGCGCGGCGAGGGTCTCATACTCGGTGCGCTCGGAGCCGTCCCGGGAGCCGAAACGGACCACATAGGCAAGCTCCTCGGCATGCTCCCGGGAATCGAGGGCGGGCGGCGGCGGGGCGCGGAACTGCGAGGGGGAGGTCATCACGAACGGTTTCACCTGCGCCCAGTGCGGCAGGACCGGCGGCCGGAATCCGGGGGGCGTCTCGCGCCACTTTCCCTGCTCGGTGCTGCTGAACACTCCCTCGATCGGCTTGTTCCAACCGCTCTGGCTGCGCGCGGCGAGCGCCGCCTCGGCCATGCTCTTGCCGAAGGCGATGCCGTCGGTCTTGGCCAGGCCGTCGGGAATGGCGGCGAGGGCCTGCGCGTAGGCGCTGCCGTAATTCTGAGGATTGGCGGCCTGGCCCCACAGGGCGTTGATGACGGTATAGGCGGCACTGGCGATGGCGGCATCCATGTTCGCGCCCGCGGGCGCAACGGCCTGGCCCTGCCAGGACTGGTGGGTGCGGGTGATGCCGTTCACTGCATTAAAGACCGCTGCATGGACCACCGCCAGGTGATGCGAGGCGATCGGCGGCGGGGTGCGGGCCAGACGGATGGCGTTCAGGGCCTGCTCGTTCCAGATGAGCACAGGATTGTCAGCCGCGGCGACCGGCAGTTGGAGACCAAGCAGGGCGACAAGCGCCAACGTGATGAGACGGGGCAATTTCATACGGGGAGGGTGGTTGCGTGGACCGTTAAACCGGCGTGGATGGGGCGGCAGTTAGGGGAGAAATGCCCCGGGGTGCAAACCCCGGAGGGGCGAACCGCCAAAATTATGGGGTGAAATGAAACGACCCCGCGAGTGCCTAGCTCGACGGGGCCGTAACATCCAAAACTATGAACCGGCGAGAACCTGACTCCTGCCGGACGAAATGAAAAGCCAGGCGGGACGGAGTGCTTTTTAACAGGGACGAACTGACTTTTCCCCGCGAGAGCAAGAAATGCACATCGCCCCTGCCCTTCGGCAATCCGTCCCTGCGGACTTTTCTCCTGTTTCCCCTCTGTCAGACCCACCCGCCAGGCGGAGATATTGCCGCCCAGACCAAACCCAGAACCCCAAGCAATCCTAATACCCCCATGCATTCACCACAATCCATGCACACCCCGATCGCCCGGCTGACCCTGGGATCCGCCCTCCTCAGCCTGCTGCTGCTGCCTTCCGCCCTCTTCGGCCAGGGCTGCGTCATCGCCCGCGGCGGCGGCGCCGCCTCCATTGCCGATGGCAGCGGCTACCTCGAGGCCGGTCACTGGCAGCTCAACTACGCCTTCCGCCACTTCAAATCCCACCGCCACTTCGCCGGCGACGACGAGCAAACGATCCGCTCCGACCAGGGGACCGAGGTGTACAATGATTCCTACTTCAACGACATCACCGCCACCTACGGCTGGTCGGATCGCCTGAACTTCAGCGTCACGATCCCCACCGTGAACCATGACCGCTCGTCCATGTATGAGCATCTCGGCAACAACTCCGGCCAGCGCTTCTCCACGCAGGCTTCCGGCATCGGTGACGTGCGCATCGGCGGCAGCTACTGGGTGAAGAACCCCACCGGGGACAATCGCGGTAATCTCGCCGTGGGCTTCGGCTTCAAGCTCCCGACCGGCAATGCCGAGGTGCAGGACATCTTCGTCCGTTCGAGCGGCCCGACCCTGCGCTACGTCGACTCCTCCATCCAGCCCGGCGACGGCGGCTTCGGTTACAACGTCGACCTGCAGGGTTACTGGCGCCTCCGGCCCGGCCTCACCGCCTACGGCAGCGCCTCCTACCTGATCAATCCCGAGGGGCGCAACGAGAAGACGGGTTTCTCGATCCCCGACTCCTACCTGGTGCGCGGCGGTTTCGACTATCGCATCGATGCCGTCAAGGGCCTCTCCGTCAGCCTGGGCGTGCGCAACGAGGGCGTGATCGCCCACGATCTCTTCGGCAACAGCCGCGGCTCCCGCCGCCCGGGCTTCGCCGTCGCCGTCGAACCCGGCGTCAGCTACAGCAAGGGCCGCTACGCCAGCACACTCACGGTGCCGATCGCGGTGCATCGCAACCGCACGACCACCTTCGGCTCCGTCAAGGCCGGTGACGCCGCCTTCGCCGACTATACCATCAACTTCAGCCTCTCGATGAAGATCTGAGTGGCGGCCCGGTTGATCCGGCCAGCTTCGAAACGGCGGCGATTTCGTCGCCGTTTTTTTGCGCCGGAAAGAGAACCGACCGTCATGGCTGAGGCCGCGAGCGCCTTCTCAACCGCCGATCTTGTCCGTGAACCGGCCGAGCTGGCTGCGCAGGCTCCGGCTGAGCGGCAGCTTGGTGCCGTCCCGCAGCACAACGGTATAGTCCCCGTGGAGCGCGGGCTGGATTTCCCGGATCTGGTCGAGCTGGACGATGGCCGAGCGGTTGATGCGGGAGAATTGCTGGGTGCCGAGGCGGGTCTCGATGGCCGCCATAGTCTCGCGCAGCATGAGCCGGCCGGTGGTGAGATGCAGCATGACGTAGTTGTCGGCCGCCTCGACGCGGATGATTTCCGCGGGCGACAGGAAGACGAGCCGGCCGTCGGCCTTGACCGTGATGCGATCCGGCTTGGCGGCGCCGGCGGTCAGCGCCGGGGAAATTTCCGTGCCGCGGTTCCGCTGCAACTGGTCCTGCGCCCGGCGCAGCGCCTGCTGGAAACGGTCGCGGTCAAACGGCTTCAGCAGGTAGTCGACCGCCGCCAGGTCAAAGGCGTCGACGGCGAAGCGCTCGTGCGCCGTGGCGAAGATGATCGCGGGTCGTTTCTCCTCGGGCAGCCGGGCGATCACCTCCAGGCCGTCGCAACCCGGCATCTGCATGTCGAGGAAGACCAGGTCGGGCGCCGCGGCCTTGATCATCGTGACGGCCTCGGGCCCGCTGCCGCACTCGCCGATGACCTCGACCGCCGCCTCGGCCTTGAGGAAGCCGCGCAGCCGGTCGCGCGCGAGCGGCTCGTCGTCGACAATAAGGGTGCGGATTTTCACAGCGGGATGGTCAGGCGGACTTCCAAGCCGCCGTCGGGCCGGTTGGCCAGCTCGAAACGGTGCCGGTCGCCGTAGAGCTCGCGCAACCGCTCGCGGGTGTTGGCCAAGCCGATCCCCTCCCGGGTGAAACCGCCGGGTGGCTGGCCCGCGCCGTTGTCGCGCACGAGGAGGACGAGGGTGGCGCCCTCGCGCCGGGCCTCAACCTCGATCCGGCCCGGCCGGGCCTGCGGCTCGATGCCGTGGCGGATGGCGTTCTCGACCAGGGGCTGGATGATCAGGCTCGGCACCTCCAGCTCGAGGGTGTCGGGCGCGGCGCGGATCTCGACGGCGAGCCGGTCGCGGAAGCGGATGCGCTCGATCTCGAGGTATTTCTCGATGAAGGCGATCTCCTCGCGCAGCTTGGTGAGCGGCTGGCCCGGGTGGTGCATGGTCAGGCGGAGCAGCTCGCTCAGGCGGACCAGCATCTTGTCGGCGGCGTGGACATCGCTGTGCATGAGCGAGGCGATGCCGTTGAGCGTGTTGAAGAGGAAGTGGGGTTTGAGCTGGCGGAGCAGCGACTGGAGCCGGGCCTCGGTGAGGTGCTTCTCCAGCTCGAGGGCGTGGACCGTGCGCTCATGGTATTTGCGGTAATAGTCGAGCGCGTGGCTGATCGTGATGATGACGCCGTAGACCAGCAGGTTGAACGGGTAGGTCTTCACCAGGAGCGGGCGGAAGACCTCGGCGAAGGTCACGGGTTCGTCGAGCAGCCGGCTGTGCACGACGCCGACCAGCGATCGCAAAAGCACATAGACAAGCGAGCACAGCAGGGCGGCCGCGAGGTGGATGGCGGCGGTGCGCACCGGGTGGGCTCCCTCCGGGGGATAACGCCGGGCCAGCCACAACACGGGGATCGAGAGGAGGGCCCAGACATACCAGTCCCCGAGGGAGTAGCCGATCGCCTGGCTCCAAGTCACGGTGCGGCCCAGCAGCGTGCTCGACAGGTAAAACTGGCTGGCAAAGGCCAGGCCCACCAGCGTCCAGAACGCGCCGATGCCCGCTAAGCGGAGCCAGGCGCGGCCGGGGATGGCGTGGTCGGACATTGCGAGAAAGGGGTTGCCCTCTATGTAGGAGGCGAAGCATTTCCTGTCCAAGCCCATTCGGGATTTTTCTCTCGTGTCCTCCACCGCCACCCCGCTCCCCGCCCCGTCGCCGGCCATCCAGCCGGTGCGGTCCGTGGTGTCGCCGCTGCTGCCGGTGGTCCTGCCGCTGGTATTCGCGGCCATCGGGCTCAGCGTGGTCTTCGCCTGGCTGTTCCCGCCCGACACCACGGCCGGCGCCCCCGCGCTGCGGTTCACCAACGTGACGGCGGAGTCCGGCCTGCAGTTCACGCACCAGCAGGGCGGCGCGGAGGCGCCGACCACGCTGGCCGGAGCGGTGGCCGTGCTCGACTACAACTCCGACGGGGCCCCCGACCTGTTCTTCGTCAATGGCGCGCCCTGGCCCTGGGAGGAATCCCTCGAGAAGCGCCCCGTCCGCAGCAGCGCGCTCTTCCGCAACGACGGCAGCGGTCGTTTCACCGAGGTGACCGCGTCGGCCGGCCTCAACGGGGAGATGCAGGGCATGGGCGTCACGGCCGGTGACTTCGACAACGACGGCCATCCCGATCTCTTCGTCACGTGCCTCGGGCTGAACCACCTCTTCCGCAACCTGGGCAACGGCCGCTTCGAGGACGTCACCGAGCAGGCCGGCGTGGGCGGCGACGAGAACACCTGGAGCACCGGGGCCGCGTGGCTCGACTGCGACGGCGACGGGCGGCTCGACCTCGTCGTGCTGCACTATGCCCGCTGGCCGCGGGAAGTGCCACTGGCCCAAGCCTTCGTCATCGCCGACATCGGCCGCTCCTACGGCGCACCCACGGGCTTCGTCAGCACCTTCCCCTCCGTCTACCGCAACCTCGGCGACGGCCGTTTCGCGCTGCTGGCCGACTCGGCCGGCTTGCGCGACCTCGACCCCGAAACGGGACGGCCGGTGGCCCAACCGCTGGCCCTCACGCCCCTCAATGCCAACGGGGACGGCCGGCTGGACCTGCTGATCACCTACCACAACCACAGTCCCGCGCTGTTCCTCGCCCGGGGTGACGGCACCTTTGAGAAGCAGACGACCGGCCGGGGCAACCGGCAGGAAGGCGCCTCCGCCAGCCTCGCCGCGGCCAGCGCCTTCCAGCCCGGGGCCATCGTGGACCCGCGGGCCCAGCTGCTGCCGCTCATCAGCGCCCGCCCGGAATCCGGTGCCGACGACCAACCACTGGCGCTCGCCCCCAAGCTCGGCGTGGCCCTCGCCGATTTCAACCTGGACGGTCGCACCGAGGTGTTCTCTGGCCAGGCCGCGGCCGAACTGCATCTCAACAAGTTCGAGTCTGGCCGGGCTTTCGCGCGCGCCCCGGCCGTGTGGTGGCTGAACGGTGGCAGCCTGCAGGCCGTGATGCCCGACCCAGCCAATCCGTGGGTCGCGCCGCTTACCGCCCGCGGCATCGCGGTGGCGGATTTCGACGGCGACGGTGACGGGGATGTGATCATCGCCCAGAACAACGCGAGCCCGGTGCTGCTGCGCAACGACCAGCGCCCCGGCCTGCCCTGGTTGCGCCTACAACTCATCGCCACCCGCAGCCAGCCCGATGCCGGCGGGGCGCGGGTCGAGGTGCACACGCCGCGCCGGGTGTTCACCCAGACCGTCGCCCCCGTCCTCGGGTTCATGGCCCAATCCGAATCCACGCTGACCTTCGGCCTCAGCGAGGACGCCCGCGTCCGGAAAATCCTCATCCAGTGGCCCTCGGAGCAGACGCAGGAACTGCGGCCCGACGCCCTCAACCGGACGCTCGTCATCCGGGAACCCTGAGGTTGGCGGTTTGGGTGTTGCCAAGCGCTTCCCGGCCGGGGTTAAACCTCCCCTTCCATGAGCACCTGTCCCTGCGGTTCCGGTTCCACCTACGAAGCCTGCTGCGGCCCGATCGTCGCCGGCGCCCCCGCCCCGACGGCCGAGGCCCTGATGCGCTCGCGTTACTCCGCCTACGTGAAGCGCGACATCGCCCACCTCGAGCGCTCGCTCAGCGCCGACCAGCGCAAGGACTTCGCCGCGGAGGACGCACGGAAGTGGGCCGAAAGTTCCGAGTGGCTCGGGCTGACCATCCATCGCACCGAGCAGGGCGGCCCCGGGGACAAGCTGGGCGCGGTCGAGTTTTCCGCCAAGTTCAAGGTCGAGGGCAAGGAGCAGGAGCATTTCGAGACGGCGCTCTTCGGCCGCGAGGACGGCCGCTGGGTCTATACCGGACAGGTGGACGGCCCGGGCCAGACGGTCCGCCGCGAGACGCCCAAGATCGGCCGCAACGACCCCTGCCCCTGCGGCAGCGGGAAGAAATACAAGAAGTGCTGCGGCGCGGCGGCCTGAGCCCGGCGGATAGCAACACGTAGCGGCCCTTTGCCGCGGCCGGCCGTGTAAAAGCAGCGGCGTGGTGCAGAGAAATATTGCGTCGGCGACACCGGCCGCTTTTCTCCCGCGAACGGTAACTTTCACGCGTGCTGTTCAATTCGCTTACTTTCGTCGTTTTCTTCGCCCTCGTGATGGGCGGCTACTGGACCCTCCGCTCGTGGGAGGCGCGCAAGAACCTGCTGCTCGTCGCGAGCTATGTCTTCTACGGGGCGTGGAATCCCCCGTTCGCCCTGCTGCTGTTCGCCACCACCTCGCTGGACTACTGGCTGGGCGCGCGCATCGCCGCCGCAGCCGCCGGCTCGCGCAAGGCCTGGCTGGTGGCCAGTGTCACGGCCAACCTGAGCATGCTCGGCTTCTTCAAGTACGGGAATTTCCTGCTGGAGAACACCCGGTGGCTGCTCGCGCAGGCCGGCATCGCCTACGCCCCGCCGCATCTCGACCTGTTCCTGCCCATCGGCATCTCCTTCTACACCTTCCATTCGCTGTCCTACACGCTCGACGTCTATCGCGGCGCGACCCAGCCGACGCGGTCGCTGCGCGATTTCCTGCTCGCCGTGTCGTTCTTTCCGCAGCTGGTCGCGGGCCCGATCGTGCGCGCCGCGGATTTCCTGCCGCAATGCACCACCCCGCCCACGCCGCTGAAGAACCGCCTCCAGTGGGGCCTGTTCCTCATGTCGCTGGGCATGTTCCAGAAGATCGTGCTGGCCGACACGCTCCTCGCCCCGGTCTCGGATACGGTCTTCGGCAATCCCGGGCCGGTGTTCACCCTCGATGCGTGGACCGGCGTGGTCGCCTTCTCCGGGCAGATCTTCTTCGACTTCTCCGGCTATTCCACCTGCGCGATCGGCGCGGCGCTCTGCCTCGGCTTCCACCTCAAGGACAACTTCCTCTTCCCCTTCGCCGCCGTGGGCTTCTCCGATTTCTGGCGGCGTTGGCACATCTCCCTCTCCACCTTCCTGCGCGACTACCTCTACATCCCGCTCGGCGGCAACCGCGTCGGCGCCGTCCGCGCCGCCGTGAACCTCGTCATCGTGATGTTCCTCGGCGGACTCTGGCACGGGGCGGCCTGGACCTTCGTCGTCTGGGGCCTCATCCACGGGTTCTGCCTCGTGATCGAGCATGTATTCCGCACGGTGACCAAGGACGCGGCTTGGAAGGAAACCCTGCCCGTGCAGCTCCTGCTCTGCCTCGTGACCTACCTGGTCGTCTGCCTCGCGTGGGTCTTTTTCCGTGCGCCGGATTTCCCCACGGCGGCCATGATGCTCGGGGCGATGGCGGGCCAGATTCCGGTCGGCGAGGCGGTGGTCTCCGGCCGGGAAATGCTGCAGGTCGCCCTCGTGATCTTCTGCCTGTGGCTGGTGCAGTGGCGCCTGCGCCACACCTCGCTCGAGGCGGCCATCTCGCGCCAGCCCGCCTGGCTCATGGGGACCGCCTGGACCCTGATGCTCGGCGCCATCATACTCACCCAAGGAAGCGGCAATGCCTTCATCTACTTCCAATTTTGATTTCCAGCGCCCGATCCCGGACCAGCCGTGGCACGGACTGCTGCTGGTCACGCTGCTGCTGACAGCCGTCGGCACGGTGGCCTGGGAAATGCGGGCCCGCGCCTGGGGCTACGGCCCGACGCTCAACGACACGCCCGACCTCTGGGCCGACCGGCGCGAGGCGGTGCAACCCGACTCCCTGGTCATCATCGGCGACTCGCGCGCGCTGTTCGACACGGATCTCGACGTCCTCGAGCAGGGCCTCGGCCGGCGCCCGGTGCAACTCGCCCTTGTCGGCAGCTGCGCCTACCCGGTGCTGGAGAACCTGGCCAATGACGAGACCTTCCACGGCACGGTCATCGCCAGCCTGATCCCCGGCATGTGGATGGTGCCGCCGCCGGCGCCGCCGTACAAGAACTCCCTCCGGGCCATCAAGCGCTACCACGACCGGACGCTGGCCCAACGCGCCGGCCATCACCTCGGCATGTTCCTGGAGGAGCATATCGCCTTCCTGAAACAGGACGACCTGACCCTCGAGCAATTCCTGAAGGACGTCCCCGTGCCCAACCGCGCGGTTTACCATAGCCCGCCCCGCCTGCCGCCCTACTTCTCCACGATGAACCGCGAGCGTCACACCAAGATGACGGCAGCCGCCGCCCGGCCCGGCCCGCTGCAGGACCGCATCAAGCACGGCTGGATCGCGCTCTTCAGCCCGCCACCCATGCCGGCGCACACCCCGCCGGCCGTCTACGAGGCCATCGGTCGGGCCGTCGAGGCGCGGTTTGGCCAGACCGCCCTCGCGGTACGGAAAATCCGCGCGCGCGGCGGCCAGGTGGTGTTTGTCCGCTACCCCCACAGCGGCGAGCTCAAGCAACTGGAGGATGTCGGCACGCCGCGCACCGCCGCCTGGACCCGGCTGATCCAGGAAACCGGCGCGCCCAGCATCTACTACTCGGATCACCCCGAGCTCATCTTCGATTGCCCCGAGTGGTCGCACCTGTCGGGGCCGGACTCGGTGGAGTTCACCAAGCGTCTCGTCCCGCACCTGCAGCGGGCGCTGGCCGGCAAGCCGCCTGGGACCTAGAGATTCGCCTGCTCGTAGCGCGCCGCCATGCAGGCGAGGAATTCCGGCAGGGAAAACGGTTTCGCGAGGTAGTCGTCGGCCTGGATATCGATGCTGGCGCGCTTGGACGCGCCCACCAGGTCGCCGGTCATCAGCACGAACTGGCAGTCGCGCATCCCCTCATGCTCCCGCAGCTGGGCCAGCACCTTGCGCCCGTCGCCCTGGGTGAGATGCACGTCACAGAAAATCAGCGTCGGCTTGAAACTCACCGCCAGGTCGTAGGCCTCCTTCGCCGCATCGCAACCCCGCACCTCATAACCGCTGGCGGCGGCGAGTTCCATGAGGGATTCCCGCAAACCGACATCGTCCTCGACGATCAAGATGGTCTTGGGGGCGGGAGTCTTCATGGGGTTGGGACCAGCCAAGGACCGGCCCGATCAGCATGCTTAGTTCGGGCGCACGGACTGGCAACTGCGTTTCCGGGCGGCTACCGCCCCCGCAGCACCCGGTTGGCACGGATGAGCGCGAGGCGCTGGTCAACGGCCTTGCGGGTCGTGAGCGCGTCCTCGGGGGTGTGCAGGCACCAGTCCACGAGCTTCGCCACGGTCGAGCGCGCCACATAGCAGCGGGTGTCGGAGCCGCCATAGTAGATGAGCACGGTGCGCTCCCTGCCGGGCAGCTCGACCCAGCCGTTGCTGAAGGTGACGTTCGACACGTCCCCGAAGCCCTCGCCGCCGTAGGGCGCGAGGAAGTGGCCGCCCGGCCGGGCGATGACCTTCGTCGGATCCTCCAGCGAGGTCATGAACAGGTAGAGCACGTAGCGCAGGCCGGCGGCGCAGGCGCGCACGCCGTGGGCGAGGTGCAGCCAGCCCTGCGGCGTCTTGATCGGCGCCGGGCCCTGGCCGTTCTTCACCTCCTTGATCGTGTGGTAGGCGCGGCTGTCGATGATCTTCTCCGGGCCCGTGACGCCGGTCGTGATGTCCCGGCAGAGCGTCCAGCCGATGCCGCCGCCGGAGCCGACGTCGATGAAGCCGTCCATCGGGCGGGTGTAGAACGCATACTGGCCGTCCACGAATTCGGGGTGGAGCACGACGTTGCGCTGCTGCGAGGCGGGGGTCTTCAGGTTGGGCAGGCGCTCCCACTGCTTGAAATCCTTGGTGCGGACCAGGCCGGCCTGCGCGACGGCGCTCGAGAGGTCGCCGGGCTTGGCGGCGGGATCCTTCGCCTCGGCGCAGAACACGCCGTAGATGCAGCCGTCCTCATGGAACGTGATGCGCATGTCGTACACGTTGGTCTCGGGCTTGAGCTCGGGCAGGTCCACCGGCTCGTCCCAGAACCGCCAGCCGTCGATGCCGTTGGCGCTCTCGGCGATGGCGAAGATGCTCTTGCGGTCGTAGCCCTCGAAACGGACGACCATGTGCACCTTGTTTTTCCAATAGAAGGCGCCGGGGTTGAGCGTGGCGTTGACCCCGAGGCGCTCCATCAGGAACGGGTTCGTCTTCGGGTTGAGGTCGTAGCGCCACTCGATCGGCGCGTGGCGGTAGGTGATCGCCGGATGGACGAAGCGGTCGAACACGCCGTTATCCCACTCGCGGTCCACGGGGTTCTTCCGCGCGAGGAACTTCTCGTGCCGGGCGTAAAGCTGTTTCAGCCGGGCGGTCCACGCCGCGGGCGCCTTGATCTGGGGGAGGGACGATTTCTTTTTCATGCGGGGAAGGTGCAGTCTAGCCGCGAATCGGGCGGCCGGGTATTAGGAGGGACCCTTTAAAATTAAGTCTGTTTGCCCCGGAGGCGGGTCACCACCTCGAGCCCCATGCGGCCGTTGTGGTAGGGGCATTTCCAAAAACCCACCTTCTCGAAGGTGCGGATGACCTGGCCGTCGCGCGTGACCCCGCGAAACCATTCGCCGTTCCGCCGGTCGACCAGGTGCGTCTCGATGAAATCCCAGGCCCGCACCGCGGCGTCCAGGTGCCGGGGATCGCCGGCCAGCTGCCACGCGTTGAGGTGGCCGACCACCGCCTCGGCCTGCGGCCACCACTCCTTGGTGGCATCGGTGATGCCCGAGGGATCACCCTGGTTGAACAGGGCGCCGTCGGTGTCGGTGCCCTCGGCGAGGGTGACGTTGGCAATCCCCACGGCGATGGGCGTGATGCGCGTGGTCAGCGCCGGGTCACCCAGCACCTCGGCCGCCCGCGAGAGCAGCCAGGCCGCCTCGATGTCGTGGCCATAGGAGATCTTGCGGGAAGTCGGCTTCCAGTCCGCGGTGAAGAAGAGGCCGAGATGCAGCGTGCGGGGATCGAGGATGCGCGTGAGCATGAGCTCGACGAGGTCGCGCAGGGCCCGCCGCAAGCCGGCGTCGGGCCACACGCCGAGCAGCCGGGTGTACGCCTCCATGACATGCAGCATGGTGTTCTGGGACTTGGGATCGTTCTGGTCCACCTCGCTCAGCCGCATGTCGGCGATCGGCGACCAGTCGCGGGCAAAGGCCTCCAGATAGCCGCCATGCCTGGGTTCGCGGGCGTGTTTTTCCAGCAGGCGGAAAATGCCGATCGCCTCGTCGAGCGGTGCCTGCAGCCCGGTGGCGGCGTGGTATTCGCTCAAGGCATAGATGGCGAAGGCCTGCCCGTAGACCTGCTTGCGGTCGCGGCGCACGGTTCCGTCGGCATTGACCGACCAGTAGAAACCACCGTGCCGGGCATCGAGGTACCGGGCGTGCAGGTCAGCATAGGCCAGGTCCGCCATCCGGCGGTCGGCCGGGTCGCCGTATTGCCGGAACGCGGCGGCGTAGGTCCAGAGGATGCGGGCCGTGAGCAGCGCGCCGCGTTCGGCCGCGGGGTCCACGGTCAGGTCGTTGGCCATGGTGCCGTGGAAGGTGCCGGCGGCGGCATTGACCGCGTGGTTGCGCCAGAACGGCAGGATATTGCCGCGCAGGTCAGCCTCGATGCGGGTGAGCAGATCGGTCGGGGAAACGGGATGCGTCACGGGTAAGCCGTCACTGAGCAGGATGCGCGAAGGCTTGGCAAACCTCTATGCGAGTGTCCCCCGGATGAAGGGATTCGCCAATGTGCGGTGTTTGGATGTTATCCCTGCATGCCCGCCGCGCCGTCCACCCCCGCTCCCCCTTCCGCGTTCAAGGCCATTATCTGGGGCGGACTGCTGGCCGGTACCGGCGACTTCTTTTTTGCGCTTTGTTTCTACGGGTGGAAACTCGGCGTTTTCCAGAACGTGGCCGGGGGACTGATCGGACGCGAGGCCGCCCGGGCGGGCGGGGTGCCCACTTTCGTGTTCGGCACTCTGTTGCACTTCCTGATCGCCGTCATCTGGGCGGCGATTTTCTGGGTTCTGGGCCGGCGGGTGCCGGTGCTCCTTCGGTATGCGATTCCCGCCGGCCTGCTCTACGGCCTCGTCGTTTACCTGGGCATGAACTGCGTGGTACTGCCGCTCTCGGCCCTGTCGGTCCCGTTGCGGCTGCCCCCGCTCTGGTCCTGGCCCGCGCTCGCCCACCTGTTGCTGGTCGGCCTGCCCATCGCGCTGGCCGCGCGGAATTTCTCGCGCCCCGGCGAGCCCGTCACGGTCTCATAGCGGCCAGCTCATCGCGCACCCGGGCCAAGCGTTCCCGCATCTCCGGGTCGCGGGCATGCCGCCAACCCGACTCCGCCAACTCCCGCGCCGTTGCCACCTGCCCGGCCGCCACGTTGAAATAAATCACGCGCAACAGGTAGGCCGAGGCCTGCGGGAAATACCGGGCGCCCTCATTGAGCCGGGCGATTTCCTCCGCCCCCGGTGGCGTAGCGCTGCGGGTCCAGACCGTGGCGAACAGCGCGTAGGGTCCCATCAGTGGCGGTTCATCCCACGACATGTGCCGGAGCGGTTCCAGCACCGTGGCGGCCTGGGCCGCCGACAATTTGCCCTCGGCCGGCAGGGCGGCGTAGCGCAGTCGCGCCAGTTCAAGTCTGGCCCGCGGCCGGACCGGGCCGCCCGCCTGCGCCGCTTCCAGAAAACCGCGCGCCGCCGCCTCGTCCCCCGCCCCCAGCTCGGTCAGGCCCAGCGCGACCAGCAGGCGCGGATCGCGCTCCCCTCGGCCGTAGACGCGGAGCAGGGTGGCCCGGGCCAGCTCGACATATTTCGCCGCCAGTTCGGGATGATACCGGCGCACATAATCAATTTCCAGCCGCTCCCAGTCGCCGCGGATCCGCGCGATCTCGAGGTCGGTGGCGGGACGGGACTTGAGCCCGGCCAACCGCTCGCCCTTGGGCGTGTCCAGCACCAGGTTCCGGCCGGCGGCCAGGGGCAGATAGGCATGCAGCCTCACGAGCATGTCGGAAAAACAAATGCCGAAGCATTGCTCGAACAGGGCCTCGGTCAGCGGTTCCTTTTCCAACCGGTCCACGAACTGCCACAGGGCCGCGCGGCGGAGCGGATTGTTCTCCGCCATCGTCCACTGGACAAACAGCGCGCACTGCGCCTGCCAGTGGCGGAGCTCGTCGTCCGCCGGCTCCTCCCCCACCGGCCGCCGCCGTTCGAACAGTTCCGTCATCGGCAGCAGGGACCGGGGCTGCGGCGGGTCCCGGGGCGTCGCCGCCGGCAGCACGGTCGCGGGCCAGCCCAGCGGCTTGATCCGGATCTCGTCCACCAGCAGCTCGCTCCGGCGGTAAACCCCCATCAGGCCCTCGATGAGCCAGTCCGGCAGCGCCGGCGCGCGCCGGGTGAGCAGAAATTCCACGCGGTCGTCCGTGAAGGTGAAGTTCAGCCGCCGCCCGGAATCGGTGAGGATGGCAAACACCGCCTGGCCGTCGAGGTCCGTCAGCCGCATGTTCGGCAGGAACAGGTAGCGCTGCGGCTTCAGCTTCACGCGGCCGATTCCGGGCAGCCTCGTGTCGGGCATCTCGACCTCCGGCCCCGGGAGGACCGTGCCGGTGGGGGTGACTTGCGCCCCATGCGCCTTGACCATCTCCCGGATCACCTCCTCGGACCGGGCCCGGCCGGTGTCCTCGTTGAACAGGATGTGAATCTCCGGCACCACGGTCTTGAAAAGATACTTCTCGGGCACCAGCACGTGGAGCAACTCGTTCAACCGGTGGTTGCGCCGCACGAACTCGACCGCATTGGAATCGTTGCACACCGTGAGCAGTTCCACGTCCGGACCCGCCAGGTAGCGCCAGGCCAGCGGACGGTTCTTCCCTTCCACGATCATGGGGGGCAGCGACACCACCATCTCGTCCGTGCGGGCCGGCCCGGGAGCTGTGGCCCCTACGGCGGCGACGGCGCCCAGCGTCAGGCCGCACACCAGCGTTCGGGGCAGGTTCAACATGCGCCCACATTGCGGGACCGCCCGCCAGAACTCAAGCGGGTGCAGCGACTGGCACTAGCCGCCGTTCCGCGCGCCCCGGGAGCCACCCGCCGCCTGCCACCGGTCCAGCGCGGCCTGAAGTTCCTTCAGGCGAAGCGGCTTGCTCAGGTAATCGTCCATGCCCGCGGCCAGGCACTTGTCCCGGTCGCCCTGCATGGCATTCGCGGTGAGCGCGATGATCCGGATCGGGACGCGCCACGGGCAGGTCTGCCCCGCGGCGCTTTCGCGCACGCGGATGAGCCGCGTCGCCTCGAACCCGTCCATCTCCGGCATCTGGCAGTCCATGAAAATGATGTCGTAGGCGACGCGCTCCAGCGCCTCGAGGACCTCGTAGCCGTTGGCGACGGCGTCGGCGGAAAATCCAAACTTCCGCAGCCAGCCCAGCGCCACCTTTTGGTTCACGGCATTGTCCTCGGCCAGCAGGATGCGCATGCTGCCGTTTGAGATCGTCTCCCCACCTGACGCGTTGGCGGCGGGGGCCCCGCCCTCCGGCTTGGCCTTGTGCGAGTCGGCCATGGCGGTCTTGCCGATGACCGTTACCAGGCAGTCAAAGAGGCGGGATTGCTTGGCCGGTTTGCTGAGGGACGCATCAATGCCGGCCGAGCGCATTTCCTCCTCGCTGAGCGCCTGGCCGAGCAGCGTGAGGGCGATGAGCCTCGTCCCCGCGATGACCGGGTCGGCCTTGATCGCCCGGGCCAGGGTCAGGCCGTCCATCTCCGGCATGTCGACGTCCAGCAGCGCGATGTCGTAGGGCCGGCCCTCGGCGACGGCCTCGCGGAGCGCGCGCAGCGCCTCGTGGCCGCCGGCCACGCTGCCCTTCTGCAGTTTCCAGGCAAAAATCTGGTGGCGCAGGATCTGGCGGCTCGTGGCGTTGTCGTCGACCACGAGGACCCGGACGTTGGACCAACCGTCCCGCTCCCCCGCCACCGGCGGCTGGTCGCTCGGGCGCTCAAAGCGCGCGGTGAACCAGAAGGTCGAGCCCTTGCCCTCCGCGCTGATCACGCCGATCTCGCCCCCCATCATGGTCACGAGCTGCTTGGAAATCGCGAGGCCCAGCCCGGTGCCGCCGTAGCGGCGCGTGGTGGAGGTGTCCGCCTGCGAAAAGGCCTGGAAGAGGCGCGACTGGGCCTCGGGGGCGATGCCCACCCCGGTGTCCCGCACCTCGAACCGAAGGATGACGTGCTCCTCCGTCTCGGATTGCGGGATCACGCGGACCAGCACCTCGCCACCAACGGTGAACTTGAGCGCGTTGCCGATGAGGTTCACGAGCACCTGCCGCAGCCGGCCGGGGTCGCCGCGCAGCAGGCGGGGCAGCGCCGGCGGGAGGTCCATGACGAGCTCGGTCCGCTTGGTCAGGGCCCGCTGGGCCAGCATGTCGATGGTGGTCTCGACCGTCTCTGTGAGGTCGAAGTCCAGGACCTCGAACGTGAGCTTGCCCGCCTCCATCTTGGAAAAGTCCAGCACGTCGTTGATGACGGTGAGGAGCGTGTCGGCGCTGGTACGGATCGTCTCGGCGTACTCGCGCTGCAGGGGATCGAGGTCCAGGTCCAGGAGCAGGCCGGTCATGCCGATCACGCCGTTCATCGGCGTGCGGATCTCGTGGCTCATGTTGGCGAGGAACTCGCCCTTGACGCGGCTGGCGACCTCGGCGGCATCCTTGGCGATGAGGAGCTCGGCGGTGCGCGTCTGGACGCGCTCCTCCAGCTCGGCGTTGAGCTTGCGGTACCGCTCCTCGCTGATCGTGAGCTCGGCCGATTTCTCCATGGTCTCCGCGATCTGCCGCTGGAGCTGCTCGTTGGTGGCGTTGAGCTCGCGGGTGCGCTCGGTGACCAGCCGCTCGAGCCGCTCGTTCTCGCGCCGCTGGAGGTAGGAGGAAAACCAGGCGGCGAACGCGAAGAGCCCGAGGGTCACCACGCCATACAGCACCCAGGCCAGCGTCGTGCGATACCAGGGCGGGCGCACGGTGAAGGCCACGTGCGCCTCCCCGCCGGGGCCGACGCCCGCCACCATGGGGCGGACGCGGAACACATAGGACCCCTCCTTGATGCGGTTGAAGGTGGCCGAGCCGACCGTGCCCATGGAGACCCACGGGGTGCCGGCGCCCTCCAGCTGCACCTCGAAGGTCAGGGGCGACGCGAACGGGTTGGCGGGGGCGGCAAAGCGGAAGACCAGGGTGTTGTCGGCGTAGTCGAGCGGCGGCAGGCTGCCGCCGGGCCCGAAGAACTGGCGGCTGCTGGCGGGCAGCTCCACCGAGGTGATCATTGCCTGGGGCGGGCGGTGTTCCACCTGGGGCAGGCGCAGGTCCATGCGCGCGAGCCGGCGGGCCTCGAACAGCCACATCACCCCGTCGTCCTCCACCGTGTAGCTGGTCGGCGCGAAACCCACGCGCGGGATCGCCACCTCCCGGTTGCCCCCCGGCGACTTCAGGTCAATCACTTGGGTGGTGCCACTGATGGTGGACCACAGCCGGCCGAGGTAATCCGTGACCGGCCGGCCGCCCGCGGTGGCGAGCTGCGGCAGGCGGGCGAGCAGCTCGGTATCCGACACGAATTTCCTGGTCCGGTCGTCAAAGCGGTACAGCCGGTTGCCCAGGTGAAACCGCGCGATGCCATCCAGCAGGTAGATCTCCACCCAGCCTTCGCCGAGCCCGTCCTTGGTCGTGAAGATCTCCAGCTTCGGCTCGGCCCCGGTGGGGTCCATCCGGCCGACCCGGCTGTTGCCCAGCTCGATCCAGCCGATGCCCGCGGCATCGACCGAGCAGTTGTAGCTGTCGCCGAGTTCGGGCAGCGGGATGCGGCGGGCCTTGTAGCCCTCCGCCGTGTACTTGATCGTGCCGTATTCCCCGCGCGCCACATAATACCAGCCCTGCGGGCCGGTCCGGGCCACCCCGATCCGGGCATTGACGATGCCGGGCAGGACCAGTTCCCAGCCGCCGGATTCGTAGACATGGGTGCCCTCGTCGTTCGAGCCGAACAGGTGGCCATCCACCTCGGTCATGGTGAAAAGATAGCGCCCCGACGGCGAGTTTTCCACAAAGCCCTCCAGCCGGCCGCTCGCCTCATAGCGACCCTGGATGGCGCTGCCGTCCGACAGGATCCAGAGCCGGCCGTCATGTCGCACCGGCAGTGCATACTGCAGCCCGCTGGCGAGGAAGGGCTCATAGTGCGAGATGGCGGACGGATACTCCACCCGGGCCACCCCGTCGGTCAGCAGGGCCCAGACCATGCCGTCATGCGAGTATTGCAGCCGCTGGACCCGGGCGAGGCGGTGGTCGAGCGTCCGGTCCAGCACCTGGTTGATCCGCCCGGTGCGGTCGAAAAAGACAATGCCCACCGTGTCAATCGCCGCGGCAAAGTGCCCTTCCCCGGTCGCGCACAGGTCGGTGACCCGATGGACGCCGTTGAGCAGGCCCGGCGGGCCGAAGGGCTGGAATTTCTGCCCGTCAAACAGCTTGAGGCCGGCGGCGGCCGTGCCCACCAGCACCTCGCCGGGGCCGTAGGGCACCACGGCGGTCACGCTTTCACTCACGAGCACCACCGCCGACTGCACCTGCACCTTTACGCCCCCGGCCTTCAGCCGGTAAAGCCCGCCCGACGAAGATTCGCTCGCATAGATCTCCGCGCCCAGGGGAAAGATCCGGTCGATGGCCCCGGCGCTGCCGACCACGCTGGCGGTCCCGCCCGGCCGCCACGAGATAATCGCCCCGCTGCCGCCATACCAGAACCAGCGGTCGGGAAAGGTCGCCACATAGACCATTGTGGTGTGTTGAGCCGCCACCTCGGGCGGCAGGGAGACCACCGGGGTCATGCGCCAGCGCGCACCCTCGGCCAGCTCGATCCGCGCCATCGCATTTTCGGTGCCGGTATAGATCTGGCTGTCGCGGTCGACCGCCACGAAGCCGAAGATCGCCGGCTGGCCGTCCTGCTGCCGGTAGGTTTCCCAGCGCACGCCGTCGCCAAAGGCCAGTTCCTGCTGCGACACCACCAGTACCCGTCCATCGGGCAACACATGGAGATCCCGCGGGGATGAACTCAGGCCCAGCGCCTCGGGTCCGAACACGACAAAGGCCGGGGCTCCCGTTTCGGTCAGGCCCGGGGCGGCGGCGGGAATGGCCCGCGCGGTCCCGAGGCCCAGCGCCAAACCCGCCACCAGCAAAATGCCACGCAGGGGCAGCCTGGACTTCTTGCTCGTTGGATGGGGTTGGTTCGCAGAGATCATTTCGCATCTGGCTGACGGTCGGGAAAGACAGTCAGTCGGGGTGACGAAGCATAGGCTGCGACCGATTTGAGTGCAGCGCAAGCGCCGGCGTGCTCGGTAAATTTAGGATAAAATGTTCCGCGGCCCCGGCGCAGTCGTGACGCCGTGCTGCGCAGAACCGGGCGTGTGATGTTGGGCAATCATTATGTAAAGCATGCTTGACATGTGACAAGCATGCTTTACAGTCTCACTCATGGATACTCCCAACACCTTCGAGTCTGTCACCCCCGGCTCCGGCCAATATTCCCTCAAGAAGGATCTCCGGCTGAATGCCTGGTTTGCCGTGGCCGTGGTTCTCTATCTCGCCATTCTCCTCTTGCTGAAACGCCATCCGGAGTGGAGCCCGCTCACGCGGGGCCTGCTCACGCTGGCCCCGCTGATTCCCGGGCTCCTCTATGTGCGCGCCTGCCTGCGTTTCGTCCGCAGCCTGGATGAGCTGCAGCGCCGGATCCAAATGGAGGCCTGGTTGTTTGCCGCCCTGGGCACCCTGATCATCGGCACCGCCATCAACACCCTGAACGCCAACGGCGTCGCTCTCGGCCAGCTGGAGCACGGCCTGAGCCTGTGGGGCACGTTCACTCTGGTCTTCACCCTCTGGCTGGTGGGCACGGGCATCGCCAACCGCCGCTACCAATGAAAAATCAAGTGCGCGAGTTGCGGGCGGCGAAGCAATGGTCCCAGGGCGAACTGGCCGACAAGCTCGGCGTCTCGCGGCAGACCATCAACGCCATCGAGACCGAAAAATACGACCCGAGCCTGCCGCTGGCCTT
>Ga0255338_1002059_pt1 | contig 32604 bp, 29 predicted proteins | sample MeOH1_35cm_T4_19_FD_203715 | JGI IMG/M metagenome (GOLD analysis project Ga0255338, IMG submission 203715) | Sandy soil microbial communities from University of British Columbia, Vancouver, Canada - MeOH1_35cm_T4_195 | ecosystem: Engineered > Artificial ecosystem > Sand microcosm > Unclassified ... | reverse complement strand
ATGGACTCGCGCACGCCGCAGGAGCCCAAGCCTGACGCGGACAAGAACCTCGCCATCCAGTTGCTCCGCCACGTCGCGCCAAAGGAAGTCGCAGCCGACCACGAGAACCGGCTGCGCGCCGGTGGCCTGGGCTATGGTGACCTCAAGAAGGCGCTGTTCGAGCACTATTGGAACCATTTCGCCCCGTACCGCGTGAAGCGCGCCGAACTCGTGGCCAATCCGGACTACGTCGAGAAGGTGCTCCGCGACGGCGCCGAACGCGCCCGCGCCGTGGCATCGAAAACGATGGCCCGCGCCCTCAAGGCCTGCGGCCTGCGTTAACCCCGTCATGAACGACCGGCACGCTGACCTCGGCCGGAAGCGCCAGCGCGCCATCTATGTGGCCGGCGTGGGTGGTCATCGTCCCGCGGTCCCGGTGGCCCAGGCAGCACTCGAGCAGGCCGCCCAGGGGGCGATGTCAGTCGAGGCTTGGGCCTATGTGGCCGGTGGGGCCGGGCGCGAGTCCACCATGGACGCCAACCGGGCGGCCTTCGAGCGCCACCGCATCGTCCCCCGTGTGATGCGCGACGTGGAGAAACGCGACCTGTCGATCGAGCTCTTCGGCCGTCGCCTGCCGACCCCGTTGCTGCTCTCGCCGATCGGTGTGCTGGAAATGGTGCATCGCGAAGCCGACCTCGCCGTGGCCCGAGCCGCGGCTGCCTTGCACGTGCCGTACATCTTCTCGAACCAGGCATCGGTGCCGATGGAGGCCTGCGCCGCCGCGATGGGGGACGCCCCACGCTGGTTCCAGCTCTACTGGAGCCGGTCCAACGATCTCGTCGCTTCCTTTGTCCGCCGAGCGGAGGCCTGCGGTTGTTCCGCCATCGTGCTGACCCTCGACACCACGATGCTGGGCTGGAGGCCGCGGGATCTCGACCTCGGCGCGCTGCCCTTCATGCAGGGGCAGGGCATTGCCCAATACACCAGCGATCCGGTGTTTCGGGCGGAGTTGAAGGGAAACGCGTTGGGGTCAATGCCTTCCACCGGCATGAAGCCGCCGCTGAATCTCGAGACCATCGCCACCGCCCTGGCCCAGAAGGCGAATTTCCCGGGCGGTTTGCTCAAGAATCTCACGTCGGGTGATCCCAAGGCGGCCGTGACCCGCTTCATGACCACTTACTCCCGGCCGTCGCTGCAGTGGGACGAACTAAAGTTTCTCCGCCAGCACACGAAGCTGCCCCTATTGCTCAAGGGCGTGCTGCATCCGGACGATGCCCGAAAGGCGGTCGAACTCGGGATTGACGGCCTCATCGTCTCGAATCACGGCGGCCGGCAGATTGACGGTGAGATCGCCTCGCTCGACGCCCTGCCGGCGGTGGCCGAGGCCGTGAACGGCAAGCTCCCCGTGCTGTTCGACAGCGGCATCCGGAGCGGTGCGGACGTCTTCAAGGCGCTCGCGCTCGGGGCGAACGCGGCGTGCCTCGGCCGGCCCTACGTCTACGGCCTCGCGGTGGCCGGACAGCGGGGCGTGGAGGAGGTCATCAGCAACGTGCTGGCCGAGTTCGACCTGACGCTCGGCCTCGCCGGCTGCACGGGCGTGCCGCAGGTTCGCCGGGACTCGCTGGTACTTGGCGCCTAGTGGTGATGGTTGGCCGTGCCGGCGGCACGGGCCTTCTGGTAGGTATCGACGAGTTGCCGCTCCTGATCGGAAGGCAATTCCTCATAGTGGCCGAACTTCTCACTGTGGATGCCACGTCCGCCGGTGAGCGAGCGCAGCACGGTGCCATAGTGGTAGAGTTGGGCGGCGGGAACCAAGGCCTTGATGATCTGCAGGCGGCCGGCCACGTCCATGCCGAGGATGCGCCCGCGCCGGCCGGAGAGGTCGCCGACCACGCGACCCACGAAATCCTCAGGCACGCGGATTTCCAATTCGTGGATCGGCTCGAGTACCACGGGCCGGGCGGCCTGGAAGGCCTCGCGGAAGGCGAAGTAGCCCGCGATCTGGAAAGCGATGTCCTTGGAGTCCACCGGGTGCATCTTGCCCCCGTAGAACTCGATCTTCACGTCGGTCACCCGGTAGCCCGCATGGATGCCTTCGGTCCCGGCGGTCTTCACACCCTTCTCGACAGAGGGGACGAACACGCGGTCCACATCCTGTCCGACGAGTGACTCGGTGAACGCAAGGCCGCTGTCGCGGGCCGCCGGCTCGATGCGCAGCCAGACCTCGGCGAACTGGCCGGCGCCGCCGGTCTGCTTCTTGTGGCGGTACCGCGCCTCGGCCTTGCCCCGGATGGTCTCGCGGTAGCGGATGCGGGGCGGCTCGAGCGAGACGTCCACCTTGTAGCGCCGCTTCAGGCGCTCGAACAGGACCTCGAGGTGGAGCTCACCCTGCGCGGCGATGATGAACTGGTGCAGTTCGGGATCGGTGTGGTAGGTGAAGGCATTGTCCTCCTCGTGCAGGGCGGCGAGACCGGCGGCCAGCTTCTCCTCGTCGCCCGCGGCGTTGAGCTTGAGCGCGGCCTGCGTGTAGGGCACCGGGTAGGAGACCTTGGGGAGCGTGACGGCCTGCTTGGCGTCGCAGAGCGTGTTGCCGGTGTGGGTGTCCTTGAGCTTTACCGCCGCGCCGATGTCGCCGGCGTAGAGGATGTCCACCTGCGTGCGGTTCTTGCCATTAAGCCGGTAAAGCTGGCCGATGCGCTCGGTGATGCGCCGGTCGCTGTTGTAGAGCTCCATGTTCGTGTGCACATCGCCCGAATAAACCCGGAAGAGGGAGAGGTCGCCGCTCTGGGGATCGGTGAGCGTCTTGAAGATGTACGCCACATGCTCCTTGCCGGAGAGGTTGACGAGGACCGGGTCGCCGTTCGCATCCTGCGCGCCGACGGTCTGACGGTCCTCCGGCGAGGAGCCGTACTTGGCGATGAAGTCCATCAGCCGCGCCACGCCGACATTGGTCTCGGCAGCGGTGCACAGCAGGGGGATGAACGCCTGGCGCTGGATCGCCGGGTGGATGCCGGTGCGGAGGACATCCTCGGAAAGGCCGCCCTCGGCGAAATATTTCTCCAGCAGGCTGTCGTCACTCTCGGCGATGTGCTCGATCAGCTCCTTGTGCATCTCGTCGACCCGGGCCTTGTCCGCCCCGGTGGCGGATTCCTCGGTGTACTTGCCCGAGCGGTCCGTGGCGTAGCTGACCACCTCGCTGCGAAGGACATCGAGCACGCGGTGGAAGCCCGGGCCGGGATCGAGGGGGACCTGCAGGGGGAACACCTTCGAGCCGAACTGCGAGCGGATCTCGTCCACGAGCGCGGCAAAGTCGTACTTTTCCTTGTCGTAGCCGTTGACGACAATCATCCGCGGGATGCCAACGGAGCCGGCCTGCTCCCACATCAGCTCGGTGCCGACCCCGATGCCGCTGCCGGCGTGGATGACGACGAGGGCGAAGTCGGCCACGCGGAGGGCGTTGATGGCCTCGCCGACGAAGTCGAGGTAGCCGGGGGTGTCGATGAAATTGAGACGCCGCTCCTGCCATTGGCAATTGAGCGGCGTTCCATGGATGGAGATGTGCCGTTGTTGTTCCCCGACGTGATAGTCGGAGACCGTGCTGCCTTGGGGCACGGAGCCAAGGCGCTGGATGGCGCCGCCGCAATAGAGCATGGCTTCGGCGAGGGTGGTCTTGCCACAGGACGCGTGGCCCACGATTGCGAAATTCCTGATGTCAGCCGGACGGGTGCCGTTCATGGTGGGTGGTCTCCTGGGGTTGGAGCCGGCCCGGCCCAGCGGGTCGCGCCGGTGTCATGGGATTGGTATGACCCTGAAACTAACCGTCCGGACCCGACGGTAAAGCCCCATCACTGCACGTGGATTGGCGGAGGCTGCGCGCCGGTTGCGCCGAGCGCTCAGATAACCGGATAGACCGGGCAGGGGAGGGCGGCGATGCGGTCCATGATCCGTTGGGCGGCAATCTCATAGCGCGCCTTGCCGGTCGTGGGGTCGTCGTAGTCGCTGGCGGGGATGGGCGGGCCGAACACCACGGTGATGGACGTGCCCAGGCGCGGCAGGGCCGAACCCTTGCGGAAGGCGCCGAACGAGCCGTAGACCCGGCACGGGACCACGGGCACCCCGGTCTTGCAGGCCATGAGGCCGACCCCGGGCTTGGGTTTTTGCAGGTGGCCGTCCGGGGAACGAGTGCCCTCGGGAAAGAGAACGACGGCGCGGTTTTCCTTCAGGGCTTGGAGCACTCGCTTGATGGCACCGATGTCGCCGCTGTCCCGCTCCACCGGGATTGTCTCCACCTGGTTGAGCCACCACGCGAGCAGCCGGTTGTTCCAAAGGCTCTTCCGCGCAAAAAACCGCATCTGGCGCGGCACATGGGAGCCGACCGCCGGCGGGTCAAGGTGGCTGGCGTGGTTGGAGGCGATGAGGAAGGGGCCGTCGGTCGGGAAATTTTCCGTGCCCACCACGTCCCCGCGGAACCACATGCTGTGGATGCTCGCCGCCAGGTAATGGAAGAAGCCGTAGAACGGCGTCATCGTGAGCTGGTCGGGCGTGCGCGGCATGACTCAGGGGAGTTTCGGCGCGATCAGCGCGGCCATCTTGTCCACGACCTGGTCCAGCGTCAGGAAGGTGGAGTCGACCGCGATGGCGCCCTGCGCGCTCTGGTCGAGCCGCTGGCGGTCGATCGTGTCGCGCTGGCCGATGGCATCCTGCCGGCCCTCGGCGGCGCGGCGCTTGGCCCGCTCGACCGGGTCGGCGAAAAGGAAGAAGCGGAAATCCGCGTCCGGGAAAATCTTCGAGCCGATGTCCCGGCCCTCCATGACGAGGCCGCGAAAGCCGTGCTCCCGGGCCACGTTCACCTGGTCGCGCTGGTAGCCGATGAGCTTTTCCCGGACCTCGGGGATGGCGGCGTAGTGGGCCACGTGCTCGTTGACGCGCAGGTCGCGGATCTCGTCGCCCGCCGGCTGCAGCCCGATGAGCATCTGGGCGGAGCGGCCGCTGAGCCGGGTGGAAAATTCGAGTTTCGGGAGCGCGGCCTTGATGGCGGCGAGGTCAGTGTGCGGCACGCCTCGGCGCAGCAGTTCGGCCGTGATGTGCCGGTAGAACGAGCCGGTGTCCACGTGAAGGAGGTTGAAGCGCTCGGCGAGCATCCGCGACGAGGACGACTTGCCCGAGGCGGCCCCGCCGTCGATGGCCACGATGATGAAGGGGGAGGAACCCATGAGTGGCTTAATGTGAGTCCGTCCGGAGGCCGGCCAGCAAGTCAAAGAATGCCGGGAAGGTCTTGGCGCAGCAGCCGGGGTCCCTGATCGTGAGCCAGGGCTGGCCGTCTTTCCGCGGGTCGTGGCAGCCGAGGATGCCGAAGCTCATGGCAAATCGGTGGTCGTGGTAGGTCTCGATTTCCACGCCGGCCTGGAGCGGGCGCGGGTGGATTTCGAGTGTGCCGTCCGTCTCGATCACGTGCTGGCCGAGTTTCTTGAGCTCGCGCGCCATGCCGGCGACCCGGTCGGTTTCCTGCCGGCGGGTATGCGCGATGCCGGAGATTTTAGTCGGGCCCTCGAGCAACGGGGCGAGAGCGGCAAGGGAGAGGAAGGTGTCGGAGAAATCGTTGAAATCCGCCGTCACGCCCCGGCGGGAGGTTCCCCGGCTGACACGCGGGCCCCCACTGTTGATCAGGCCCTGGGCGGCGAGGAGCCGGTAGAACTGGGCGTCGCCCTGGAGGGCATCCGCGGCAAGATTCAGGCCGCGGACCTCCATGCTGCCGCCGGTGACCACCGCCAGTTCGGCGAAGTAGCTCGCCGCCGTGGCGTCGCCTTCGATGGCGTACTCCGTCGGCCGGGCTGCGAACTGTGCGACCATCCGGTTCGTCATCTCGACAAAGGGCCGCGACACGGTTTCGCCTTTCAGCTGGACGGTCAGGGGCGACCGGGCGTGCGGGGCGACCATCAGCAGGGCGGAGAGGAGCTGGCTGCTCTCGGAGGCGTCGAGCGCGACCTTGCCGCCGGGCAGCCCGGCGGTCTTGAGCGTGAAGGGGAAGTGACGGGTGTCGGCCTTGGCTCCCTGGGCTTCCAGCGCGTCGAGCAGGGCCCCGATCGGCCGGTGACGCATGGCCTCGTCGCCGTCGAAGTGGTAGATGCCGTCCGGCCGCAGGCAGACGAAGGCGGTCAGGAACCGGGCGGCCGTCCCGGCGTTGCCGACATCGAGCTTCGCCTCGCGCACGGGGATTTCGCCGCCGCGGCCGGCGACGGTGATGGTCAGCGCAGCCTCGTCGGTCTCGATCGCGAAGCCGAGCAGGCGCAACGCCGCCACCATGATGCGGGTGTCCCGGCTGAAGAGGGCGCCACGCAACGTGACGGTCGTCGGGCCCAGCGCGGCGAGGATGAGCGCGCGGTTGGTGATGCTTTTGGAGCCGGGCAGGGTGACACCGCCGCGCACCGGCCGGGTGAAGGGCGCGATGGGGAGTTTATCCGGATAGACGCTCACGGGATGGGGCGGAACTGGTCGCGGTAGACCTTGCCGCGTTCGAGGATGGCCTGCACCTCGAACCAGTCGCGGTTGGCGAGGGCGCGTTCCATGCCGTGCAGTTCCTCCTGATAGGCGCGGACAGCGCGGAGGACCTCATCGCGGTTCTGCTCCAGGATGGTCTTCCACAGCTTGGCGTCGCTGCCGGCGATGCGGCTGGTGTCGCGCAGACCACCGCCGGAGAAATTGCGCCACTTCGGATCCCGCCGGGCGAGGTTGGCGCAGAGGGTCGAGGCCAGCACCTGCGGCAGGTGGCTGATGTGCGCGACAATCTCATCATGGGCGTCGGGCTCGAGGGAGGCGACGTCGGCCTCGAGGGCGGTCCAGAAGGCGGCGACCTTCTCGGCGACCTTGGGGTCGGTCTCGGGCAGGGGAGTGACAAAGACGGCCCGGCGCACGAACAGGTCGGCACGACCGTGTTCCCAGCCGGTCTTCTCGGAGCCGGCCATGGGGTGGGAGCCGACAAACGCATGGGCTGGGGCCAGGGCCTTGTGGCTGTGGCGGCAGATTTCGCCTTTCACGCTGCCGACGTCGGTGACGATGGCGCCGGGGGCGAGGGCCGGGGCGATCTGCCGCACGAGGGCGACGATCTGGTCGACCGGGGCGCAGACGATGATCAGCCCGGCGCCCTGCACTGCGTCGGCCGGAGTGTCGGTCACGCGGTCGCACCACGGCTGGCCCTTCAACTGGAGGCGGACCTCGGGCCGGCGGGCCCAGAGCGTGATGCCCTTGGCCGCGCCGTAATGGCGGGCGGCCCGGGCCACGGAGGCGCCGAGCAGGCCGGGGGCGAGGATGGCGATCTGGTCAAACACGGGAGAAAGGAAAAACCACTAATGAACACTAATGAACACTAAAAACGCCTTTTCGCGTCATCCTGAGTGCAGCGAAGGATCCGTGAGCAAGAACCGGCCACGCCGCGAGCTTGGAGCCTTCGCTGCGCTCAGGATGACGGAGGGGGGAGGTTCGTCTGGTCAGCCGCCGCCCAGCTTTTTGATCTTCGTAAATTCTGCAGCCGTCACCGGCGACACTGACAACCGTCCCTGACGCGCAAAAACCATGCCCTTGAGCAGCGCGTCCGCCTTGATCTGGGTCAGGGTGACCGGCTGCTTCAGCGGAACAACGGAGGTCAGCCCGACCGCCACCCAGCCCGGCTCGTCAGCGGTGGTGTCGGGGAAGGCGGCCCGCGTCACACGGGCGATCCCGACGATGCTCTTGGCGTCTCCACTGTGGTAAAAGAAAACCTCGTCGCCCTTTTGCATGGCCTTCAGGTGGAGGCGCGCGGCGTAGTTGCGGACGCCGGTCCAGTCGGTGCGGCCGTCGCGGACGAGATCAGCCCACGAGTAGGTTTCGGGTTCGGACTTCACGAGCCAGTATTGCGTTGTCATCGGCGGGGGTGCTTGGTCGGATGCGGGTGATGAGTGAGAGCGATCCCGAGCTAGAGAAAAAAGCCCAGCGGGCACAAATGATTCTTTACGGAGTCATGATCTTCTTCCTCGTGCTGCCCTTTGTCTTGCTGTGGATGAAGAACCGCGGTGTATTCGGCTAGTCTCACCTCCCTCGCATGAACAAGACCCTGCTCGTCATCCGGATCCTTTTCATCGCCCTGTGCGTGGTCGCGAGCTGGCTGGTGTGCTACACCATCCAGGAATGGGACAGCCATCGCGGGGTGGCCATGCTCATCGGCCTGCTGATCGGCATTTTGGTTGTGCTGGTGGACGTGATGCTGAAGGGATTCTCTCTGCGCGGCCTGACCGCGCTGACCTTCGGCCTGGCCGTGGGTGCCCTGATTTCCTGGATGATCGGCAGCTCGCCGCTGCTCAAGGAGGGCGAGCCCCAGATCATCTACCTGACGCAACTGGCCCTGTTCCTCATCTGCTCCTATCTCGGCACCGTCATCGCGCTGCGCGGCAAGGACGACTTCAACCTGGTCATCCCCTACGTCCGGTTCGTGCCGCACGAGGTGGACGTGCCGTTGATCGTGGTGGACACCAGCGCCCTCATCGACGGCCGCATCGCCAAGGTCTGCCAGACGCAGTTTCTCGGCGCCGCCCTGATCATCCCAAGCTTCGTCCTGAACGAATTGCAGTCGGTCGCCGACTCACCCGACCCGGTGAAGCAGGCCCGCGGCCGCCGGGGCCTGCAGGTGCTCAACGACCTGCGCGCGATCAAGCACATCGACATCCGGATCCACCAGAGCGAGGTCACCCGCCGCCAGGACATCGAGGCCAAGCTGGTCTTCCTCGCCCAGTCCATGCGCGCAAAGCTGCTCACGACCGACACGAACCTGGCCTCCATGGCGCGGTTCCAGGGGGTGCCGTGGCTGAACCTGCACGCGCTGGAGAATGCCCTCCGACCCGAGCTGGTCATCGGCGAGAGCATCGCGCTGGATCTCGTCAAGGTCGGCAAGGAGGATGGCCAGGCGCTCGGTTACCTGGGTGACGGCACCATGGTCGTGGTGAACAACGCCCGGGCCTTCGTGGGCAAGCGCGTGACGGCCGAGATCATCGGCGTCCTGCCCAGCGCGGGCGGCAAGATGATCTTCGCCAACCTGCTGGGCGAGGTGGAGGCCAGCTGAGGGAATTCGCGGGCGAGGTCGCCCGCACTCCAGTTTCCTTGGAGCCACGGCGACTTCGCCGTGGAATTCAGTAACAAAAGAATTTCTCCCAATTTCTTCTTGCCGTACTAACCGTACTAGTGCAACTAGTACGGCATGCTCCCGTTCTCCATCGAGCTGAAACCCGGCCTGCCGATCACCGAGCAGGTGATTTTCGCCGTGAAGAAGGCCGTGGTGGCGGGGCAGCTCAAACCCGGCCAGCCGTTCCCCTCCGTGCGGGTCGTCAGCCAGGAGCTGCGGATCAACCCGAACACCGCCCACAAGATCGTGGCCGCGCTCGTCGCACAGGGCGTGCTGATCACGACCCCGGCGGTCGGCAGCGTCGTGGCCGAGCAGGCTGCCGGCGACCGGGCGGAGCGCGCGGAACTGCTCGGCGCCGACCTGGAGCGCGTGGTCGTGGAAGCGAGGAAACTCGGACTGACCCTCGAAGAGGTCACGGCCGGTCTCGCGGCCCACTGGAAGAAACTCGGCGGCCGGAAGCCCTGAACCTCACCGCGCAGTCCAACCCAATTCCCCACGCACCCAATGAACATCATCGAAATCCGGAATCTCCACCAGCACTACTGGACCAAGGCGTCACTGCCGGACATCTTTCCCCCCGATGCGACAATGTCGTGGCGCACGGAGGTCCTGCACGACCTCACGTTGCTGGTGCCCGCCGGCAGCATTTTCGCCCTGCTGGGTGCCAACGGGGCCGGCAAGACGACCACGCTCAAGGTCCTGATGAATTTGCTGCAACCGAGCGCCGGCTCGGCCCGGGTTCTCGGGGTGGACTCTATCCGGCTGGGCGAGGCGCAACTCGCCCGGATCGGCTATGTGGCGGAGGACCAGAAACTGCCTGACTGGATGACGGTGCGGCAGCTGCTGGACTATTGCCGGGCCTTTTACCCGGCGTGGGACCGCCAGCTGGAGGCGAAGCTGTTGGCGCGGTTCGAACTGCCGGAGGACCGCCGGCTCAGCCATCTCTCGCGCGGCATGCGGATGAAGGCCGCGCTGCTGGCCTCGCTGGCCTACCGCCCGGAACTGTTGATTTTGGACGAGCCGTTCAACGGGCTCGACCCGGTGGTGCGCGACGATGTCACGCAGGGCCTGCTCGAGTCGGTGCGTCAGGGCGAGACCTCCGTGCTGGTCTCCTCGCACGACATCGAGGAGGTGGAGCGCTTGGCGGATCACGTGGCCTTGCTGGAATCGGGCCGGGTGAAGGTCGCCGAGACCATCGAGTCGCTGCTCGGACGGTTCCGCCGCATCGAGGTGGACCGTGAGGCGGCCTGGCCGGCGGGCAGCCTGCCGGCCAGCTGGCTCGACTTGCAGAGCGGCGCGGGACGGACGACCTTCATCGAATCGGCCTACCAGCCGGAAACCACCGAGGGCCACTGCGGGAAGTTATTTCCCCTGGCGCAGGTGCAGGCCCGGCCGCTGCCCCTGCGGGACATCATCATCGCCCTGGTGCGGCCGCGCCGCAACCAAACCCAAGGAACCAACACATGAACCTGACGTGGCATATCATCCGCAAGGACCTCCAGCGCAGCCGCTGGGCGCTGGTCTGCTGGGCCTTCGGCCTCGCCTATCTTTTACTGCAACCCTGGGCCCCGCTGCAGGGCGACAACCTGCGGGATTATTTGCAGGGTGCCGCCATGCTCCTCGTGCTGGTCCTCGGCGTCGGCCTCATCGCCGATCTCGTGCAGGCTGACCATCCCACGCAGGAGAACAGCCACTGGCGCGCGCTGCCGGTCTCGGCCGGCCGCATGGTGACGGTGAAGCTGCTGTTGATCGGAATGATCTTTGTCGTGGCTCCTGTGGTTGCCGTATGCATCCGCCATGTATTCGACCAGGGGAAGTCGCTGCACCATGCCAGCGAATACGGGTTGGAGGGTCTCATTTTGGCGGCGATCGTGTTATCCCTGGCTGCGTCGGCGGCCTGCACGAGGAACGTGCTGCAATGCCTGCTGCTGTGGGTGAGCCTCATCTTCGGCACCGGCACGCTCGCGGATTTCCTCAACCGGTTCGCCCCGGTGCTCAGCCTGCAGGGCATGGCACGGATGGGCATGACCAAGGTTCTCGTGATCCTCACCCTGAGCAGCACCATCGCGCTGGCCGTTATCCTCAACCAATACCTTCGCCGTCGGGTGGTGTCCTCGGCGGTCCTGCTCCTCGGCGGTGCCGTGGCCATGGCGACAGTCGGCGCGTTCTGGGGCTACTTCTACTTTTACTCGACGCAGTGACCGGCCAGCCCCTTGGCCAAACGCGACGGGTTGGCCGCGACGGGACGGGATTTCGAAAAGTTACAGGAATTAACCGTTCCGGCTAAGGTCGCTGGGCACGAGAGAGGACCAGTTAGACAATTCCGGCTTCCAGCTTCGCTTTCTCCTCATATCCGCGACCCCATGGGGGCGTTACGGACGGAGTAACCAGGCCGACAAGTCCGCATCCGAGCCGATTTCCGCGAACTGCTGGTAATCGGCCGCGAGGAGCGACGCATACGACGGGTCGGCGAAGCGGCGGCAGTGCAGCAGCACCTTGGCCTTCTGGCCCGGGGCTCGCACCAGCCGGCCGAGACCCTGGTTGACCTTCTGCAAGCCGGGAATCTGGTAAACGCGCCGGAAGGCCGCGTCGCGGCCGATGCCGTTGAGGGCGGCTAGGCGGGCCTTCTGCACGGCGTTCACCTCGGGCAGGGCCGGGCCGACAACGATGGCATGGGTCACGCGTCCGCCGAGCAGGTCGATGCCCTCGGCGAAGCTGCTACCTAGCACGAGCAGCAACACGTCGCTGAAAACGAGGTTCTCCTCGACCCAGGCGGACTGGGCGGCGAGGTCGGGCAGCTTGGGCTGCAGCGCCGTGCGCAGCACCGCGCCGTAGTCCGAGAGGGTTTTCTGCACCGTCTCGGCATAGGCGTAGGACGGGAAGAACACCGCGATGGCGGACGTCGGCTGAGAGCTGAGCGCTGAGAGCTGAGCGCTGGAAGCACGATGCATTTCGACAATGGCGGCAGCCGTGGTGCCGTAGTGGTTGGCGCGCTGGCGGTAGCTGGTATCAACACGCAGGTCCACCGCCACGTCGTAGGCCCCCGCACGCCACGGGGTCGGGGCGTGGAGGCGGGAGGCCTGCGTGAGACCACATGAGGCTTGGAACTCGTCGTAAGGCTGCAGGGTGGCGGACATCAGGATGGCGCCGCCGAAGGGCCGGAGGGTCTCACCGATGGCGGCCGAGACATCCACGCAGGTGAACTCCAGCTGGCCGGCCCGCGCCACCCAGACCAGCTTGGTCAGGGTCTGGTCCGCGAGGAAGTCCGCCAGGGCGGAAAACGACCAGAGTGTCTCGCTGTGCTTCGGCCCCAGCGCGGTGTAGTCGAGGGACAGGGTGGTCGTCAGGCTGACCAGGCGCCCGAGCAGGTCGTGCACTTCCGCCTCCACCACGGTGTCGAGCGACTCGGTCGGTTGGAGCGAGGCGAGCAGCATGATCCATTCCTCGACGGCGAGCACCAGCGCGGCGGGTGCCTGCAGGTGGTCCAGCTCGGCGAGCAGGAGCCGGGCGTCGGTGTCGCTCGCACTGTGCGAATGGGCCCCGGCGACGCGCGACGGCAGGTTGTGCGCCTCGTCGATGACGAGCAGCGTCTCGGCCGGGTCAAAGCCGGGCTGGTCATAGAACAGGCTGCGGTTGTCGGGGGCGAAGACGTAGTTGTAATCGCCGATCCACACGTCGTTGAAGGGCAGGGCGGCGCGGGTGACCTCGTAGGGGCAGATCTGGGCGGCGCGGCCGGCGGCGCGCAGGGTCTCCAGGTCGCGGGGCTGGCTTTCGTCGAGGTAGAAGCGGCTGAGCCCGCTTCCCGGCCAGCGCTCGGCACCGTCGCGCAGATAGTCGCAGCCATCCCGGACGCAATGAAAGGTGTGGTTCACGCAATGCTCCGACTTGTTGCGCACCTGCCAGACGGGAAGCGTCGTCCCGGCGGTCATCTGCCGGAGGGTCTCAACCACGTGCAGCTGACCCGTGGATTTGCCGGTCAGCCAGATGAGCCGGGCGTAGCGGCCCGCCCGGAGCTGTCCGAGCGCGAACTCGAGCACGCAGCCGGTCTTGCCGTAGCCGGTGGGAGCCTCGAAAAGCAGAGCTGAGGGCTGAGCGCTGAATGCTGAGAGCAAATCCGCCTGGATTGTCTCCTGCCCGGGACGGAGGGATGGGAAGGGCGGTTGGAACTGCAGCGCCCGCCGGCGCGCGGTGGCCCGGAGCCGGAGATTGAGGAACTCGATCAGCGCATCGAGCTGGTGGAACACCAGGGCCTCGTCGAAGCGCGTGAGCGCGATGGTCTGGGCCAGGCCGGAGCCGGCCTCGACGAAGACCAACTCCGCTCTGAGGGCGGAGAGGTTGAGAGTTGAGAGCTGAGAGTTGAGGGCAGCGGACCGCAGCAGTACGACATAGGCGGAAAGCTGGAGGAAATAAGCGGGGTAGTCGGCGCGGAGCTCGGCTTCCGCCGCCGGGAGCGGGCGCGTGACGCTCTTGATCTCACGGAGGGTGGAGCCGATTTGCTGGTCGATGCGGCCGCTGAGGACGAAGGTCCAACCGCGATGGGTGATGCGTCCGTCGATGACCACCTCGAACTTGACGTCGGGGCGCAAGGCCCCGTCCACGGTGAATTCCTGCTCGGTGCGCTTCTGGAGCTCGTTGTGCCAGTGCTGGCCGAGCTGGGCGCGCCAGAGTCCCTGCGGGCCGCCGCCGCTTTCGTGGGGCCCGAGGCTGAAGCCGGCGAACTCGCCGACACTCAGGTTGACCGTGCGGTTTTCCAGGGAGAAATGCATGAGCGCGGTTCACTACGGAACACACGGAACACACCAAAGGGAAGCGGATAGATTTGAGGGCACCCGCCCATAAAATCAGGCTACTTCAACCTCAACTCCGTCTCACCCTGGACCCAATCCTCGAGGCGGCGGGTGATCCGGGCCACGGTGGTGGTGTCGGCAGTCTGGGCGGCGAGGGGCTGGTTGAGCAGCTGGACGGCGGTGTCGCGGTCGGCGGGGGTGAGCTCGGGCCACCAGTGTTGCTTCACCGGGTAGCCTTCGTCGCGCAGGAGGCAGTAGAGTGCCTTGAGCCACACGATGTCCGGCCGTCCGCCCGCCGCGAGGGCGCCCAGGCTGGTGCCCAGCAGCTCGGCCACGGCGGGACGGGACTCATCGGGCACGGGATTGCGTCCGAGCAGGGTGCCGAGGGCGGCGGCAGCCTTCAGCGCCTCGTAGGAGCGGCCGATGCCGTCGTGACGCCGGATGAGGCGGTGTTCGGTAATGAACCAAGTGCGCCCCTGATTGGAGGATTCCAGCCAGAGCTCGGCTTCATCGAAGAGGTCCAGGGGTGTTGCAGAGGTCTTGCCCTGCTTGATCCGCCGCAGCAGGTGCAACAGGCCGTGGTCCGCGGAGAAGGCCGTCAGCTGCTCGAAAGCATCGGAGCCCGAGGGTTGCCGGGCCAGGATGCAGGCGTTGGTCTGGAGCTGCTGGCCTGGCATGGCAGAGGACAGAGGTCAGAAGACAGATGTCAGGAAGTGCCTGAGCGGGGTCTGCGATTCCGCTTCAAGGCTACCGATTTAGCGCGGCTTTGGCGCTGGCAGCGTCGGGCCAGGCGGGCAGGACAGCGCCGCAGGAGATGATGGTCTTCATGCCGTCGCCGACCGACATATCGAGTTCGATGATTTCCGTGCGGGGCAGGTACATGAAGAAGCCGTTCACAGGGCTGGGGCAGGTGGGGACGAAGACGGCCCAGTGTTCCGCGGGGAGCTGGGCGTGGGGCTCGCCGGAGGTGGTGTTGGTCAGGAAGCCGAGGGCGTAGGAACCGGCGCGGGGAAATTGCACGAGGACGACCTTGCTGAACTGGTTCCGGTCCTTCGCGCCGAAGGTCTCGATGAACTGCCTCACGCCGTTGTAGAAGCTGCCGACACCGGGGATGTTCTGGATGAAGCGCTCCGCGGTCGCGCCGACAAGCTGGCCCAGGTACAGGCGGGAAACATAGCCCAGCAGGGTGACGAGTGCGAGGGCGATGGCGGTCGCGATGATGTCCCAGACGATGGACGGCAGGTGCTGGAGCGTGTCCGGCAGGTAGGGGGAAAACAAGGGGGTGATCGATCCGCCCACGAAGCCGATGATCAGGCGCAGCGCCCAGACCGTCGCGACCAGCGGCGCGACCAGCAGGATGCCCGTGAGCAGGGCGTTGCGGAGAGATGTGATGCGGGATTCGGCCATTGAGGGCAGGACACTCACGCAAAGTCGCGAAGACGCAAAGTGAAATCAGCTCAGCTTGAAGGCAGGAATGGCCTTGGCGGCGTGTAACACCTTCATGGCCCGGGCCTCGGCCGCGCGCATCCGACGCTTCCTGGCCGGCTGCAAGTCGTCGTAGCCGGCCAGGTGCAGCCAGCCGTGGACGACGTAGAGGGTGAGTTCGGCGGCGAAGTCGCGCCGGTGGGCTTTGGCGTAGGCGCGGGCGGTGTCGGCCGAAACGCAGATCTCGCCCGCGAGACCGGTCGTCACGCCCTCGAAGGTGATGACATCGGTCGCGGTCGGGTCGGCCATGAAGTCGCCATGGATTTTCGCCAGGGCCGGGTCGGTCAGAAACACCAGGGACAGCTCGCCCGGGGGGCAGCCGCCGAGGAATTTCTCGGCGTACGTGTCCAGCACGGCTACGGCCTTGGCGACGTCCGGCCGGCGGAACCGGAGCCGCGGGTGCCGGTTGGTGATCAAGACCTCGCGATTCACGGGTTCGGCCCGATCGGCTCGGCGGTCCGGGCCTGCTCGTAGGCGTCGATGATCTTCTGCACGAGCGGGTGGCGGACGACGTCGGAGGCGGTGAAGTGATGGAAGTCGATACCGGGGATGTTGCGCAGGATGCGCGGGGCCTGGACGAGGCCCGAGACCTTGGCGCGGGGCAGGTCGATCTGGGTGATGTCGCCGGTGACAATCATGCGCGAGTCGTCACCGAGCCGGGTGAGGAACATCATCATCTGCTCGGGCGTGGTGTTCTGGGCCTCGTCGAGGATGATGTAGGCGTTGGCAAGGGTGCGGCCGCGCATGTAGGCGAGCGGGGCGATCTCGATGACGCCTTTTTCCGAGAGCGTGGCGACGTCCGCGGCGTCGAGCATGTCGTGGAGGGCGTCGTAGAGCGGCCGGAGGTAGGGGAGGATTTTCTCGCGCAGGTCGCCCGGCAGGAAGCCGAGGGTCTCGCCGGCCTCGACGGCCGGGCGGGTGAGCACGATGCGCTGCACCTTGTTCTGCAGCAGCGCCGAGATGGCGGCGGCCATGGCCAGGTAGGTCTTGCCCGTGCCGGCGGGCCCGATGCCGAAGACAATCGGGTTCTTCATGATGGCCTGCAGGTACAGTTTCTGGCCGAGCGTCTTCGGGACGATGCTCTTCCGGCGCGTGGCGATGACGAGCGGGTCGTTGATCAGCGAGCGCAGGCCCGCCCCGGCGTCCTTGGTGTAAAGTTCGAGAAGGCGGTGGAAGTCCGGCGTGCGGTAGGCGAGGCCCTGGGTGCGGCCGGTGTTGAGCAGCGTGAAGAACTCCATGGCGCGGTCCACCGCCGCGGCCTCGCCGTCGATCTTGAGCCACTCATCGCGGGTGACCAGCCGGACGGCCAGGGTGTGCTCGACCCGGGTGAGGTTTTCCTCGCTGCCACAGTAGAGCTGGCTGAGATGGCGGGCGTTCGGGTAGGTGAGGGTCTTGGTGGCGGGCACGGAGTTCAGAGGACAGAGGTCTGAAGGCGGGTGATCTGGGTGGCTGGAGCTGTTAGCTTAACGCTTGAGGCCGGCCACTGTCTTCACGAGCTGCCGATACATCGCGTCGAGGGACTGCGGGAGCACGCGGGTTTCGCCGAGCACGGGCATGAAGTTGGTGTCGCCGGTCCAGCGCGGGACGATGTGGGCGTGGAGGTGGGGAATGCTGCCACCGGCGGCGGTGCCGAGGTTGAAGCCGATGTTGAAACCCTGCGGGTTCACGGCGGCCTGCAAGACCTCGCGGGCAAGAATGATCTCGTCCATCAGGTCGGCGCGCTCGGCGGGCGTGAGCTCGGTCAGGTCGGTGACCGGGCGAAACGGCACGGCGAGGAGGTGGCCGGGGTTGTAGGGATAGCGATTGAGCACAAGGTAGCTCAGCGGGCTGCGGTGGATGATCAAGGCCTCGGCGTCGTTGCCCAAGGCGGGCAGGGTGGAAAAGGGATTCGCCCCCTCCGGCGGACGGGGGGCCTTGATGTATTCCATGCGCCAGTAGGCGTGCAGATGATCCATGTGCTCCGGCAGTTTTGGCGCTGGGGGCGGGGATGTCAAAGCACTGATTGGAGGCGTGAAGTCGTGTAGGTCGGGCTTCATGCCCGACACTCAACGGCCATATGTCGGGGGTAAACCCCGACCTACAAGTCAAGCCCCCACACCCGGCTTGCCCTGCGCGCCGGCCGCCGCAAGCTGGGTGCATGGATCGACGCCTGATCTGGTTCATGGTCTTGCTGGCCCCGGTGCTGGGCTGGTCGGCCGTCGGGCCGCACGACCGGTTCACGTGGTTTCTCGAGGTCGCGCCCATCTTTGTCGGCCTGCCCATCGCTCTGGCCCTGCAAAAGCGGCTGCCGCTGTCGTCACTCCTGCTCGTGCTGTTGTGGTGGCACAGCGTGATCCTGATCTTCGGCGGACACTACACCTACGCCCGGGTGCCGCTTGGGGACTGGGCGATGGAGTGGTTCGGCTGGTCGCGGAACAACTACGACAAGCTCGGGCATTTCGCCCAGGGCTTCGTGCCCGCGCTGCTGGTGCGGGAGCTGCTGGTGCGGACCTCGCCGCTCAAGGGGAGCCGCTGGCTTCCGTTCCTCTGCGGCAGCGTGTGCCTTGCCTTCAGTGCGTTCTACGAGCTGGTCGAGTGGTGGGTGGCGATCGCCACCGGAGGGGCGGCGGACGATTTCCTTGGCACACAGGGCTACGTGTGGGACACGCAGTCGGACATGGGCTGGGCGCTGGCCGGGGCGATCACCGCCCTGATCCTGATGGTCCGCTGGCACGACCGTTCGATGGCGCAACTTCCTTCGGCCGGGCGATGAAGGTGTAGATGCGGCCGCTGCCGAGGCTGCGGCGGGCGACTTCCTCGACCTCGGCGCGGCGCATGCCGCGGTAGTCGCTGTCGCGCGTCAGAGGCCAGTCCACCCGGGCCGGTTTCTCCTGCATGCGGGAGAGCACATGGAAGTTCCAGTACCCGTTGTTGCGGAGCTCCTGCTTGAGGTTGGCCAGGCGGGGCTCGATGACGCGTTCAAACTCGTCCTGCGTGATGCCCTTGGCGGCGAGGTCGGCGGCGATCTGGCGGGTGAGGGCGGCGACGCGCTCGGCCATCTTGGGGGCACACTCGATCTCCACGTACAAGTAACCGTAGCCGGGCCAGACCTCGCTGCCCCAGACATCCTGGAGCGGGCCGTAGGTGGCGCCGAGCTCCTCGCGGATCTTGACGCGGAGCCGGTCGTTCAGGATTTCCGCCAGGACCTGCAGCCGGCGGCTGGTGTGGTAATCGTCGCCGTCCACGCCGGGCCAGTAGACGCGCACGGCGGCCTTGCCGGGTTCGCTGCCCTCCAGCAGCCAGCCCTGGTTGATGGATTGGGCGGGCAACACGGGTTTGCGCGCCGGGTTGGGGGCCGGATCCGCCCGGCGCAGAGGCAGGGCGCCGAGCGTGCGTGCGACGGCGGCGACGGCCGGCTCGACCTCGAGGTCCCCGGCAAGGCCGAGCTCGATCGCCCCCGAGGCGAGGATGGGACGGAGCCATTGCTCGATTTCCTGCGGCGTGCGCTCGGAAATCCGGGCGGGCAGGGGCAGGCCATAGCGGTAATCGCCCCCGGCCATGACCGTGGGGCAGACGGCGCGCAGGTACTGCACCGGCTCGCGGTTGACGCCGGCGTAGTAGGACTGCAGCCGCCCGACCGTGCCCTGGAAACCCTCGGGGCGGAACGCAGGGTCCGTCAGGAACGCCGCGACGACCTGCAGGAGTTTCTCCAACTTGTCCGGGCTGGCGAAGCCGCTGAAGTAGCAGCCGTCCTCCTCGACACTGAAATTGAAGGTGAGCGTGTCGCCCGCCAGCCGGCGGCCCAGCTCGACGTTGTCGTAGCGGCCGATGCCGCCGGCGACATACGAGCCGCTGGCGATCAGGCCGAGGCCGGACTGGTCGGGTGGCTCGGCGGCCATGCCCCGGCCCAGCCGCAGGCGCATATAGACATGGTTCTTCTCGTAGTCGGTCGCCTTGAGGTTGAGGCGGACCCCGTTGGCGAAGGCGAGGGAGTGGATGTCGGCGCGCTCGTCGTGCCGGCGGGAGGCGACCACCCCCGGCGGGCCGAAGTAGGTGTAGTCAAACGGGGCGATGGCGCGCTCGTCCTTCTCCGTGAAGAAGGAGGCGAAGGCGCTGTCCTCGTAGGCGGTGCGCAGTTCCTGGTCGGTGAGGGGCACCGGGTAATGGCCGATGACGGCGAGGCGGCGGTTGGCGGGGGCCCAGAGGGCGCGGAAAGCCTCGTTGCACTGCTCCGGGGTGAGGCTGAGCACGGTGGACTGGGCCAGGGCCCAGTCGGTGGCGGGGGCGGAATTGATGAAATTGAATTCCAACCCGTTGCGGATGGCGTGGGCGATGGATTGGGACGGCCGGTTGGCCTCGGTGCGGATGGCCTCCTGGTAGGCGTTTTGGTAGGACTGGATCTGGAGCTTCACCTCGTCGGCGGTGAAGCCGTGGAGCAGGGCGCGGCGGAGTTCCTGCTCGGCGAGGCGCACGCCCATGCGCCAGCGGTCGGCGCGGGTGTCGATCCGGATCGCGGCCTGCCGGCGGAGGCCAAACTCGACGGTCCAGTTGGCCTGGCAGTCGCCAATGTCATTCGGCTGCTTGCGCATGATCTCGGCGAGCCGGGCCCCCAGCATGGCGAAGCCGGCGTTTTGCGCCACCTGCTTGTGGCGGCGGGCGATGGTGTCGGGCGCGGGCTCCACCGGGGCGAGGCAGTAGAGGGCGCTGGTCGTGCCGCTGGCGGTGGGTGTCGGGAAGTAACGCGCCTGGATATCCCCCGGGATCTCGCCGCGCATCCCGAGGTCCGGGTCGGCGGGCTCGGCCGGCGTGGCGGGCTTGAGCGAGGCGAACTGCTCGCGCACCAGCTTTTCCAGCAGCTCGGGCTCGGCGTCGCCCACGGCGATCACGGTCATGCGCGACGGGCGGTACCAGGTGCGGTAGAACTCCAGCAGTTTTTCCGCCGTGGCGTTCTGCACCGAATCGGGTGTGCCGATGGGCGCGCGGCGGGTCATGAGCGTGCCGGGGTGGAGGAAGGCATTGAGCGAATCGCCGATCTGCGCTGCGGTGGAGTCGCGCGTGCGGCGCTCGCTCTCGATGACCTTGGCCTCGCGCTTCACCTCGGCCCTGGCGATGACGGCGCTGTCGGTGAAGTCGCGGAGGATGGACAGGCCGAGGGAGATCTTCGCCGGGGAGTTTTGCGGCAGGTCGAGGTTGTAGAAGGTGGTGGAGAAGTTGGTGAACGCGCTGGTGTCGGCACCCATGGCCAGGCCCTCGTGCTGGAGGAAGTTCACGATGGAGGTGGCGGGGTATTTCCGCGTCCCGCGGAACATCATGTGCTCGACGAAGTGGGCGTAGCCGCGCTGGTCGTCGCGCTCGTGGATGGCGCCGACGGCGACCTGGAGGATGAGGAAGACGCGGCCGGCGGGCTCGGTGTTCTTCCGCACGGCGTAGCGCAGGCCGTTGTCGAGGCGGCCCCAGCGGATCGCCGGGTCGGGCGGCACGTCGCCCAGCTCGTGCGGCCAGGGCGTCGCGGCGGCGAGCACCACTGGCAGCCACAGCAGGGCGAGGCAACGAAGGATGATCCGGACAGGGTGGGACGGCATGCGACGGGGGCGGACCCGGCGAGGTAGAGCCAAGCCGCCCGACGTGGCAACGGCGGAGTGGCAGATACACTACTCGATGGAGAACTTCAGGCGACAGTCGACTATCAGGCCTTTCGGTTCCGCGAGCCGCCAAGGAGAAAACTCGCGAAATCGCCACCGGCTCGTGGCATTGAGTACGGAATCGGCCAATTCCTTAAACCTGTATTTTAGAATCGTCGCATTCTTTACGTACCCGTCCTTGTCGATGACCAATCTCACCGTCACTTCATCCGTGAGTCCCGCCCGGGCGAGAGCCAGGGGATAGATCGGGAGAGGGAAGGGAATCAAGGGGTAGCCCCATGCGGGAGAATCATCGGTCACCGTGGCTGCCACGAGCGTGACTTCAGGTGTGCTTGAGGAATAGATGCCGCCATAGTATCTTTCGGTGGCACAGCCGCCAAGCAACAGCAGCGCAGGCAAAACCATTGTCGCGTTGAGTCGCATGGGGAGCGTTGGCTCAGGCAGTTGGGTCAGTCGGATCCGCGCTAGTCCCGCGAGCGCGGCAGGCGGCGGAACAGGCGCCACGCCCAGAGCGCCAGCGCGACGGAGAGGATCGAGGTGAGGGCAAAGACGGGCTGCAGGAGCAGCTTCGGTCCCTCCGCCATGATCCGCAGGACGTGCGCCACCACGATCAGCACGAAGATGACACCGGTGGTGGCGAGATAAACTTTCATCGGCTACCAGCTACGGGGCCTGTTCGGGTTTGCCGAACAGTTCGGTGACCCGCTGCGCGGTCGCCTGTTCGGCGTCATCCGTGAAGGTAAGGTCCAGCTTCCAGGCTCCTTCGTCGAGGCACAGGAAGACCTGCCCCTTGAACAGACGGGTCAGGCCGTTGGCCGTGACCTTGGCGGAGACAGGCACGACGGCCTTGTCACCCGTGACGACCGCCTCACCGACCATGATTCCCGTAATGCTCTTGAAAATCGCGTCGGTCACCGCCTGCTCCTCCTTGGTCTTGAAGCTGCTTTCGTAGCCCTTCTTTGTGTCGGCCGCAAACTGCTCGGGCGTGGTGAGGGTGGCCTTGTTCTTGGGCGAAAAGGCGAAGAGGGAGTACATCGCCAGGTAGTTCTGCTCACGGACGGCCTGATATACTTTCAGGGCCTGGGCCTCGGGGGTGGCCGCCTTGGCCGCTTCCGTGCTTTCCTGGGCTCCGGCCTGCGGGGCCAGTGTCCAGGTGAATGTACCGACCGCCAGCAACACCGACAGGAATTTTTTCATGGTGATGAGTCTCCCGGGGAATCGCCTGAATGGCGAGAGTGCCGGGAGACAGACAGGAAAGCCCGCCGGGGTCGAGCCGCTTACTTGGTCGCGGCAACCGGCATGATGATGAACTCGGAGGCGCGGGCGGGGTCGAGGTATTGCTTCGCCAGCGCGGAGAGTTCGGCGGCGGTGACGCCCTCGTTGTCGCTGTAGCGGGTGCGGCTCCAGTCGAGGCGCTCGGGGAATTCCTGCGCGGCGGCGAGCACGCTGCCGAGCCAGTAGGGATTGGTGCGGGACGACTCGCGGAGGGCGGTGAGGATGGGCTGCTTGGCGCGGACGAGCTCCTCCTCGGTCACGCCCTTGTCGTGGAGGGCGGTGGCGACGGCCTTGATGGCGTCGGTGATGCTGCGGGCATCGCCCGGCGCGACGGTGGCGTCGGCGATCAGCCAGCCATAGCCGGGATAGGTGTCGCTGAGGTCGGCGGCGGTGTTGGGGCTGTAGGTGCCGCCGAGTTTCTCACGGATCTCGACGCGCAGGCGGTCGGCGAAGACGTCGCTGAGCAGCCGGAGCCGGCGGGTGAGCTTGATGTCGCGGCTGTCAGTAGCGGGCCAATAAAGGCGGACGAGGGCCTTGGGGATCTCGCTGACGACGCTGTACTGCTTGGCGAGGGGCTGGGCGGGCGGGGTGACCTTGCGGGCGTCGGTGTAGGCGGGCTTGGGATCGCGCTGGGGCAGGGCGCCAAAGGTCTGGGCGACGGCGGCGATGGTGGCGGCGGGTTCAAAGTCGCCGACGATGGCGATCTCGACGGGGCCGCGGGCGAACTGGGGCGCGAGCCAGGCTTTCAGTTCGTCGAGGCTGCGCGAGAGCATGACTTCCTTGGCCGGGAGGCCGAACCGCGGATCGCCGCCGCCGAGGAGGCCGGCGACCTCGAGCTGGAGCGGGCCGTCGGGCGTGTGTGCGAGGCGGAGGTAGAGCTGCTCGGCGGCCTTGTGGACCTGGCGGATGGACTCGGGCCGGTAGCCGGGGTCGGTGAGGAAGGCGCAGAAGAGCTGGAGCTGGAGGAGCAGGTCGGCGCGGTTGGTGGCGGCGCCGAAGCCGAAGGCGTCGGTCTGCGCGCCGAAGGACAGGCCCACGGTCTTGCCCGCGAGGATGCGCTGCAGGTCGTCCACGCTGTGCTTGCCAAGCCCGCCGGCGGTGAAGGCGACGTTGGCCAGCAGCGCGAGGCCGGGCTGGTCCTTGGGCATCGTGAGCGTGCCGCCGCCGACGCGGATGGAGACGCGGATGCGGCCCGCCTCGAAGTCGGTGGGCTTGAGGTTGAGGCGGACGCCGTTGGCGAACTGCACGAGCGTGGCGCCGAGATCGTCCACGGCGGCCTGCTTCTCCACCTTCCCGGCCGGGCCGAAGTCGGTGTATGCGAAGGCGGCCTGCTCGAGCTTGGGCGGGGCGGCGACGGCGACCTTGGTGCTGGCGGTGTAGGCGGCGGTGATGGCCGGCGCGGCGTCGGGGATCTGGACGTTGCCCGCGACGAAGAGCTTGCGGCCATTGGTCTCGCTCCATGCAGCGCGGAGGGCGGCGGTGCAGGCGGTGGGCGTGACGGCCTTCAAGGCGGGGGCATACAGAGCCTGCTCGGCAATCGGGTGGGTGGAGACGGAGTCGTCGATCAGGTCGCCGGTGATATCGGCGGCCAGGTTGCCGGAGCGGCGGGTGGCGGCGGTGCGGACGGCCTGCTCGAGGTTGTTGCCCATGTCGGCGACGGCCTCGGCGAGCTCCTCGGGCTGGAAGCCGTGCTCGAGGGCGCGGCGGAGCTCCTGCTCGGCGACGGCGAGGGCGGCCGACCACTGGTCGGGCCGGCAGTTGAGCTCGATGGAGGCGTTGCGGAAGAGGTCATACTGCTCGGTCACGCCGACGATGCCGCCGAGGAACGGCGCCCCTTCCTTCTTGGCGAGGATGGCGAGGCGGCGGTTGAGCATGCTCAGGGCGAGCGTGCGCGGGAGGTATTTCAGGCGATTGGCCGAGGTGTCGGGCTCGAACACGTAGGGCACGACGGTCTGGAGCCCGACGTTGGTGCCGCCGGCCTCCATCTCGGTGTGCAGGCGGGCTTCGACGGTTGCGGTCGGGGTGACGGTGCCGAGCCGGGGCTCGGGCAGGGCCGGTGCGCGCGCGGTGAGCGGCGAGAACAACTCCCGCACCAACGGCTCGAGCGCGGCGGGCTCGACGTCGCCGACCAGCACGAGGACCATGCGGTCGGGGCGGTACCAGGTGTCGTAGAACTCCGAGAAGCGCTCGCGGGTGGCGGTCTTGATGACTTCCTCGGTGCCGATGGGCAGGCGTTGCGGGAAGCGCGTCTCGGGCACGAGGAACTCCAGCTCGGCGACGAAGGTGCGGAGGCCGACGGAGTCGCGGGCGCGTTTCTCGCTGAGGATGATGCCGCGTTCCTTCTCGATCTCGCGGGGGTCGAGGAGCAGGCCGCCCGCGACGTCGGCGAAGAAGGTCAGTGATTCGCGGAGGGTCTCGATCCGGGTGTCGGGCAGCTCCAGCTGGTAGATCGTGCGGTCGAAGCCGGTGGAGGCGTTGGTATCACCGCCGAAGTTCATGCCCATGCGCTGGAAGAACTCCACGACGTTGGCCGCGGGGAAGTGGCGGCTGCCGTTGAACGCCATGTGCTCGAGGAAGTGGGCGATGCCGCGCTGGTTCTCGTTCTCGTAGACGGAGCCGGCCTTGATCGCGAGGCGGGCGCTGACGCGGCCCCGGGGCTCGGGGTTGCGGAGGAGGGCGTAGCGCAGGCCGTTGTCGAGCTTGCCCCATTTGATGGCGGGGTCGGCCGGCAGGTCGCTGGCTTGGTGGGCAAAATCGGGGGTGGTGGCGGCCAGCGCAGCCGGCACGAGCAGCAGCGCGAAAACGAGGGAAACGAGCCGGGGGGTGGGGCGGTTTAACTTCATGACAGACAGGACAGTTCCGGATTTCCGCCCAAGCGCAAGAAATCAGGGGTGGGGGACGCAAAATCTGCCCAGACTTTGGGATGGCCAAAGGACGGGGCCGGCAGCTTGCTGGAGGGATGAAGACGAAAGCGAAAACCCAGCCCAAACCCGAAAAGGCCAATGCCGACCTGGCCCGTAAAAAGGGGCCCGTTTCCAAATTCATCGCGCATAACTACCGTCACTTCAACGCCGCGGCGCTGATTGACACCGCCAAGGGCTACGAGGCCCACCTGCAGGCCGGGGGCAAGATGCTGGTCACCCTGGCCGGGGCCATGTCCACGGCCGAGCTGGGCATTTCCCTGGCGGAGATGATCCGGCGCGACAAGTTCCACGCCATCGTCTGCACCGGGGCGAACCTGGAGGAGGACATCTTCAACCTCGTGGCCCACGACTATTACGAGCGGGTGCCGCATTACCGCCAGCTCACGGCCGACGACGAGCAGGCGCTGCTCGACCGGCACATGAACCGCGTGACCGACACCTGCATCCCCGAGGGCGAGGCCATGCGCCGCATCGAGGCGGCGGTGGCCGAGGAATGGCTGGCCGCCGACCGGGCGGGCGAGCGGTATTTCCCGCACGAGTTCATGTACAAGATTCTCCGCTCGGGGAAACTGAAGCACCATTACCAGATCGACCCGAAGCACTCGTGGATGCTCGCAGCCTGCGAGAAGAACCTGCCCATCATCGTCCCCGGCTGGGAGGACGCCACGCTCGGCAACATGTACGCCGGCCGCGTCATTACCGGCGAGATCCGGAACGTCCACACGGTCCGCACCGGCATCGAGTACATGGCCTGGCTGGCCGGTTGGTACACCAAGACGGCGAAGACGCTCCGCAGCGGCGAGGGCTCGATCGGCTTCTTCCAGATCGGTGGCGGCATCGCGGGGGATTTCCCCATCTGCGTCGTGCCCATGCTGCACCAGGACCTCGGCCGCACCAGCATCCCGCTCTGGGGCTATTTTGCGCAGATCAGCGACTCGACCACGAGCTACGGCAGCTACTCGGGCGCCGTGCCGAACGAGAAGATCACCTGGGGCAAGCTCGGCGCGAAGACGCCGAAATTCATCGTCGAGAGCGACGCCACGATCGTGGCCCCGCTGATCTTCGCGTGGGTCCTCGGACAATAAACCGAACGGATTTGAACCACGGAGACACAGAGATCACGGAGAAGGCTGGTTTGCCCTTTGCGCTCTGTGTCCCAGTGGTTAATTCCAGATTTGCACGATTCCACCCGTGATCTGGCTCTACCGAATTTTGTTCCTGCCCCTGCTGCTGCTCGCCGCGCCGTATTACCTGTGGCGGATGCGGCGGCGCGGAGGCTACACGGAGAACTTCAGCCACCGTTTCGGCGGGACCGACCCGCTGCCGCCGAAGGAGGTCGGGCGCAAGCGCGTGTGGCTGCAGGCCGTCAGCGTGGGCGAGATGCTCGCCCTCGCGCCGCTGCTCGAGGCGTTCCGGCGGGCGGGCGACACGGAGGTCTATCTCACCACGACCACGAGCACGGGTTACCGGCAGGCGAAGGAGAAGTATGCCGCGCTGACGATCGGCATCGGGTATTTTCCACTGGATTTCTGGGCGTTCAGTGCGCGCGCCTGGCGGCGGGTGCGGCCCGACCTGTGCATTTTGATGGAGGGCGAGCGCTGGCCGGAGCACGTGCACCAGGCCGTTGCCCACGGGGTGCCGGTGCTCAGCGTCAACGCGCGGCTTTCCGACCGCAGTTTCCGCCGCTCGGTGCGGTTCGGCATGCTGCTCCGGCTGCTGACCGGGGGCATCACTCGCATCCTCTGCGCCTCGAAGCGCGACGAGCAGCGGTTCAAGCAGCTGGGCTATCCGCCGGAACGGCTCCAGACCACCGGCAACCTCAAGCTCGACGTGGACCTGCCCGCGCTGCCGGTCCCTGAGCTCATGCAGCTGCGTCGGGAACTCGGGCTGGGGGACGGGCTGGTGTTGCTGGGATCGTCCACCTGGGTGGGCGAGGAGGCGGCCCTGCTCACGGCGTTGAAGACGGCGCGAGAGCGGGGGTTGAAGGTCTCTCTGCTGCTCGTGCCGCGCCACGCGGAACGCCGCGAGGAACTTCGCGGGATTCTCGAGAAGACGGGGCTCACGTTTCACTTCCGGTCGGAAGGCGCGGCCAAGGGCATGGTGGATGTCGCGGTCGGCGACACGACGGGTGAGCTGCGGAAGCTCACCCAGCTGGCCGACGTGGTCTTCGTGGGCAAGAGCCTCGCGCCGCACGACGGCGGGCAGACCCCGGTCGAGGCGGCGGCGCTGGGCAAGCCGTTGCTGCACGGGCCGCACATGACCAATTTCCGCGAGATCATCCGCACCCTGACCGACGCCGGCGCGGTGCGGAAGGTGGAGACGCACGATGATTTGATCCGGGCCGCCGTCGAATTGCTGCAGGACGGGACGCAGCGGGCGAAACTGTCCGCGGCCGCCCGCGAGTGGCATGCCGGCAACCGGGGCGCCACGGAGCGCACGCTGGGGGTTATTCGTTCACTGCTTTAGGAAGCGCACAATGTTCGAGGACCTGTGCAGCAATCGTGCGCGCGGCGGCGGGGTGGGCCAGGTTGCGGAGATTTGAGCGCCAGAGTTGCCAGAGGGCGGCGTCACTGGCGAAGGCGCGCTGGAGCGTGGAGACGATCTCCGCGGGTGTCTCAGCGAGGGCCCCGGCATTGTGGCGGTGCAGCAGCTCGTAGTTGCCCTCTTCCTGGCCGGGAATGATCTGGCTGACGATCAAGGGGCAGAGCGCGTTGATGGCTTCCTGCGTGGTGGCGCCACCGGCCTTGCTGATGGCCACGTGGTGGGTCATCAGCAGCTCGGGGATGCGGTCAGTCCAGCCGAGGATGTCGGCCAATGCGGGGGAGCCGGCGGCGAGGATCTCGAGTTCGCGCCGGAGCTTGGTGTCGCGTCCGGCCGTGAACGTGATCCGCCAGTTGCGGTGCTGCAGTAACTCGCGGGCGATGCGCAGCGCGGGCCCGCGTCCCGAGTTGATCATAAACAATATCCGGCGGGGCGTGTGCGCGGAGATCGCGGGCGGCTGCCACTGCGCCGGCCGGTCGGCGAACTTGAGATTCACGGGAAAGCCACTGACCTGAATCCGGCCGGGTGCCACGCCCCGGGCCCGGAGGTAGGCGGCGGAGTCGTGATCGGTGACAAACCAGCCCTCCGACGGGGTACGATACCAAAGGGAGTTGATCGTGAGGGCGTCGGTGATGACGGTGAAGTGAGGGCAGAAGACCTGACCCTCCCGGCGGAGCTGGTTGAGCAGCCAGGGGTAGACGGGATAAGTGGACACGATCGCCACCGGTTGTTTCTCGTCGATGAGGCGGCAGAGCAGTCGGCGGTGGCTGGCGAGGGTACGCAGCATGGCGGGCGCCCGGGGCGAGCGATCCAGCCATCGGTAGAACCGGCTCCAGATCCTCGGGGCCGTGTTGATGAGCTTGAGGTAACCGCGACGGGAGAGGCTGTTGAGCCGCGGGGCGCGCAGGGCGAAGATGTCCACGAGCTCGGCCTCGATGCCGGACTGCTCATTGAAGGCAGCTTGCAGTGCACGCGCGGCGCTGTTGTGTCCCTCGCCAAAACCGGCGGTAAGAATCAAGACTCGTCTCATCGGATAGCGTCCTCGACCACGCGGGCGGCGAAGAGACCGGTGGCGGGAAAAGGCAGGGGGTCGTCCGCGTCCGGTTCGGGCGGCTCGTCCTGCGGCCGCGGGAATTTCACCGCGAAATCCTTGTAACTGACCAGCTCGAGGCGTCCATCGTGGTGCTCGACGATGCCGGTCAGCGACTCCACCCAGTCGCCGGAGTTGAGGTAGTGGATGTCGCCGATCATCTTGTCGGCGGGGGTGTGGATGTGGCCGCAGATGACTCCAGAGCAGCCCCGCTCGCGGGCAAGGGCGGCCACCTGGTCCTCGAACTTGCCGATGAAACTCACCGCTTGCTTGACGCGGGCCTTGATGGCCTGGCTGAGGGAGAAATATTCCTTGCCGCGAAGGCGGCGGAACCAGTTGTAGAGGCGGTTGAGACGAAGGAGCAGGGCATAGCCCATGTCCCCGAGGTGGGCGAGAAACACCATGTTCTTCACCACGCCGTCGAAGACGTCGCCGTGCAGCACGAGGTAGCGCCCGCGCGGGGTTTCCAGCATGCAGTCCTCGACCAGGCTCAACCGCTCGAATTGCATGGGCAGGAGCCGGCTGAGGAAATCGTCGTGGTTGCCGCGCAGGTAGATCACCTCGGTGTCGCGCTTCTGGGTCATGGTCAGGACACGCCGGACAAACTTGGTGTCACCCTTGGTCCATTGGCCGTCCCGGCGCAGGCGCCAGCCGTCGATGATGTCGCCGTTGAGGATGAGGCGGTCGCAGCGCGTGTGCTTGAGGAAGTGCGTGACCTCCTCGACCTTGCTGTGCGGCGTGCCGAGGTGGATGTCGGATAGGATGACCGAGCGGACGTTCAGGATGGGTTTCATGGTGTGAGCGGGGAGCAAGGAGCGGGGAGCAGGGAGGTGGAGGCTGGCGTGCGGCTAAATTCCTCGACGGCCTCCTGGAGGTCGGTGGCGAAGCGATCCACCACGCCGTCCCAAGAGCGGGTACGGACAGACTCAGCAGCATGGGTGCGGAGGCGGGTGACGAGGGCCGGTTCGGTGGCGAGTCGGACCGCCGCCGCGATAAAGGCCGGTTCGTCGTGGAGCGGGACCAGCAGGCCGGATTCATCGTGCCGGATGAGTTCCCGGGCGGCGGCGTAATCGTAGCCGGCAATGGCCAGGCCGCTGGCAAGGGCCTCGGCGGCGACGTTGCCGTAGGTCTCGGTGGTGCTGGCATGCAGGTAGAGATCGGCCGAGGCGTAATGACGCGCGAGGGTGCCGCGGTCCACGAAACCGGTGAAAAGGTCGTGGGGGTGGATTTTTTCGAGGCTGGTACGCAGGGGACCGTCGCCCACGAGGACGAAGCGGCAGCGGGGATTGGCCCGGCGCATCGCTTCGTAGGCGCGGAAGAGCAATCCGTAGTTTTTCTCCCGGGCCATCCGGCCGGTGTGAATCACGACCGGATCATCCGGTTCTGCGCCCCAAGCGGCGCGCAGGGTATCCTGCCGACGCCTGGCAGAGAACAATGTGGTATCTACCCCGCGCGACAACACCCGGAGATTCAAGTAGCCGTCACCCTCCAGCTCCGTGCAGAGCTCGCGGGTGGGGGCGAAGGTGCGAAGGGTGCGGTTGTGAAAATAGCGGAGCCACTTTGCTGTCAGCGAGAACAGCCAGCTGAAGCGGTAGTCACGGGTATAGTGGTGGAAGTTGGTGTGGAAGCTCGAGGTGACCGGCAGGCCGAGGTCCCGGGCGGCATTGAGGGCCGAGAAACCCAAGGGACCTTCCGTGGCGAGGTGAATGAGGTCGGGCCGGTGGCGGCGCCACCGCCGGCGCAGTCGGAGCCCGGCGGGCAGGCCGAAACGGAGCAGGGGATAGCCGGGGATGGGCAGGCCCGGCAGCAAGAGTTGCGTGATAGGACCCTCGCGAAATTCCGTTCCGCTACCCGTTTCAGTGCGCTGTCTCGGGCGGATGACCGTGACCTGATGGCCCCGGCGGGCGAGGCCCTGCACGAGATGGCCGAGCGTCATGGCGACGCCGTTGATTTCGGGAGCGTAGGTTTCGGTTACGAGGGTGAGGTTCAATAAAGGGGCCCGGGTGGCGGCGACCTGCCGGTCACTGAGCGCAAAGCACTGTGGCCGAGTCAGGTGAAGGACCGGTGCCGGCCGGGTGACGATAAGGTGAAAAAGCCCCGGCCAGAGGGGGAATTGTAAAGCCGGCAAATAGTTGTTGCACGGCGCGGCCGGGGGTTTCTAACGTGGTTTCTTTAGTTTGATGCAATCCCACGGCCCCAAGCGCATCTACACTCCGCAGTCCCTGGAATTCTGGTTCGGCCGCCTCGAGGCCGACTGGGAGGGGCAGTTTGACACTAGCCATGCCGAACGTGGCCAGGCCATGTACCGGAACAACGAGATCCGGGAGGTTGAGCTGGGAGCCACCGACGCCATCATCCACCGGCGGGTGGACAAAAAGGAGGAGTACGCGGTGATCGAGTGGGAGGGTGACACCATCAAGGTCCGGTCCTCCTCCACCGACCAGCTGCTGGCCAACGCCATCGCCGTGGCGGGGTTGCACGAGATCGAGGAACTGCTCGTGGACGAGATCAACGCCCTCCTGCCGGGTCCCGCCTCCAAGCACAACGGCACGGCCCACCACGGCAACGGCTCCAACGGCCATGTCGCGACCGCCGAGTCGAACGGCCACCCGGGCGTCAAGCCGGACAGCCAGCCGGCGCGCGATCTCCTGCTGAGCTTCACCACCAACGGTGACGGCCTGGTGTTCCTCGCCTACTGGAAGAGCGGCCGCAGCCGCATTCCCGCCCTGGGCAACACGGCCAACCACCCGACGGCCGCCGAGCGCGCCAAGCTCATCGCCCTGGCCACCTACGCCCGCAAGGCCCACTTCCGCTACAACCAGACCACCCACGCCTACGCCCTCGACGCCCTGGCCGACATCCCCGGCTTCCTGCGCGATTTCCTCCCGCACTGGAAGAAGCAGTTCGCCATCGAGCTCGACACCAAGGTGAACAACATCAAGCAGGGCGCCCGGGCCATCGAGATCGAGGCGGTCGCGGAGAGCCGCGACGGCGCCGGCCTGAACCTGCGCTGGATTTTCCGTGCGGGCGAGAAGCTCCTCACCGACGAGCAGGCGGCCGCCCTCCTCAAGCACGGTCGCACCCCCATGCTCATGCCCGACCTCGGCATCGTCACCATGACGCCCGAGAAGTGGGAGAGCTACCAGCAGTGGCAGCGCAATATCGAGGACACCCTGGTCGACGGCGAGATCCCGGCCTACCTGATCTTCTCCCTGTTCACCGACCAGCGCATCAAGGTGACGCTCGGGGCGGAGCTCGACGCCTGGCGGCAGAAGGTGATGACGCCACCCGCGACCCCGCCAGTCCTGCCGGACTTCCTCCGCAACTACCAGCGCCGCGGCGTCGAGTGGATGCACCACCTCTGCGAGACCGGCTGCCACGGCCTGCTGGCCGACGAGATGGGTCTGGGCAAGACCGCCCAGGTCATCGCGCTACTGCGGTCCCGGCCGCTCACCCGGCAGCGGCATGTCGTGGTCTGCCCCGCGAGCGTGGTGCCGGTGTGGCGCGAGGAGCTCGCGCGGTTCTACCCCGACGCCAAGGTGGACACCCTCAAGTCCGGCAACGATTTCAAGACGAACAAGTCGCCCTGCATCTGGCTCGCCAGCTACACCCAGCTGCGCAAGCACCGCGCCCTGCTCGACACGGTCCCCTTTGGCTACGCCATCCTCGACGAGGGCCAGTTCATCAAGAATCCCGACGCCAAGGTCACGCAGGCCTGCTTCGCGCTGAAGGCCGAGCACCGGATCGTGATGAC
>Ga0255338_1002058_pt1 | contig 32605 bp, 28 predicted proteins | sample MeOH1_35cm_T4_19_FD_203715 | JGI IMG/M metagenome (GOLD analysis project Ga0255338, IMG submission 203715) | Sandy soil microbial communities from University of British Columbia, Vancouver, Canada - MeOH1_35cm_T4_195 | ecosystem: Engineered > Artificial ecosystem > Sand microcosm > Unclassified ... | reverse complement strand
CCCAGCAGGCCATGACGCCCGCCGTGGGCGATCCCGCCCAGCGCAAGATGATGCTGGTCCTCATGCCCGCCATGATGACCTTCTTCTTCGCGCAGAGCCCCGCCGGGCTTACGATCTACTACTTCGTGTTCAACATGATCGGCCTCGCCCAGACCTGGTGGATCATGCGGTCCTACCAGCCCCAGCCCATCAAGGTGTAGGAGTTTCGCCATGCGGAAGAGCGGCGCCAGCCTGGAATCCGTGCCCGAGCTCATCGCCCGCTGGACGGCCCACCTGGGCCTGTCCGTGGAGGCGAAGCCCGCGCCCTCGGGCGACGAGGAGGCCTTCCCCAACCGCCTGTCGGTATCGGGCCCCGATGCGGGCTGGCTCGCCGCCGACCGGGGTGCGGGCCTGGATGCCCTCCAGTTCCTGGTCCACGAGGCCCAGGGCGAGCGCGAGGACCACAAGCTGGCCTACCTGGACGTGAAGGGCGCCCGCCTCTTCCGCATGCAGGAGGTCATGGCCATGGGCCGCTTCGCCGCCGACAAGGCGCGGGAGCTGGGCAGCCACACCCTCGGGGCCCTCAGCGCCCGCGAGCGCCGCTGGGTGCACCTGGTGGTGAGCCGCGAAGAGGGCCTGGGCACCGAAAGCGAAGGGGTCGGCACCTTCAAACCGGTCAAGGTGTTCCGGAAGTAGACTGACCCGGTGATCCCGGAGCCGATCTGCGCGCCCGCCACCCCGCCGGTCCCCTCGGCGGTGGCCCTGGTGCGCGTGTCGGGGACCGGCCTGGCGGCCCGCCTCGCGCCACTGCTGAGCCTGCCGGAGCCCCGGGTGGCCTCCCTGCGCACGCTCCGCTGGGATGGTTTCCGGGAGCGGGCCCTGGTGCTGTTCTTCCCGGCCCCGGCCAGCTACACGGGGGAGGACCTGGTCGAGCTCCAGGTGCATGGCAATCCCCTGCTGGTGCGGCGCCTGGTGGAGCGGCTGGGTACCCTGGGGATCCGCCTGGCGGAACCCGGTGAGTTCACCCGTCGGGCCCTCCTGAACGGGAAGCAGGGCCTACTGGAAGCCGAGGCGCTGCGCGACCTGGTGGACGCCGAGACCGACACCCAGCTCCGGCTGGCCCAGGCCCGGGCCGGGGCTCTGCCCGCCTGGCTCCAGGAGGCCCGCCAGGCCCTGGCTCCCTGGGTGGCCCGGGCCGAGGCGGCGGTGGACTACGGGGAGGAAGAGGGTATCTCGATGGATCTCTTGGCCTTGAATGGCGATCTCGCCCCCGTCCGACGCCGGTTCCACGTGGAACAATCCCGCTCCCGGGCCGCCCGGCACCTCCAGGACGGCCTCCGGCTGGCCCTGGTGGGCCGCCCCAACTCGGGCAAGAGCACCCTCTTCAACGTCCTCGCGGGGGAGGACCGCGCCATCGTCACCGACATCCCCGGCACCACCCGGGACGTGCTGGAGGTCCGCTGCGAGTGGCGGGGCCTGCCCCTCCGCCTGTACGACACCGCCGGTCTGCGGGACACGGAGGATCCCGTGGAACGCCTCGGCGTGGCCCGGGTGCGCCCGGTTCTGGAGGGCGCGGACCTGGTGCTCCACCTCTGGCCGGCCCAGGATCCCGCTCCGGACCCGGTCCTCCAGGCGGCCCTGGCCCCCTTCCCCGGCAAGGTGCTCGATGTCCGCACCTTCGCGGATTTGGTCGAGGCCCCGGGCGTGGCCATCGCCGCCCACCGGGGGGAACTGGATGCCCTGGAGGTCGCCCTCCGGGAGCGCCTCCTGGGTGGGCTGGCGCCAGATGCCTGCCTGGGGGCCCTGGCCTCGGCCCGCCAGGTGGCCCTCCTGGAGGACCTGGCCCGTCAGCTGGATCTCCTGGCCGACCTGCCGCCAGGCGGTCCGCCGGAGCTGCCGGCCTCCCTGCTGCAGGGCGCCTGGGGCCTCCTGGCCCGGCTGACCGGCGAGGACCGGGCGGAGCGCACCCTGGACGAACTCTTCAGCGGCTTCTGTCTCGGGAAATAGGACCGCCGAAGTAGACTGGCCCGAAGGGGGGTGCGTGAAGCCTGGGTTGGAAGCCATCATCGGTCTCGAGGTCCACATCCAGCTGCGGACCCGGTCCAAGCTGTTCTGTGCCTGCCGCAACACCTACGGGGCCCCCCCGAACACCCAGACCTGTCCGGTCTGCCTCGGCCTGCCCGGAGCCCTGCCCGTCCTCAACGGCGAGGCCGTGCGCCTGGGCATCGCCCTGGGCCTGGCGGTGGGGGCCCGGATCCGCGAGCACAGCACCTTCTACCGGAAGCAGTACTTCTACCCGGACCTGCCCAAGGGGTACCAGATCACCCAGGGGCCCGTGGCCCTGGTGGAAGGCGGCGCCCTGGAGATCCCGGGCGACCCGGTGGTGCGCGGCACGGTGGGGCCCGTGCGGGTGGGCCTGGAGCGGGCCCACCTGGAGGAGGACGCTGGCAAGAGCAGCCATGACCAGCGGCCGGGGGCCACCCTGGTGGACCTGAACCGGGCGGGGGTTCCTCTGCTGGAAGTGGTGGGAGCGCCAGACTTGAGAAGCCCACAGGAGGCTTCGGACTACCTGAAGGCCCTGCATCGGCTGGTGGTCTTCCTGGGGATCGGGGACGGCAACCTGGAGGAGGGCGGCTTCCGCTGCGACGCCAATGTCAGCCTCAGGCGGAGCGGAGAGGCGGCCTTCGGCACCCGGGTGGAGGTGAAGAACCTCAACTCCTTCCGCTTCGTGAAGCAGGCCCTGGCCTTCGAGATCGAGCGGCAGGCCGCCCTCCTGGAGGCGGGCGTCACCGTGGCCCAGGAGACCCGGGGCTGGGATGCCGAGAAGGGCGAGACCCGGGCCCAGCGGAGCAAGGAAGCGGCCATGGACTACCGCTACTTCCCGGAGCCGGACCTGCCGGCCCTGGCCGTGACCGGGGCGGAGATCGCCGCGGTGCGCGCCGCCCTGCCGGAGCTGCCGGAGGCGCGGAGCCGCCGCTGGCGCACGGCCTTCGGCCTCGGCGAAGAAGAGGCCGCCACCCTGCTTCAGGACCCCGCCTTTGCCGGGTACTTCGAGGCGCTGGCCGCTGCCTGCGGGAACGGCCGGGCAGCCGCCCACTGGATGCTGGGCGAGGTGAGCCGCACCCTCAACGAGCGGGGGGAGGCCATCGGAGCCCTGCCCCTGACGCCGGAGGTCCTCGGGGAGCTGGTGGCGCTCGTCGAGGCCCGGGAGATCAGCTTCGGCACCGCCAAGGACCAGGTCTTCCCCGCCCTCCTGGCGGGCGAAGGCCGCGCCGGGGCCATCGTGGCGGCCAGGGGCCTGGCCCAGGTCAGCGACCGGGCGGCCATCGAGTCCCTGGTGGCCCAGGTGCTGGCGGCGAATCCCGGCCCCGTGGCCCAGTTCCGGTCCGGCAAGACGGGCCTCCAGGGCTTCCTGGTGGGCCAGGTCCTGAAGGCCGGCGGCGGCCGGCTCGACCCCAAGGTGGTGAACGAAGTGTTGGCCGAGGGGCTGGCCAAGGGCTGATCCGCAACGCATGCTGGGCCCATGAGCAACGAGATCCCCCCCTCCCTCTCGGCCTACCTCCCCGGCGTGGGTCATGTGTGCCAGGGCTGCGGGCGGATGATTGTGGATGCCGTGGAGGTTCCCGGCGAGGCCTTCCGGTGCCCCGACTGCCGCCCCCCGGTCACGGCGGCCCCGGAGGAGGAGCTGACCCGGGCGGCCCTGGAGGATCGGGAGCCCATCGCCCAGCCGGACGGCCGGCCCACGGTGTGGCGGCTGGTGGCCGTCATCGCCTTCGCGGTGGTCGCGCTCGCCATCGTCTTCTGGAAGTGGTAGGCCGGGCCCGGGTTCCGCGCCTATGCTGGGAGGCGGGAGCCTCGGTGCTCCACCGCTCCTGTTGAGGCCCACATGCCCATGCCCTGGGGACCCACCACCACCGCCATCCATGCCGGGAGACGCTTCAACCCCACCCGGGCCGTGACCACGCCCATCTTCCAGACCTCGGTGTTCCAGCTCATGGAGAACCGCGAGGGTGCCGAGTTCGCCGCGGCCATCGAGCCGCCGGCCTTCTACACCCGCTGGGGCAACCCCAACACCAGCGAGGTCGAGGCCGTGCTGGCCGAGCTGGAAGAAGCCGAGCGGGCCCTGGTGACCGCCTCCGGCATGGCGGCCTTCGCCCTCGTGTTCGAAGCCTTCCTCAAGAATGGCGACCACCTGGTGGCCCCCGCCGCCATCTACCTGGGCACGGAGCAGCTCATCCGCCGCTGGGAGGCGGAGCGGGGCCTCCAGGTCACCTGGGTGCAGAACACCCTGGACCTGGGCGAGTGGGAGGCGGCCATCCGGCCGGAGACCCGCATGCTCTGGGTGGAGACGCCCTCCAACCCCACCCTGGCCCTCACGGACCTGGCCGAGGTGGCGGCCCTGGGCCGCAAGCACGGCATCCGCACCGTGGCCGACAACACCTTCCCCAGCCCCATCCACACCAAGCCCCTGCGCCTGGGCATCGACCTCAGCGTGGCCTCGGCCACCAAGTACCTGGCGGGCCACTCGGACGTGGTGGCGGGCGTCATCGCCGGGCGGGACGCAGACGTGGTGGCCTGCTGGCACCTGACCAAGATCATGGGCCCCACCCTGGATCCCATGGCCGCCTGGCTGCTGCACCGGGGCCTCAAGACCCTCGCCCTGCGCGTGCGCCGCGCCTCGGACAACGCCCAGGCCCTGGCCCAGTGGCTGCTGTGGCAGCCCCACGTGGCGCGGGTGGACTTCCCGGGCCTGCCCACCCATCCGGGCCACGAGATCGCCGCCCGGCAGATGGAGACGGGCTTCGGCGCCATGATCAGCTTCGAGCTGCGGGCGGGCCTGGAGGCGGGCCGCCGCTTCTGCGAGGCTCTGGAGGTCATCACCCGGGGCGTGAGCCTGGGCGGCGTGGAGAGCCTCATCCAGCACCCCGCCAGCATGAGCCACCTGAAGACGGCCCCGGAGGTGAAGGCCCGCCTGGGCATCACCGATGGCCTGCTGCGCTTCTCCGTGGGTATCGAGGACCAGGCGGACCTGGTCGCGGACCTGGAGCAGGGCTTCCAGGCCGCCGCCCAGGGGGCCCCGTGAAGCTGCAGCTCAATGGTGAACTCCGGGAGGCGCCGGAGCTGGCGACCCTGGCCGACCTGGCCGCCTGGCTGGACCTGCCGGCCTTCGGCAGCGCGGTGGAACTGAACGGCGAGGTCATCCGCCGGGCCGACCACCCGGCCACCCCCCTTCGGGAGGGCGACCGGCTCGAGGTGGTGCGGCTGGTGGGCGGGGGCTGAGGCTCAGTTCACCGTCAGGCCATAGGAGATGGTGCCGCTCGCGTAGGTACGGAGGGGGTCCACCCGCACCCGCACCACATAGGTCCCGGCGGGCAGGCTCGTCCGGTTGATGACGCCGTTGCCGCCGCTGGAGGCCTCGGCCCAGGTCAGCAGGCCGAAGGTGTCGAAGAGCTCCATCAGGAGGCCGCTGCCCGGGGTGGTGAGGGTCAGGGTCCGGGGGCCCGTGGAGCCCTGGACGAAGCGGAAGGCCTGCGCGGTGTCCCAGTCATAGAAGTAGCCCTGGGCGGCCCAGTCGGTGGGGAAGCTGCCGGAGGCGCTGATCGGGAGCGGCGACACCGTCCACAGAGCGGGACCGTTCAGGTAGATGGAAGAGGTGGGGTCCGTCCCGTTCCCCACGTTCTCCAGGGCCAGCTCGTTGGCGAGGGGTGTCGCGGCGGCGAGGCCAGCCAGGCGCTTGAGGCCCGTGAGGTAGGTGGGATAGCAGGCCAGCGGGGTCTTTCCGAATTCGTAGTCGTTCGGGGTGAAGGCGGGGTTCGTGGCCTTCCACATCGTCTGCAGACCCGCCTGGGTGCCGTTGAAGATGGCCGGGTTCTTCCAGATGCCCCACAGGGTGCGGGCCACGGAACCCGGATAGAACTCACCGCCGCCCGTGGGGGTGAAGCCCGTGTGCTGGTCCAGGCGGAAGACGGTCGGGAGGCCACCGCCCGCGGGGATGTCGTAGGAAGCCGGATCGTTGCGGAAGGCGCTGGACAGGAAGCTGCTGAAGCCGCTCACGAAGGCGATGGCCGGCTCGGACGGATCGGCGGGCAGGACGAATTCGTTGTCGTTGTCGCGCCGGACGATGGTGCCGTAGCTGCCGTTGCCATAGGCCAGGCTGCCATCGGCGAAGAGCAGGCGGGCGAAGGCCTCCTGGAGGGCGCTGTCGTTGTAGGCGTCGGCCCCGCGATCCGCCGCCGCAGGAGCGGCGTACCGCACGCTGTGCTGGAAGATGGCCCGGCCGCCCAAGGCAGAGGTCTGCGTGAGCATGGCCGTGCCGCCGGGGCCCAGGGCCGCGGTGGGATAGGTGGTGGCGGTGGTGCCCACTTTCCAGAATGCGTAGAGTTCGGGGAGCTGGAGGGTCGGCTCGAGGCCGCGCATGCCCAGGGCGAAGGTGGCCATCTGGTCGGCGATGGCGAAGGCGGCCCCTTCACCGGTGGCGTCCAGGGCCCGCAGGGCGAGGGTTCCACTGGTGTTGGCGGAGACGTCGGCGCTGATCGTCGTCCAGGGCGTGATCTGGTTGAAGGCGTCGGCGCTGGCATAGGTGGCCGTCGGGACGGCCTTCTTCACTTCCCCGTAGAAGTAGAAGCCGCTGCCGGAGGTGGTCGGGACCTCGATGCTGGCGTAGAGGGCCACGTAGAAGGTGATGCCCTTGGGCACGGTGAACGTGCCCGTGCCGGCGCCATCGAGGGTTCCGGCGGCCACCACCTGGCCCGAGCTGCTGTTCACCACCTGGGCATAGCTGTAGCGCGTGGGGAGGGTGGTGGTCGTGCCGACACCCGAAGCGGACAGGGTCCGCTTCTCGTACTGCCCCTGGACCGTGACGGTGACGGCACTGGGGCCGTCGGAACTACCCCCACCGCCGCAAGCGGCCAGGAGCAGGAGGCCGAGGAGGCCGGTGGAGACTCGCCAGATGGGTAGGCGCATGGAAGCTCCAGGGGAGGGAATCCCAGTATGAGTCAAGGGTCGTGCCAAGAAGGGGTGGGGGCCAGCCTAGCGCCAGACTTCCCAGCGGCCACCCGGCCACCGGGCCTGGGCCCGGCGCCGCCAGGCCGGCGGGAGGGGCAGCTCCAGCGGGGTTCCGCCGGCGGGGAGGTCGCTCTGGAAGCGGTGGAATTCGTCGCCGAGACCCTGCTCCAGGAAGGCCTGGACCAGGGTGCCGCCGCCCTCCACGAGGACGCGTCCCACGCCCCGGGCGGCGAGTTCGTGCAACAGGTGGCGCAAACTGCATCCCCGGGGACCCGGGGGCAGGCGGAGGTCCTCCACGCCCCGCAGGGGCTCGGGATCGCCGGTGACGGCCCGCAGGGCGGGCTGGCCGGCCACGGGTTGCCAGACCCGGGCTCCGGCGGGCACCTGGCCGGCATTGTCCATGACCACCCGGTGGAAGGTCCGGTGGGGCGCGGTGGGGGCCGGCCAGCGGTCCGTGAGCTGGGGGTCGTCCACCTCGGCGGTGTGGCGGCCCACCACGATGGCCTCCGCGGCCCGGCGCAGGGCATGGCCCAGGCGCTGGACCGCGGGCGGCGTGACGGGCGTGGTGCGCCCGGCGGGGCCCAGGGACCCATCCGAGCCCAGCGCCAGCTTGAGGCTCACCCAGGGCAGGCCTGTGTGGATGAGCTTGAAGAACGGGGCGTGGAAGCGGGCGCAGGCCTCGCCCAGGACGCCCTCCTCCACGGCCACGCCCTGGGCGCGCAGGATGGCCAGGCCGCCGCCGTCCACCCGCGGGTTGGGGTCGCGGACACCCACCACCACTCTGCTGACGCCCGCCTGGAGGAGGGCCAGGGTGCAGGGACCCGTGCGGCCCTGGTGGCAGCAGGGCTCCAGGGTCACGTAGGCGGTGGCACCGTGGACATCCTCGTCCCGGGCTTCGGCATCCCGCAGGGCCATGATCTCGCCGTGGGGATCGCCGGCCCGGGTGTGGACGCCCGCCCCGATCACCCGGTCCCCCTGCACCAGCACGCACCCCACGGGCGGGTTCGGGCTCGACAGGCCCACGCCCTTCAGCCCCTCCCGCAGGGCCAGGGCCATGAAGCGGGCATCGCCGGACCGGCCTTCTGGATCGGGCCAGGGGCCGCCCGTGGCCAGGGCCCAGGCGACCTCGGGAGTCAGATCCAGGTCAGGCATCCAGCAACCCGTCCACGAAGGCCTCGGCGTCGAAGGGGATGAGGTCGTCCACGCCCTCGCCCACGCCCACGAAGGCGATGGGGAGCTTCAGGCGGTCCAGGATGGGCACCACCACGCCCCCCTTGGCGCTGCCGTCCAGCTTGGTGAGCACCAGGTCCGTGACGCCGGCGACCCGGGCGAAGACCTCGGCCTGCTGCAGGCCGTTCTGGCCCGTGGTGGCGTCCAACACCAGCAGCACCCGGTGGGGCGCCGCGGGGATCACCTTCTGGAGGCTGCGGTGGATCTTGTCCAGCTCCTTCATGAGGTGGTCCTTGGTGTGGAGCCGCCCCGCCGTGTCGATGAGCACCCAGGGCGTGCCCTTGGCCAGGGCGCTGGTGGCCCCGTCGAAGGCGATGGCCGCCGGATCACCGCCCATCTGGTTGCGGATGACGGGCACCCCGGCCCGCTCGCCCCAGCGCTCCAGCTGATCGATGGCCGCGGCCCGGAAGGTGTCCCCCGCCACCACCAGTACGCCCTCGCCCCGGGCCTTGAGGAAGGCGGCCAGCTTGCCCAAGGTGGTGGTCTTCCCCACGCCGTTGACGCCCACCAGGAGCACCACCTGGGTGCCCGAGGCCACGAAGGGGCTGGCCGGACGCTGCCGGAGCAGCTTCAGCAGCTCGTCCTTCAGCACGGCCTTGGGGTCGATCTCGGACCCGCCCCGTAGCTCGAAGCGGAGCCGGGCCATGAGCTGGTCCACGGCCCTCACGCCCAGGTCCGCCTGGAGCAGCAGGTCCTCCAGCTCCTCCAGCTGGTCCTCATCCAGGCGCCGCAGGCCCAGCAGGCGGCCCATGGGCGCCAGCACGAGCTCCTGGGTGCGCTTCAGCCCCTGCTTGAATTTGTCGAACAGGCCACCCAGAAGACCCACGCCCACCTCGCGGCTCCAGTCTACCGAAGGGGAGGGGTTTCCTGGCCCCCAGAACAGCGTTCCACGTGGAACAACCGGTCTAGAACCCAGGCTTTGCCCATGAACCCGAGGTCGAGGTGGGGGTGTACACCGGCGTGCGATCCGTCCAGGGCCAAGGATTGAGATTCACGGTCCCCCCGGTGCTCGAGGCCCAGCCGGCCAAGGTGAAGAGCAGCAGGAAGTCCGCCAGGGGGTTCACCAGGTGCTTTGGCTCCTGGAGGCGCAGGCTGCGAGGGTCCACGGACAGCCGGGCGGTCCACAGCGGTCGGGGCGCGGGCGGCGACCAGGGGCGTCCCAGCTCGCCGAGGGGGCAGGTCAGCTCCCGGGGTGCCTGGAAACCACGGGGTGGCGGGGCCTCGTTGAAGGCCAGGGGCGGCAACTGGAGGACGAGGGCGAAGGCTTCTGTGAGCATGGGTACCCCGGGACAGCATGGGTTCCCGGAGCCGTGGGGACAAGCGCCTCAGGGCTCCTGCGGATAGGCGGCGGCCATCTTCTCCGCCTGACGCAGGTTTTCCTGGAGTACCGGGTCGCCGGGCCGCAGGGCCAGGGCGGCCTTAAAGTCATCGCGGCTGGCGGCGTACCGCTTCAGGTTGAACTGGGCGATCCCGCGGTTGAACAGGGCCTCCAACTGGCCCGGCTCCAGCTTCAGAGCCTGGTCGAAGGCCGCCTGGGCCTCGGCCCAAGCCTTGTGCTGCAGGGCCGCGCGCCCCAGGTTGTTCCAGGCGTAGGCGGCCTTGGGATCGGCCTGCACCGCCTGCCGGAGGACCGTGGTCGCCTCGTCGAAGCGCCCCAGATGGGAGAGCGCCTCGCCCTTCCAGCCCAGGGCCTCGGCGTCCCCTGGCTTGCGGGCGAGGAGGGTCCCCGCGTGGGTCAGGAGGGCCTTCCAGTCCCCGGCCAGCCGGGCTTCGACGCAGGCGTTGGCGTAGCCTTCGGGCTGCCCCAGTCTGGCGTTCTCGGCATGGGCCGCCATGGCCTCCCGGTGGCGCCCCAGCTGACTGAGGGCCTGGGCCCGGTAGAGCCGGTAGGTGCCCAGGCGGGGCTTCGACTTGCCCTCGAGCTGCGGGATGAGGGCCTTGCAGGCGTCCGCCAGGCGGGCCCAGCGCTGGCTCCGGTTCAGGGCCTGGAGCCAGTACTCGTAGTGCTGGCGCCGCACCTTGGGGGAGGCCTTCTCGAACCAGTCCGCCAGGCCCGGCCAGTCGTCGGTCTGGATCAGCGCCTCCATGGCGGACGGTAGCCCCTGGGGGCCCAACTCGAGCACCTGGGTCTGGACAGCCGGAGGCTTGGGCGGGGGGGCCGCGGTGAACAGCAGCAGCATGGGGACCTCAATGCCTGGATCTGGACCTGGGTTTGGCCTTGGATTTGAGTGTGGACTTGGCTTTTGATACCACGGTCCCGGGTCTTTTCCAACCCACCAGGGCCTGCTCGAAGACCTCCTCCACGTGCTTCACGGGGTGGAAGCGCAGCTGCTTCCGCAGCTCGGGATCGATCTCCTCGAGATCCTTCTGGTTGGCGTGGGGGATGAGGATGTCCTTGATGCCGAGCCGGAGCGCCGCCAGGGCCTTCTCCTTGAGGCCGCCGATGGCCAGGGCCTCGCCGCGGAGGTCGATCTCCCCGGTCATGGCCAGGGTGTTCCGCACCGGGACATCCTTGAGCACCGAGAGCAGCACGGTGGCGATGGCCAGGCCCGCGCTGGGGCCGTCCTTGGGGATGGCGCCCTCGGGGAAGTGGATGTGGAGATCCTGCTTCTGGAAGACCTCGGGGTCGATCTGGAAGGCCTCGCCCCGGCTGCGGATGTAGCTGAGGGCCGCCTGGGCGCTCTCCTTCATGACATCGCCCAGCTGGCCCGTCAGGATGAGGCCGCCCTTCCCCGGCATCTTGAGGGCCTCGACGAAGAGGACGTCGCCGCCCACGGAGGTCCAGGCCAGGCCGGTCACCACGCCCACCCGGGGCGCCTTGAGGCGCTCGTCCTGGAGGAGCTTCACGGGGCCCAGCAGCTCGTGGATGCCCGCGTCCGTGAGCACGAGCTTCTTCTTCAGCGTGCCCTCGGCCACCCGGCGGGCCACCTTGCGGCAGACGGCGCCGAGCTCGCGCTCCAGCTGGCGCAGGCCCGCCTCGCGGGTGTAGCCCGTGATGATGGCCTTCAGCGCCTTCCTGGGGATGGACAGCTGCTGCCGCGTCACGCCGTGCTTCTCCAGCTGCTTGGGGATCAGGTGCTGCTCGGCGATACCCAGCTTCTCCTCCAGCGTGTAGCTGTTGAGGTGGATGATCTCCATGCGGTCCTTGAAGGCCGGGTGGATGGGGTCCAGCTCGTTGGCATTGGCCAGGAAGAGCACCTGGCTGAGGTCCAGGGGCACGTTCAGGTAGTGGTCGCGGAAGGTGTGGTTCTGCTCGGGATCGAGCACCTCCAGCAGGGCCGCGCTGGGGTCGCCGCGCATGTCGCGGCCGATCTTGTCCACCTCGTCGAGCATGATCACGGGGTTCATGCTCTTCACCTGGTGGAGGGCCTGCACGATGCGGCCCGGCATGGCACCCACATAGGTGCGGCGGTGGCCCCGGATCTCGCTTTCGTCATGGACGCCGCCGAGCGAGATGCGCGAGTACTTGCGTCCCAGGGCCCGGGCGATGGACTTGCCCAGCGAGGTCTTGCCCACGCCCGGGGGCCCCACGAAGCAGAGGATGGTGCCGCGGAGGTCGGGCTTCAGCTTGCGCACCGCCAGGAACTCCAGCAGGCGGTCCTTGATCTTCGCCAGGCCGAAGTGGTCCTCGTCCAGCACCTCTTGGGCCTGCTTGAGGTCCAGGTTGTCCTCGGTGAAGGTGCCCCAGGGCAGCTCGGTCATCCACTCCAGGTAGGTCCGCGTCACGGCGGTCTCGCTGGAGTCCGGGTGCATGCGCTCCAGCTTCTTGAGGTTGCGCTCGATCTCGACCAGCGGTTCCTCGGGCACGGTCAGCTTGGCCAGCTTGTCGCGGAAGGCCGTGACCTCCTCGGCCAGCTCCGAGCCCTCGCCCAGCTCCTGCTGGATGGCCTTGAGCTGCTGGCGGAGGTAGTACTCCCGCTGGCTCTTGTCCATCTCGCCGCGGGCCTCCATGGTGATCTTCTGCTGGACCTCCAGCAGCTGGATCTCCCGCTGGAGCAGCTCGTTCACGCGCTTCAGCCGCAGGCCCGGGTGGGCGATCTCCAGCACCTCCTGGGTCTGCGCCAGCTTGAGGTCGAGGTTGGAGGCCACCAGGTCCGCCAGGCGGCCCGGGTTGTCGAGGTTGCCCGCGATGACCAGGACCTCCTGGGGCAGCGTCTTGCCCAGGGCCACGGCCTTCTCCAGCGTCTGCTTCACGCTGCGCAGGAGGGCGTCCTGCTCCAGGTCCGGCGATTTCATCTCGGGCTCACCCAGGGGCTCCACCCGGGCCTTGAAGAGGTTCTCCGTCTCGGTGAAGTACTCCACGCGGACCCGCTGCAGGCCCTGCACCAGGGCCCGAATGCGGCCGTCCGGCAGCTTCAGCACCCGCATGATGAGGGCCGCCGTGCCCACCTGGTACAGGTCCTCGGGTCTGGGGTTGTCCATCTCCGTCTGCTTCTGGGACAGCAGCAGGATCATGCGGTTCTCCACCAGGGCCGTGTCCACGGCCCGGATGGACTTCTCCCGGCTGACGCTGAGGGGGAGGATCACGTAGGGATAGACCACCACGTCCCGCAGGGGCAGGACCGGCAACTCTTCGGGCAGCTTGGGCTGTTCCTCGGTGGGGGTGGGCAAAAGAACGTCGTCGGCCACGGAAACCTCGACCCCTAGGATACCCCTACTTCCTGCGGGTCCTCAGCACCGGGGCCTCGGCCTCGCCGGGAAACAGGGCCGGGGAGATGGGTTTGGCGGGCTCCGGCGCTGCCACCGCCCCGCCCCGCTCCACGGCCTCTTTGTGGGCCTCCTTGTGCATGAGGCCCTCCAGGGCCTTCACGAAGTCGGGCAGGTCCTTGAAGTCGCGGTACACGCTGGCGAAGCGGACATAGGCCACCTGGTCCAGGGCCTTCAATTCGTCCATGACCAGCTCGCCCAGCTCGCGGCTGCGGATCTCGCGGTCGGGCCGCTCCATGAGCCGGGCGTGCACGTCCGCGACCAGCTCCTCGATGCGGGCCAGGGACACGGGCCGTTTCTGGCAGGCCAGCAGGAGCCCCTTCATGAGCTTCTGCCGGTCGAAGGGCTCGCGCCGCCCGTCCTTCTTGAGGATCACCAGGGGCACCTCCTCCACCCGCTCGTAGCTGGTGAAGCGGCGGGTGCAGGAGAGGCACTCCCGGCGGCGGCGGATGGAATCGCCCTCGCGGGACTCGCGGGAGTCCACCACCTTGTCCTCGAGGTGCCCGCAGAAGGGACAGCGCACGGAACCTAGACCTCCACGACGCGGGGTTCCATGACCACCTCGCAGGTGACGGAATTGGCCACGAAGCAGTACTTGTGGGCCTTCTCGAAGAGCTCCACCACCTTGGCCATGCTGGTGCCGCGGGGCACGCGGATGGCCGGGCGCAGGTGCACCTGGGTGATGCGCGTGACCTTGTCCACGGTGTCGAGTACGGCCTCGGCGTGGTCCTCGTAGCCCACCACGTCGACCTTGGCTTTGGCGCAGAGGGCCAGGAAGGTGAGCATGTGGCAGGTGGCGAGCGCCGAGCCCAGCAGATCCTCGGGGTTCCAGCGGCCGGCGTCGCCGGCGTATTCCGCCGCGCTGCTGACGGCCAACGGATGCTTGCCGGGGGCGGTGACGGTGGCATTGCGGGAGTAGCTGGCGTCGTGGGTGCTGCCGGTCCAGGAGAGGGTGAGGGGATAGCGGTGGGCCATGGGGTTCTCCTCGGAAAGCCTGCGCCCAGGATGCCACACCCCGCAGCGACCCTCGCCGCGGGGCCTTCGCCCCGCCGGCCTTTCCAGCGATGATGGGAGTCCATGCCGACCCCCGCCCGCCTCCACGTCGCCCACGCCCTCCATGAAGTCTTCGGGGAGAAGGGGCGGGTGCCGGATATCTGGGACCGCGACCTGGGCGAGGATGCCCATCTGGCCCAGGCCCTGCTGGGCCTCTGCCTGCGCCGCTGGGGCCGTCTCCAGGCCTGGGTGAAGCCGAAGCTGAAGGACCCCGCCCGGGGCGTGCCCCTGGGCACCCAGGTGGCCCTGGCCATGGGGCTCGTGCAGCTGGCCTGGCTGCCCGGCGTCAGCGACCACGCGGCCGTGAACGAGGCCGTGGAGCTGGCCGCCACCCGCGACCTGGGCTTCGTGCCCCACAAGGGGCTCGTGAACGCCATCCTGCGCCGGGCGGCCAAGGACCGCGCCGGCCTTGCCGCCGAGCTGGAGGCCCTGCCCGCGGCCCTGGACCGCACGCCCGCCACCGAGCGGGCCCTGAAGGCCGGCCTGGCCCCGCACGGGGCGGAGGCCGAGCTGGAGGCCCTCTGGGCCCGGCTCCAGCAGCCCCCCAGGCCGTCCTTCCGGGTGCTGACCGGGGAAGCCCCCGAAGGACTGGAGCCAGACACGGACCTGCCGGGCTGCTTCCGCCTGGCGGAGGAGGCGCCCTTCCCCCGCCCCTGGCTGGAAGCGGCCCAGGGCATGGTGCAGGACCGCAGCTCCCAGGCCCTGCTGGCCTACCTCTGGGACCGGCCCGTGGCCCGCATCCTCGACGCCTGTGCCGCCCCCGGCGGCAAGACCACCACCCTGGCCCTGCGCCACCCGGGGGCCGAGCTCACGGCCCTGGAGGTGCATCCCCGGCGCGTCGCCCGACTGCGGCAGACGCTCCAGCAGCGGGGGCTCAGCGCCCAGGTCATCCAGGCCGACGCCGCCGAGTGGCTGGAGCGCAGCGACACAGCCTTCGACCTCATCCTCCTGGACGCTCCGTGCAGCGGCAGCGGGACGCTCCAGAAGCATCCCGAGTGGCCCTGGCTGGTCCATGACGACCTGCCCCGCCTCACCGGCCTCCAGCGCCGCCTCCTCACGGCCGCCGCGGACCGCCTGGCTCCGGGCGGCCTGCTCATCTACGCGGTCTGCTCCTGGCTGCCCGAAGAGGGTGCGGCCCACCGCGACTGGCTGGCGGAGGCCCGTCCCGGGCTGCGGCCGGCCGCGGTGTGGCCCGCGGCCCAGGGGGCCCCGGCCGATGCGGAGGGGGGCCGCACGGCCTTCTTCCGGCCCCACCCCCTCCACTGGGAGGGCGAGGGCTTCCAGGCGTTTGCCGTGGCGCGCGCAGCCCGTTAATCAGCTCAGGACATCCGGAGCCGGAAGCCGAACACCGGCAGGTCCCCCTGCCTGAAGTCCAGGTCCTCCGAGCGCTCGAAGCCCAGGCTTTCGTAGAGCGCCCAGGCCACCCGCATGGCCTGGGTGGTGTGGAGGATGACCTGGGCGTGGCCCCGCTCCCTCGCCCGCTCGATGCACGCGTGGGTCAGGGCCTTGCCCACCCCCCGGTTCCTGAACCTGGGATCGACCCCCAGCAGGCGGATGCCCGAGGCATTTCTGACGGACGTGGCCGTCCCCCCCGATCCGTAGGCCGCCATGTCGCCGAAATAGACCACCCCGCCCATCAGGTCGCCGTCCGGAGCGACCGCCGCGAGCACGCTGGCGTCCTGCTTTTCGGAAAAGGCGCCGATGTTGGCCAGCAGCGCGTAGTAGGCGGGCTGCTCGTCCGGGGTGGGGAAGCCCTCGAGGTTCGAGTACACCTCCACCATCAGCTGGCCGAGGGTTTCGAACTCCTCTTTCCGGAGCTCACGGACACGGACGGGTGGATTCATGGAGGGGGGCCTCATCCCTTGAGGAGCCGGTCCTCCGCCAGCCGCAGCATGTGCTCCGTGGCGAGGACGCCGTCCTGGTGGTTCATGCGCTGGAAGTGGCCGCGCAGGTGGCGCAGAGTGCGGGGGATGGCGGGGGCGAAGTGGGCCTTGTGGCGGTGGACGATCTGGTGGCCGAAGGTGCCCAGGGCCTTGAGGTTGCGCTGGAGGGCGCTGAGGTTCAGCTCCTCCAGCAGGGCCTCGTGGTTCCAGCCCAGCTCGTGCTGGAGGGGGTCCACCAGGGCGCGCCCCGCCTCCCGGGACCAGTCCCAGTAGCCATCGTAGAGGATGCTGGCCAGGTCGTAGGTGGCGGCGCCCCGCCGGGCGTCCTGGAAGTCGATGACCACCAGCCGGTCGCCGTGGACCATGAGGTTGCGCACGTGGAAGTCGCGGTGGGCGAAGAAGTGGGCCCGGGTCTCCAGGCTGGCGTGGGCCTCCTCCATCATGCGGTCCAGCCAGCGGGGCGGATCCTTCTGGAGGAAGTCGCGGAAGAAGTTCGCGCGGCAGTAGTCCCACTCGAACTGGAACTTGGCCTGATCGAAGGCTCGGCCCATGAAGAAGGCGTGGGCCGGGGCGCCCAGGGTGAGCGGCCCGGCCAGCGTGGCCAGCAGCCAGCCGGCCTGCCCGGCCCAGAGGACCTCCTCCTCGGGATGCTCCACCAGGCGGCGCTCCAGGGACGTATCGCCCAGGTCCTCCACCAGCAGGCAGCGGTCCCCCTCATCGCGCTGGAGGATGATGGGCACCCGCAGCACGGGGTCCAGGTAGGCCTGGAGGGCCTGGAACTCGAAGTAGCTCTCGTCGGATTTCTCCGGCGTGTCCAGGGGATGGAGCACCACCAGGGCCGTGCCCAGCTGGGGGTGGGCCACGCGGGTGTACTGCCGCGCCCCCGCGTCTCCTGCCAGGGGATGCGGGTCCGACAGGTGCCAGCGCTCCAGGGCGCGGTGAAGGCGGGGGTCCATGGCTTCAGGGTAATCCCAGCCGCACCTGGTTGCCGCCCTCCTCGAACCAGAGGGCGTCGGCATCGGTGATGGCGGGGGGTGGCGCGGCGCCGGGGCCCAGGACGCAGCGGGCGAGGCGCCCCGCGGGGGTCGCGGCGGGATGCACGTAGCTGCCGGACAGGCGGCCCTCCTGGTCCGGGGCCACCTCGCCCGCGACGCCGATGAGGGCGTCGGCGGTGCCCACCTCCCGCCACGGGAAGGGCTCCGCCACCACCCCTTGATGGAAGGGCAGCCGGGGCCGCAGGTCGTTCACCTCGCTGGGGCCCTCGGGCAGCAGGGCCAGGGCCTCCGGCGACCAGGCGGCGGCGCCGGTGAAGTGGTAGGGCCCCCAGGGACCGGTCACGCCCTTGGGCAGCACGCGGCCCTCGTGGTCCATCCACACGGGGTTCCAGCCGCCGCCGGGATGGGGCACCAGCAGCCAGCTGAGGGTGGCGCTGACCCCGCCGTGGCCCTCGCGGTGGCGGGTCCGCAGGAGGTCGAAGGGCACCTCGTCCGCCCAGATGTCGGCGTTCCACACCAGCAGCTCGGCCCCGACCCTGCCCCGGGCGTGCAGCAGCCCGCCGGCGCTGCCCAGCAGCTCCGGCTCCCCGAAGACCTCCAGGCCGTCGGCCACGGGCCGCAGGCGCTCCGGCAGCAGGTGGGCGTTGCAGCCGAGGCGGCGGGCTCCGGCGGCGCGCAGGGCGTCGGCGCCCCACTGGAGCAGGGGCTTCTTCCGCAGGGTCCAGGCGGGCTTGGGCAGGCAGGCGCTGAGGGGGCCCATGCGCGTGCCCAGGCCCGCCGCCAGGAGGAAGCCCTCCAGGGGTTCAGGCATCGCCATCTTCCGGTGGGCGGGGCCCTGGCGGCAGAGGCTTCAGCAGGAACTGGCCCGGGGCCAGGCCGCGCATGGACAGCACCCGGATGCGCCAGCCCTGGAGCCGCAGCTCGTCGCCGGGGCGCAGCACGCGGCCCAGGCGCTCCTGGAAGAACCCGCCCAGGCTCACAGACCCCGCCTCCGCCACCAGGTCCAGCTGCAGGTGATCCACCAGCTGCTCCAGCATGACGTCGCCCTGGGCCAGCCAGGCGCCCCCGCGGGTCTTCCGCAGCTGGATGGCTTCGCGGTCGAACTCGTCCTGGATCTCGCCCACGAGCTCCTCCAGCACGTCCTCCAGCGTGACCAGGCCGTCCACGCCGCCGTGCTCGTTCACGACCAGGGCCAGGTGCTGCTTGCGCTGCTGGAACTCCAGCAGCAGGCCCTGGATGAGCTTCATCTCCGGCACGAAGAAGGCCGGCCGGGCCAGGGCCCGGAGGTCCACGGGGCCCGGGCTGTCCTGCAGGGCCCAGAGCAGCTCCTTCAGGTGGATGACGCCCACGATGTGGTCCAGGTCCCCCTCCACCAGGGGGATGCGGGTGTGGGTGGTGCTGCGGGCCACGGTGAGGTTGGCCTCCAGGCTGCGGTGGAGGTCGAAAGACACGACCTGGGCCCGGGGCACGGCGATCTCCTTCACCGTGCGCTTGCTGAAGTCGAAGAGGTTCTCGATCAGCTCCTTGCGGTCCAGCTCCAGGTGCCCCTCGGCCTGGCTGCGTTCGAGCATGCGGCGGAACTCGGCCTCGCTGGGCAGCAGGTCCTCGGCATCGGCTTCGGGGTGGACGCCGAGGGCCCGCAGGACCAGATGGCTCAGGCGGGTGAGGACCCAGGTCAGGGGGCGGACCAGGCGCGACCAGGCCAGGAGCGGCGTGGCGGTGCGGAGGGCCCAGGGCAGGGCGGCCCGGATGGCGAGGCTCCGCGGCACCAGCTCCGCCAGCACCACGTCGAGGGTGGTCATCACCAGCAGGGCGAGGCCGGAGCTCATGGGCGCCACCAGGGCCGGCCAGGGCAGATGGCCGAACACGCCCCGGAAGGCGTGGCTGAACAGCTCCTCGCCCACGGCGCCCAGGGCCAGGGCGCACAGCACGATGCCGGCCTGGATGGACGAGAGGTGGTGGCCCAGTCCGCGGTGGACCTCCAGGGCGGACGCCGCCCGGGGGTCGGTGTCCGCCAGGGCTTCCAACTGGGTGGACCGCACGCGCACGGCGGCGAACTCCGCCATCACGAAAAAGGCGCTGGCCAGGAGGAGGACGATGCAGATGAGAGCTGCCGCCAGGGTCACGGCCGTCATCCCTTCGTGAGGTCGGAACCGCGGCGCAGGTGCTCCTGGATCTCCTGAAGCAGGCCATCCAGGTTCTGAAGGCGGTCGCGGTGCTCGGACAGCTGGCCGAGGGCAGCCTGCTTCTCCCGCTCCAGGGCCGCGAAGGCCTCCCGCTGCTCCGCCAGCGCCTGCCGGGCCCGGGCCAGCTCGGCATCCTTCTGGTCCAGCCCGTTCATCAGCTCCAGCCGTTCGCCGTCGTGCTGGACGGTGGTCTCGTCGAGCTGCTGGCGCAGGCTCGAGACCTGGGCCGTGAGCCGGACCAGCTCTTCCTGGCGCCCCTGGAGCTGCTCCTGGAGGGCCTGGACCCGCTGCTCCCCTTCCAGGGCCCGGGCGCGGCTGGCCTCGAGCTCGGCCTCCGCCTGCCGCAGGCCGGTGCCGAGCTCGCTCAGATCCCGCTCCTGGCCCTGCATGGCGATCTCGAGGCCGGCCAGATTGAGCTGGAGGACGTGGCCCTTCTCCTTGTGATCCGCCAGCTCCTGGTCCCGCTTGGCCAGGGCCGCCTCGGCCTCGGCCACCCGGGCCTTCAGGGCCTGGATCTCCCGCTTCGAGGCGGCCGCCTCGTCCAGGTTCAGGGTGACGGACCCGATCTGCCGCTGAAGCTCGCCTTCGGCCTCGCGGAGGCGCTGGTCCTTCGTGTGCAGCTCCTCGCGCAGGGCGTCGATCTGCGCCTCGAGGAGGCGGGTCCGGGGCATGTCCGTGGGGGCGGTGGCCCGGGTTTCCAGTTCCGGCCCGGGGTCGGAGGCCGGGTGGCGGGGCGCGGGCGGGGCCGGAGCGGACGCGACCGGGGCCGGGGTGGGTGCGGTCGGTGCAGGAGCGGGGAGTGGTGCTTCCGCACCCCCCTTCATCACTTCGAGCCAGTCGTCACCCAGCTCCGTATCCATCAGGTCGCCCAGGGGGTTGTCGGGATCCACGACGCGGCCGGGCACCAGGGGCGCCAGGGCGGCGACCAGGGTGCTGGGGGCGATGGGCTTGTTCAGGTAGAGATCCGCACGGCCCTTGAGGCTCTGATGCCGCCGGTACTCCTCCTCCGTGGCCTTGGCGCTGATGAGGGCGATCTTCAGGTGGCCGAGGGTGGGCTGCTTCCGGAGGGTGGAGCACAGGGCGTACCCCTTGTTGTCCGCCACCTCGACGCAGATGAGCGCCGCCGCGAAGTCCCCCTGCTCCAGGCGCGCCACCACGCCCTCGGGCGACTTGGCCACCTCCAGATCGAAGGCCGCTTCCAGGCTGACCTGATGCTCCTTGAGGAAGCTCCGGTCGCTGTCCACAAGAAGGAGGCGCTGGCCCATGGTCGATCCTTACCCTGGTTGAACCTTGAAGTTTACCCCGAAACGGCCAGAGCCCCGGCGGACCGGGGCTCCGGGAACGGCGGGGCCGGTCAGCGGGGCGGGATGGCCAGGGTGACCTTCTGGCTGCCGTTGGGGCTCTGGATGAAGAGCAGCAGGGTCTTGCCGCCGGCCTTCTTCACCTGGGCGTTGAACTCGGCCAGGCTGTTCACGGTCTGGCGCCCCACCTCGGTGATGACCATGCCGGGGGCCATGCCGCGCTCGGCGGCGGGGGAGCGGGGGTCCACGGAGGTCACGACCACGCCCTTGAGCCGGTGCTTCAGGTCCATGGGCTCCACGGCGAAGCCGTAGGTCTTCTCCAGGTTGACGCCCTTCACGTCCCCCTGGGGCTTCGGGCTGCCCTCGTCCTCGGGCTCCTCGCCGGAGTCGCGGCGGCGCTGCGCATCGAGGGCCTTGCGGTCGCCCAGGGTGACCGTGAAGGTGAGGGTCTTCCCGTCCCGCCAGACGGAGAGCTTGACGGTCTCGCCGGCCCGGCGGCCGGAGATCACGCTCACCAGTTCGTCCTGGCTGCGCACGGGCTGCCCGTCCACGGCGGTGATCACGTCCAGCCGCAGCACGCCGGCCTTGTCCGCCGCCTGCCCCTTCTCGACCGTGCTGACCACCACGCCTTCCTTGACGCCCAGGGCGTCCTGGTAGGCCTGATCCAGATCGGTGGGACCGACCCCCAGGTAGCCGCGGCTCACGGGCTTGCCGCTGCGGAGGTCCTTGATGATGCGGTTCACCTGGCTGATGGGCACGGCGAAGCCGATGTTCTGCCCCGCGGGGTTGATGGCGGTGTTGATGCCCACCACCTCGCCCTTCAGGTTGAGCAGGGGGCCGCCGGAGTTGCCGCGGTTGATGGCGGCGTCGGTCTGGAGGAAGGAGCTCACGCCCGTATCCAGCTTGCGGCCCTTGGCGCTGATGATGCCCTGGGTGACGGTGTGTTCCAGGCCGAAGGGGTTGCCGATGGCCACCACCCACTCGCCGATGCGCAGGGAGTCCGATTCGCCCAGCTTGGCGAAGGGCAGGTGGGCCGCATCGATCTTGATGAGGGCGATGTCCAGCTCCTTGTCCTTGCCCAGCACCGTGGCCTTGAAGCTCCGGCCGTCGGAGGTCTTCACCTCGAGGGCGTTGTCGCCATCACCCATGCTGGCGATGACGTGATAGTTCGTGAGGATCTCGCCCTGGGGGCTGATGATCACGCCGGAGCCGCCGGACACGGCCCGCTGCTCGCCGTCATTGCCGCCCCGGGGCGTGCGCCGCTGCTGCGGTCCGCCGGGGCCGAAGAAGAAGTCGAAGAAGTCATCGCCCCCGATCTGGGGGTGCTGGAAGCGCTGGTTCTTCACGAAGCTGGTGTTGGTGATGGCCACCACGGTGGGATTCAGCTTCTCCGCCACCTCGGCGATGGGTGGCAGGCGGTCGAATCCCTTCGCGTCCACCATCACCGGCTTCTCTTCCTGCGCCTGGGCCTGCCAGCCGTGGCTGAGTCCCATCCCCAGGGCCATGCACCCGGCCGCGAAGGCCGACAACCCCAAGACCTGCTTTACCTGACGATTCATGCAACCCCTCACTCCGCCGGATCCTCCAGCATGCCATTCGATGACCGCAGTCCCCCGAAGGTTCCCGCTGGCCTTCCCGGGCCGACCAGGATAATCTGAGCAGTCCAACGGCGGCTGTAGCTCAGTTGGTTAGAGTACTGGATTGTGATTCCAGGTGTCGCCGGTTCGAGTCCGGTCAGCCGCCCCAGATTGAAAAGGCCCCCAACGGGGGCCTTTTCAATCTGGGATGGTTGGACTCGAACCGGCGACAGTGGGCTTGTGGAGACAGCGCGGGGCGCTGTCGGAGCAAGACCGGCAGACCGTGCAGCGGGCTGCGGCCGGTTCGAGTCCGGTCCGGGTGGGTCGAGACCTTCTTCCCACCCAAGAACCGGCGACAGTCGCGACCGCCGGGTGACGCAGCAGGGTTCGGGGAACCCTGCGAAGTCGGGCCCCGGCGAAGAGCGAGTTCTTGCGGAGGCCCTCCGGGGGAGGGCCGGGAGCAAGACCGGCAGACCGCGCAGCGGGCTGCGGTCGGTTCGAGTCCGGTCCGGGTGGGTCGAGACCTTCTTCCCACCCAAGAACCGGCGACAGTCGCGACCGCCGGGTGACGCAGCAGGGTTCGGGGAACCCTGCGAAGTCGGGCTCCGGCGAGGAGCGAGTTCTTGCGGAGGCCCTCCGGGGGAGGGCCGGGAGCAAGACCGGCAGACCGCGCAGCCGGGCTGCGGCCGGTTCGAGTCCGGTCCGGGTGGGTCGGACCCAGGGAGACCAAGGGCCCCATCCGGGGCCCTTGGTTGTCGGGGAACCCCGGCGGAGTCAGTAACCCCCACCTCCGGTCCCGCCACCCGTGCCGCCGCCGGTCCCGGCGCCGCCGAGCTGGCCGCGGATCTCGCCGCTGGGGTAGGCGGTGCTATGGACGTTCACATAGAGGCCGCCAGTCCGCCAGCTCGTGAACTGACCGCTCGTGAACCGGGTGCCCAGGGGGACGGTCCAGGTTCCGCTGCCGCCATCGCCGAGGGGCACGATGATCGGTCCGGCGGTCCCCGCCGGGGCCTCATGAATGTGGGCCCCGGTTCCCGTGATGCCCGAGGTGGCCAAGCCGCCGCTCAGCTGGAGGCTGACGGGATTGACGCTGACCGCGCCCGTTCCCGTGGCGGTCGAGGGCGTCGCTGGCACCTCGCTGGCGCCGGCCAGCGTGGCGGACTGGGTGACCGGCGCGCTGAGGTTCAGCTGGCCGCGGATCTCGCCGGCGGGGTAGGCGGTGGAGTGCACGTTCACGTACAGGTTGCCGCTCTGCCAGCTGGTCACCTGGGCGCTGGTGAGCGTCGCGCCCGGAGCCACGGTCCAGACCCCGCCCCCGGCGTCGGTGAGGGGGATGAGGATCGGTCCGGCCACCCCGGCGGCCCCTTCGTGGATGTGGGCGGCGGTCCCGGTGATTCCCTCCGTCACCACCGTGCCCTGGATGGCCCCCGTGAGGGCGTTCACCGCCAGGGAGCCGAACCCCGTGGCCGTGCTGGGGGTGGCGGTGGCCTCCTGGGCGCCCGTGAGGCTCGCGAAGCTCACCCGGAGCGCGATCTGGCCCCGGATCTCGCCGGCGGTGAAGGCGGCGCTGTGGACGTTGACGTAGTAGCCGTTGGCCTGGAAGGTCGCGTATTGGGCGTCCGTCAGTACCGTGTTGGCCGGGACGGTCCACACGCCCCCGGGCCCGCCACTCAGCGGGATCACGATCGACCCCGCGCTTCCCGCCGCGCCCTCATGGATGTGCGCGGCCACCCCGGCGATGCCCGAGGTGGTCACGGTTCCCGTCAGGACCTTCGTGCTTGGATTCACCGAGAAGGTCGCGGCCCCGGCGGCCGTGGAGGCGTTGGTGGGCACCTCATCGGCGCCCGAAAGGGCGGCGTAGCGGACCAGGGGGGGTGGGGGCGGAGGAACCGTGGCGGTGCCGCCGCCACCCCCGCCGCCGCCACAGGCGGCCGCCATCAGCGCGAGAAGGGAGAGGGCCAGGGCGCCGAAGGCTCGCGGCCCGGACCAGCGGTTCAGGTGGGGGGATCTCATGGGCTGCTCCTGCTCGGGGGGACTCCCCTGTGGGCCCAACATGGGACGCCGGCCGGGGCCGAAGCAGATCCGGTCTGGAATTAGGGACCCCTCCGGTGGGGCCCGGTGGCGCCCTCACACCCGCGAGGTGCCGCCGCCGCTGGCCGCCAGCATCTTCAGGATCTCCACCACCTCCGCGGCGGATTGCGGACGGTCCGCCTGGCGCTTGGCCATGAGCCGGCCCACTAGGGCGCCGAGGTCGGCAGGCAGGTCCGGCAGGGCGTCCTTGAGGGAGGGCACGGGTGCCTCGAGGTGCAGGGCGAGGAGATCGTTGATATTGGGGCTGTCGAAGGGCGGCAGGCCCGAGCACAGCTCGAACAGCATGATCCCGAGGGCGTAGAGGTCGGTCCTGGCGTCCACCGGCCCCCCCTGGATCTGCTCCGGGGACATGTAGCGGGGCGAACCGATGAGGTTCCCGGATTCCCGGGCGATCACGGCCGCGACCGGGGCGGCGAGGCCGAAATCCATGATCTTGGCGTCGCCCCGCACATCGAACAGGACGTTCGCCGGCTTGATGTCCCGGTGGACCACCCCGACCCCATGGGCGGCCTCCAGCCCTTCCGCGACCTGGCGGGCGATGCGCAGCGCCAGCATCAGCGGCAGGCGCCCCCGCCCCTCCAGCAGGCTCCGGAGCGTGATCCCCTTCAGGTACTCCATGGTCACGTAGGGGATCCCATCGCATTCCCCGAAGTCGTGGGTCCGGAGGACGTAGCGGTGGGTGATCTTCCGCGCCAGGCGGATCTCCTGCTTGAGCAGGGCCAGGAACGCGGGGTCCGAGGCGAGCCCCGCCCGGACGACCTTCAGGGCGACCTCCTCGTCCAGCTGGAGGTCCCGCACCTTCAGGACCACGCCCATTCCGCCGCGGCCCAGCAGCTCCTCCACCCGGTACCGGTTCGCGAAGATGGCGCCGGCCCGGAGGGCGGCGGGGAGGGGCTCGGCCTCCTCGGCCGCACCCGCCGGCCGCAGGCGCTGTGTCGCCTCCTCGGCAGCCGGAGGCGAAGGAGGGCCCGGGAGGATCCACGGCCCGGCCCCCTTCCGGGTCGTGTCGAGCAGGGCCAGCAGGTCATCCTTGGCCCTCAGCTCGGCGAGCATGGACCGGAAGGTCCGGGTGAGCAGGCCCACCTCGTCCTGCGTGGGCACGAGGGCGAGGGTCTCGGGCGGTTCGCCTTCCGCCAGGGCCTGGGCGGCGGTGGCCAGGGCCTCAAGGGGGGCCGTCACCTTCCGGGCGGAACGGAGGCTCAGGGCGAGCGCGGCCAGGAGCCCCGCGACCCCCACGGCCAGGATGGCCTTCTGCAGGTTGCGGAACGGGGCCAGCAGGGGGTCCATGGGCATCAGCAGGACATCCGCCATCTCCAGGTCCAGGGCGTTCACCCCCCGCAGCGGGGACACCATCCCCAGGTAGCTCCGCCCGGCGACCTTGAAGGACAGCACCTGGGACCGCTGGCCATCCAGGACCTGGGCCCGGACCGCCAGGAAGGCCGGTTCCCGCGCCAGGAGCCGATCCAGGGCCTCCGCTTCCGGGAGGGTCGTCCCCAGGGTCCGGAACTGGCTCAGCAGGGCCAGGTGGGCGGAGGGATCGCCGCGCTGGGGCCCGGCGATGGCCAGCCGCCGCAGATCGCCGGCGGCCCGGTCATCCACCCGCGTCCCCACCAGCATGGCCCCCAGGGGACTTCCCCCGGGCGAGGTCAGGGGCCGCGCCACCGCGTGGTAGACCCCCGGCCGGTCCCCCCAGTCCACCCGGAGGAAGCCCCGGTAGGAGGGCCCCGGGTGGCGCATCGACCGGGCGTCCTCCGGGGCCAGGGCCATCTGGAGGATGCCCGCGTCCGGGAAGGCGGGGCGCGCGCCCTTGGCGGTGGCGGCCAGGAGGGTGCCGTCCGGCTTCACGACGAGGGCCACCTCCGCGCTCAGCCGGGGCAGGTTCTCCACCAGGGTGTCCGCCAGGCTGGTGGAGGCGCCCGTTTCCAGGGCCTGCTCCACGAGCGCGAGGTTGCCCGAGTACTGCGCGAAGACCTCCAGTCCCGCATCCATGGACCGGCCCTGCTGCTCGAAGGCCCGGTCCAGGACATAGCCGCCCGCGGAGAGGCTGTCGCTCGCCGTGGCCCGCGCCCCCCGCTCGGCCTCGCTGTACGCCACCCAGAGGATGATGGACAGGAGCGCCAGGAGGGCCGCCGCCTGCCGCGTGAAGAAGGTCCACGCCAGCGTCCGGTACCAGCTGATGGGTGGCGGCATGGGGCTTCCTCGGGGTCGGTATACTTGCCACGAATCTACCCTGGATGCCAAGCATGTTCCGAACCCCCGCTCACGGTCTGCCCGTCCTGGCCCTGACCGTGCCGTTGCTCGCCGGGAGCGTCCAGGGCCCCGTGCGGCTACGGGAGAAGGACGGCCGGTTCCGCGCCTCGCTGAAGGACTGTGTGGCCCTCCTGGAGCCCGTCGAGGCTCCGGTCCCGGCGGCGGGGCCTTCGAGGCCCCTCGCCATCCGCACGGTGGGGAAGGAGTTCCACCCCCGCGTCTCCATCGCCACGCCAGGTACCGAGGTGACGTTTCCCAACCTGGACCACATCCTCCACAACGTGTTCAGCGTGACCCAGGGGAACCGCTTCGACACCGGCCAGTACCGGCCCGGGGATGCGCCCAGGGTCAAGGTGGCGAACCCCGGCCTGGTGAAGCTCTACTGCAACGTCCACCACCAGATGAACGCGTTCCTGTGGGTGGTCAGCACCCCCTTCGCGCAGGTGCTCGACGGACGGTCGGGAGTGCGGTTCGACCGGGTGCCCGCCGGCACCTACCGGCTCCGCCTCTGGCATCCCGAGGCCGGTGACCGGACCTGGACCCTGGTGGTCGGGGAGGGACTCACCCGGGGGGCCTGGGAACTCGATGTCTCCCTGCCCGCCCTCGAGCCCCACAAGAACAAGTTCGGCCGGGACTACGCCCCCCCGGCGGACGACCGGAACTACTAGAAGCGCTTCATCAGGACCAGCATCGTCCGGGTGATCCGGTAGTCCTCGCCATCTGTCCATTGCCGGAGGTAGACGACAGAGACGATCCACTGCCCCGGGAGCGGCAGGGCGACGTCCAGCCGCGGGCCCCGGGCCCGGCGGTAGAACCACCACTCGTCCCCGTTCACCGGATAGAGCGTGCCCGTGGAGGAGAGCCGCTGCCAGGTGAGGGACACCTGCGGCCAGTAGACCCGCTCCCGGCTGCCGGCAGTGGCCTGCACCTCCTCGCTGGTCTCCCGGGTCTCCCGGTTCCCCGACCGGAACCAGCGGACCTCCCAGGGGAAGCCGGTGTTCCACTTCGCGGCGGCGCCGCCCGCGTCCACCCGCATCCGCTGCCGCTCCGTGGGGCTGTGGCCGGGCAGGCGGCGGAGGCGCTCGTCGGCCGGATCCCAGGCAAGGTCCCAGCGCCCCGCATGGGCCGTCCAGGACCAGGGCCCGGTATCCAGCTTCAGGACCACCTGGGCCGCGGCGAGATCCACCTGGCCGCCCAGGATGGTCCGGACCCGGCCCGCCATCCCGCGGAGGCTGGCCTCCTGGAGCGGCCCCCCTGGGCCGCGGACCCCGGCGGTGCCGCCCGCGCCCAGCAGGCGGAGGTCCCGGTCCCACAGGGCCTGGGAGGACAGCAGCCGGCTCTCCTGCAGCCCCAGGTCCAGGGTGCCGAAGGTCCGCACCGTGACCCAGGAGAGCCCCGCGTGGGCCACGTCCAGCTGGGTTCCATTCGAGGGCTGCTGGTCCCACCGGGGGGGATTGAGGCGGTTCCCGTCCGAGCCCAGCGCCGAGCGGCTGCCGGCCTCCAGGTGCAGCGCCGCCAGGTCCCAGGACCAGCGGAGGCGGAGTTGGGCCCCCATACGGCGGAAAGACTCTGTCGCCTGGCCCGGATCCGAGAGCCGGTCGCCCCGCAGCGTCAGCTCCCAGGCGGGCTGCCAGGACCCGGGCGGCTCCTGGGGGAAGGGCGCGGCCTCCTGGCCGAAGGCGAGGGCGGCGACCAGGGGGAATGTCCAGCGGCGGATCGGGAGCATCATCCGGGGGCCCGGGGTTTCCGTGGATGGTAGCCCAGTGCCCTGGAACGGCGAAGGCCGTCGCGGCCGAAGCCGCTCCGGCCCGCCTTGACGGGGCCCGCCCGCAATCGGATCCTGACCCGAGCCACGGAGGTCCAGGTTGGGCAGCTGGGATCTTGCCATCGCGCTGGATCGAACCAAGGCGGAGCCCCTGTACCTCCAGCTGGTGAAGGCCCTCGAGGAGGGCATCCGGCACGGCCGCTTCAAGCCCGGGGATGCCCTGCCGGGGACCCGGGCCATGGCCGACCAGCTCGGCGTGAACCGGAACACCACCCTGGCCGCCTACCGGGAGCTCGAGGCGGAGGGGTGGATCGAAGTCGCCCCGGACCGGGGCACCTTCGTGGCCCGGAAGCTGCCCTTCGTCCTGGAGGTCGCTGCGGGGATCTCCGCGCAGGATTCGGCCTCCTGGAAACGCGCCACGCCCCGCGGCGGGCCCTTCTTCCAGCCGGGGGCCCCGGCCCTGGAATCCTTCCAGCTGATCCCCGACACGACGGACCTGCGGCTCGCGCCCACGGACGCCATCCACCGGGCCTACGGCCGGGTGCTCAAGCTGCACCCGGAGCGGCTGCTGCAGCCCGGCTGGGATCCCCGGGGGCTGCTGGACCTGCGGAGCTCCCTCTGCAAGATGCTGCGCGACATGCGCGGCCTGTCTGTGGAGGCCGGCAACCTCCTGCTCACCCGAGGTCTGATGAGCACCCTGAACCTCGTCTCCCGCGTGCTCTTCGCCCCCGGGGATGCGGTCGCCGTGGAGAACCCGGGGCTCTTCCGGGTGGCCGAGGCCTTCCGGGCCGCCGGCGCGCGGCTGTTTCCCGTCCCCGTGGACGCCCACGGGCTGGATGTGGAGGCCCTCGAGGCGCTGCTGATCCAGGAGCCCATCCGGCTGCTCTACCTCACCGCCAGCCCCCAGCACCCCACCCAGGTGACCCTCGAGCCCGCCCGGCGCCGGCGCCTCCTGGAGCTGTCTGCGGCGCATGGCTTCCGCATCCTGGAGGGCGACCCGAGCCTGGGCTTCCACCGGGAGAAGAACCCCAGCCTGCCCCTGGCCAGCGAGGATCCCCTGGGCCGGGTGCTCTACTTCAGCAGCTTCGAGCAGATCCTCGCGCCGGGCCTGCAGGTGGGCTTCCTGGCGGGCGAGGCGGGCCTCATCAAGGCCCTGGCCCAGCAGCGGCAGCTGGTGGACTGGCCCGGGAACCTGGTCCAGGAGGCCACCATCGAGGAGACGCTGCGGGACGGCGAGATCGTCCGGCACCTGCGGCGCATCCGGAAGCTCACCGAGGAGCGGCGGGAGACCATGGTGGATCGCCTGCTGCTCCACCTGCACCCCGCCATCTCCGTGAAGAACCCGCGGGAGGGCCTGTCCCTCTGGCTGCGCGTGGCCGAGGAGGTGCCGCTCGAGGCCTGGACCGAGCGCTGCCTCGCCCATGGGGTGGTCTTCTACCCCGGGGCCCTCTACGACCTGCACCGCCGGACCCTCCCCCACATCTGCCTGGGGTTCGCGGCCCACAGCCTCGACGAGCAGAACGAAGCCTGCGCCCGCATGGCCCTCGCGCTGAAGGAGGTGCATCCCGGCGGCGCGCCCGCCCGGGGCGGCCGCCCCCAGGGGTGAGGTCCCCGGGGTCACGACCGTTTTTTCCCTGCTGCAATCCATTCCTCCTGGCACGTTCCGGGTTCGTGGCTTAGGCTTTAACTGCCATCTGGAGCCCATTTGCCGAACGAGCGCCCCCACGGTCTGGATCTCAGGGGCTTCATGCTCAAGATCGACCGTCTCGATGCGATCGGTCGCCTCCGCAACGCGGAACGGCGCATCAGCGCGCTGGAGGAGCGGGTGTCGGAACTGAGCCTGCTCGATTCCGTCACCGGGCTGCCCAACCATCGCCATTTCGAGGACCGGCTCTCCCAGTCCCTGCTTGTGGCCCAGCGCCATGGGCATATCGTCGCCTTCCTCCTCCTGGATCTCGACCGGTTCAAGCGCGTGAACGATCTGCTGGGGCACTCCGGCGGCGACGAGGTGCTGAGGCTGGTGGGCCAGCGCCTCCAGGAGGCCCTGCGCCAGGGCGACACGCTGGCCTGCATGGGCGGCGACCGGTTCCTGGTCCTGCTGCCGGAGATCAAGGATGTGGTGGCGGCGGCCCGGGTGGGCCAGAAGCTGCTGGAGGCTCTCCAGGCGCCTTTCCGCGCCGGGTCCAGAGAGCTGGACCTCACCGCCAGCATCGGGGTCTGCGTCTATCCCAACGACGGCATGGATCCCCACGTGCTGGAGGCCCACGCGGAGTCCGCCCTGGTCCGCGCGAAGGAGCGCGGCGGCAATCGCATCGAGTGCTTCACCAGCACCCTCAATGAGGTCTCGCTGGAGCGTCAGGAGCTGGAGAGCTGCCTGCGGTCCGCCCTGCAGAACGGCGAGCTGCAGATGTACTACCAGCCCCAGTTCTTCATGGACGGGCGCCTGGCCGGCGCCGAGGCGCTCATGCGCTGGAACCATCCTCTCCTCGGCTCCGTCCCCCCCGTGAAGTTCATCCCCCTGGCCGAGGAGAGCCGCCTCATCCTGCCCATCGGCGAGTGGGCCCTCCGCGAGACCTGCGGGCAGATGGCCAAGTGGCAGGCCATCAGCCCCTCGCCGCTCCTCCTCGCGGTGAACGTCTCTGTCCTCCAGTTCGCCAACGGGGACTGGGATGCGTGTGTGGCGCGGGCCCTGGCGGACACGGGCCTGGACCCTGGCTGCCTGGAGCTGGAGCTCACGGAAAGCATGGTGATGCGCCAGGGCCACGAGGACCTGGCGCCGCTCCACCGGCTGCGCGAGATCGGCACCCGGATCGCCATCGACGACTTCGGCACGGGCTACAGCTCCCTGGGCTACCTCCAGCGCCTGCCCATCACGACCCTGAAGCTCGACCAGTCCTTCATCGCGGCGCTGACCTCCGAGGACCCCGGACTCTCGTCCGAGGCCATCGTGCGGGCCGTGATCCAGCTCGCCCACAGCCTCAACCTCACGGTAGTGGCCGAAGGCGTCGAGACCGAGGGCCAGCGCGACATGCTGGAGCTGCTGGGTTGCGACTGCCTCCAGGGCTTCCTGCTGGGCCGGCCCCTGCCGGCGGACGCCTTCGAGGCCATGCTCGAGTTCATGTCGACGAAGCAGTTCCTCAAGAAGGCCGCGCGCGGGCAGGAGGAAGTCAAGGTCGCCCGGGCGGTCCCGGCAGGTCGGGGACGCGGAGCCCGGTAATGGCCTGGGCGCCGTGGGCGCCGGCCGGGGCCAGGACCCTCGCCGCAGAGGCCGGCCTTCGCCCCGCGGGCTTGTAAAAAACAAAATGTGACACCACCCCGCCCGCGGACACGGAAAAATCAAGGTGTCCCTGTGCCTCCGGACCGTACGGACCCTTCCCCGGGCCCCGGAGATCGGCGCATTCCCGTTGCGCTTCGGCAGGGTCCCACCCCCCGAGGCCCCCATGCAGCGCCGCACCATCGACGTCGACGAACGCCTGCCCCTGCTGCAGACCGTCCCCCTGAGCCTGCAGCACCTGTTCGCCATGTTCGGCGCGACGGTGCTGGTGCCCTTCCTCTTCAAGGTGAACCCCGCCACCTGTCTGCTCATGAACGGCGTGGGCACGCTGATCTATCTGGCCGTGGCCAAGGGCCGCATCCCCGCCTACCTGGGCTCGAGCTTCGCGTTCCTCTCGCCGGTCTTTGCCGTGCTGGCGGCGGGCCTGAGCTACTCCGCCGCCCAGGGCGGCTTCATTGTCTTCGGCCTCATCTTCATGCTGCTCTCCCAGGTCGTGCGCGTGGCGGGCACCCGGTGGATCGACATCATCTTCCCCCCGGCCGCCATGGGCGCCATCGTGGCCATCATCGGCCTGGAGCTGGCGCCCGTGGCCACCAACATGGCGGGACTCACCGCCGGCCCCGCGGTGCTGGGCATGCCGCTGCGCCTGGCCCTGGTGGTGTCCCTGTCCACCCTGGCGGTGACCATCCTGGCCTCCATCCTGCTGCGCGGGTTCCTGGCGGTGATTCCCGTCCTGCTGGGCGTCATCGCGGGTTACGTGATCGCGCTCGGCCTCGGCGTGGTGGACTTCCAGTCCGTGCGCCTGGCGCCCTGGTTCCAGGTGCCCACGCTCTACGCGCCCACCTACAACCTCCAGGCCATCCTCATCATCCTGCCCGCCGCGCTGGTGGTGCTGGCCGAGCATGTGGGCCACCTGGTGGTGACCGGGAACATCGTGGGCAAGGACCTGATGAAGGACCCCGGCCTGCACCGCTCCCTGCTGGGCGACGGCCTCTCCAACGTCCTGTCCGGCCTCGTCGGCGCCACGCCCAACACCACCTACGGCGAGAACATCGGCGTCATGGCCATCACCAAGGTCTACAGCGTGTGGGTCATCGGCGGCACGGCCGTCATCGCCATCCTGGTGTCCTTCTCCGGCAAGCTGGCGGCCCTCATTCGGAGCATCCCGGTGCCCGTCATGGGGGGCGTCTGCATCCTGCTCTTCGGCGTCATCGCCGCCGCGGGCATCCGCATGCTCATCGAGAAGAAGGTGGACTACACCCAGTCCCGCAACCTGATCCTCACCTCCGTCGTGCTCATCAGCGGCATC
>Ga0255338_1002057_pt1 | contig 32649 bp, 21 predicted proteins | sample MeOH1_35cm_T4_19_FD_203715 | JGI IMG/M metagenome (GOLD analysis project Ga0255338, IMG submission 203715) | Sandy soil microbial communities from University of British Columbia, Vancouver, Canada - MeOH1_35cm_T4_195 | ecosystem: Engineered > Artificial ecosystem > Sand microcosm > Unclassified ... | reverse complement strand
TAGGTGCTGTGTTTAAAATTCCTATGACCTACGTAACTTTAGCTGAAGACGTTATTATGGGAACAATGGCACTTATAATGTTAATAAAATAACAGTTGGCACGACTCTTATCTATTTATCTAATTCATATGACAAGAGAATGAATACAGCAGACCCCATGACCATAACAGCATCACGCAATGCAATATCATAGTGCGTCATAACATGCGAAAATCCAGGATGAGAATGCGTACCCATGCTTATTAAGTTGATTATAATAGCTAACAGCCAACCGGTAATTACATAACCTCCAATACGAGGTTTTATAAATACCAATAGCCCAAAGAGAACTTCAATTCCACCGCTAACATACATGAAAGCATTGGGTGTCATATGCAAATATGTAGGTATGGCATGATTTAAATAGATATCCCAACGCGCCAAATAATTAAAGAACTTATCAATGCCTGTAATAATAGGGAAAATTGCATACGTATAATAAAGCAAATGCCATGCAATTTTAACTTTTAACGATTTCTCAGTAACGATTACATCATTAATCATGCAATATTCCTTTTCATTTACGCAAAATTACCGAGTTGTTTTAGCACGTTTCTTTGTGGTCTTCTTGGTAGACTTTTTCGCCTTTGCCTTACGCATAGGCCTACGTGCTGCAAGTGCTCCCATAAACTCTTTTTTCTCAAGCTCGTCTTCAATTTCTTTGACCGATGGCAACCTGCTTTTTAACGCCTTGGGTAACTTTTCTACGATATGTGCTTCATAACTTGCTACGCCAATTGGTGTATTAATGCCTTGTAGCGCATACTCCGTAGAGCGTTTCCCCTTGGTTCTGCAAAGCAACAGGCCAATGGTTGCGTTGTCGCTTGATGATTTGACCTGATTGTCTATAGCAGCAATGTAAAAGTTAAGTTGCCCAATGTCGCGCGCTGTGAGTTTACCAGCCTTGAGCTCTACGACCATGAAGCAGTGCAATTGCACGTGATAAAACAAAAGATCGATAAAATAATCATCATCGTCTACCTTCACATGGTATTGCCTTCCTACAAGCGCAAAGCCCTGTCCCAGCTCCATCAATAATTTTTGCACATTGTCGATAAGGCCCTGTTCTACATCTCTTTCCACATAATCTTGCGAGAGCGTTAAAAAATCGAACACATATGGATCTTTCAATGTCTGTTGAGCGAGATCAGAATGCGGCGCAGGAAGCGTTTTTGTAAAATTGGTAATCGCTTTGCCCTGCCGACTATAGAGATCTGAGTCAATTTGCATAGCAAGAATGTTTCTGCTCCATCCATTTTGAATGGATTTTTGCGCATACCACAGCCGTTCTTTAAGTGATGAAATCTGCTCCATAAGTATAATGTTGTGACCCCACGGGATTCTGCTCAGGATGCTTAAATCGGAATCATCGTCAAATTGTCGCACAGGTGGGAGACAATTTCGATATTCAAGGTAAAAAGCTCGCATCCGAAACAAGTTGCTTCTTGAAAAACCCTCTATACCAGGAAACTCGTTTTGCATATCGCCAGCAAGCTCTTCGATGAACTTACTACCCCAGCTCTGTTGCTGATCGATTACTTCGCCAATCTTCCAATACAGCAATGTCAGCTCTTGGTTGGCAGCAACAGCTGCACGTATCTGAGCCTCCTGCACCATACTTTTAATGGAAAGGAACACCTTGGCGTATTCTTTCATTGGCATGGCTACAGCTTGTTGTCTTTTCTTTATCGGATCAGTCTTTATTGTTTTTTTTACCATATTACGACCCATTGGACAATTGTCGCACTACAGTGCGACTAATTTGAATTTACCGCTTGCTTATTGAACTTTTCCTGGTTAAAGACAAGCATTTTTACCCCTGCTTTAACGCTCATTTTACTATACTTAATGTTTTAAAATTTTACTTTGCGTGATGTCAATGATTTGTAAATAAGACATCAAAAATGTGTCACTTGCTTGTCGCTTCGACTTGTTAATGACGCAGTGAATATGTCATGCTTCAGCCACCCTGCCACCCAACCATTGAAAGGCAATGCATAAAAATGTTAGACATACTTATGGTGTCAAAAAGAATGCTTTTTGGCATGTTTGTGGCTTAATCCCAGGGGAGGAACAATATGATCATAACTGTAGGTGGCATAAAGGGAGGATGTGGCAAGTCTCTCATATCAACAAATCTCACGGTGCTACGTGCTTTGAGCGGCAGGAAGGTTTTGCTGGTTGATGGTGATGAACAAGGTACCTCAGGCGACTGGACCGACCACAGAACTGAACTTGGTATTGATACGCCATGGACCACCATACGTCTTAAAGCAAATGCTGTAAGAACTGAAGTTATCAAGTTAGCAAAAGACTATGATGACATTATCATCGATTGTGGTGGAAGAGATACTGCATCGTTACGTGCCGCGCTCACCATCTCTGATGTATTTCTTGTTCCATTTCAACCAAAAAGTTTTGACATCTGGACTGCTGCAAAAGTTTCTGATCTTGTGCAAGAAGCAAAATCATTGAACGAAAAATTACAAACGTTTGCGTTCATAAATTGTGCGGGCACACGAGGCAGTGATAATGATGATGCGAAAAAAATATTATCGAAGGCAGAAGGGTTGTCATTGTTGCCAGTAACCGTTTGCTTGAGAAAGGCATTTTCAAATGCAACCGCTGAAGGCCTTGGTGTTGTTGAATTAGGCACCGACAAAAAAGCAATCGATGAAATAAAAGCACTGCACAACTTAGTATTCGCTGCTGCCAAAAAGACAACATTAAGACGGTAGTATGACATAGTTGTGATGTCTGATTATGATGTCATAATGACCCAATCAAGACATGTTTTTTATATAAAAAGGACACGCATATGGCAATTAAAGAGCTGAAAAAAGCAGTCAAAGTGACGCCAGTTAGAGTTGAGCGAGATGTTGAAAAATTCATATCCAAAGGGGGTTCTTTGGCAGAAATGCCCCAGGACAATAACGATGACCATCGCCTTACCCTCAGAATCCCTAAGTGGCTCATGGATAAGATCGACACCAAGCGCAAAGAACGGGTCGGTAAAATATCACGCAACTTGTGGATTTTGGAGACAGTTGAAAAAGCAACCAAGGACTAATAACGGTACCCCTCATGTACGTATTCAGAACCGATTAATAATTCGCACAACCTGCGTCGCATGGAACTTATTCCCAGCGCGGTTGTAATATTTTTTGCTGTTGAGAATATAAGCAATTGCCCGCAGTGAATAGTTGTCACGATGCAGCTGCTTCACGAGATTAACGACAATTTGCTCAGCAGGGTGAAGCTCAAGGCCATGGTCGCATCGCTTAAACCCATAAGGCGCAGAGCGGTCAATGGTCACGGTACTATGTTGTCTTGTGTGCTCGCGGAGTATGTTCACCACTTGCGTTACTTGAAATGGCCGCTTGGTTCTGCTGCGATAACCACCATCATCCAAGACCTGCACAATATCCCGCAATGAACGTTCTTGTTCCCGCAATTGTATAACATGGTTGATTACCGACTGCTCTTTCTTGCAAGCAACCAACACATTGCCACCACGTTCAATTTTATAGCCGTACGGAATAGTTCCATAAGGATTAAAGAGCTTTCGTTTCTTGTTGATCGATTTTAGCGTTGCTTTTTTAATTCGCTCACGAACCAGTTCTGCTTTGATGTCTGACTTGCGTCGTGCGAATAAACTTTGAGCTGATGAGATATTGTCATCTTGTGCACACAGCAGGGTGGCGCCACATTTTTCGATAATACGCTCAATTTGTATGGCAATGACCACATCACGTGCTAAGCGGTCACGACTTGCGACAAGAAAGATGTCGCCGGGCTCGAGCATTTGCAGCGCAGCAGTCAAACCAGGGCGTTGTTCGATAGCAACAAATCCCGATGTTGCTGCGTCTTCAAAGACATGCTTTTCTTGCACATGCATACGCGCAGCAAGTTGCTTGCATTGCTTGAATTGCAACTTCAAGCCAGCTCGCGATTCTTTCTGCTGAACTGTGGAAACCCTGAGGTAGATTATTGCTCTCATCGTTGCTGTTATGCTTATATTTTTTGTACCATGAACATGTGTGCATGGATAGTATAGGCGAACATAAAAAATAACAATATACTGTGGTACATGTGTTGACATATGTGTACACATATCGAAAGGGATTTCCATGAGCGCATTAGAGTTACAATACAAAAATTTATGTAATATCGTATCTACGATTGATAGTCTGCTTGAGCAGATAAAAACCAAAGCATATCAAGATGCAGACAAGTGGATGCGATTGTTCCGCAAAGATAATCTTTCAAACTCAAAGCAAACTACCTCACCAAATCCCCATGCCCACAAGCACGATCTGCTCACAAACTTAACGTGCTGCTACCAAGCAACAGAACAGTTCCTCAAAGAATACACCCATCAAAACTATAACGTCTCAACCACCACCATCGAAGACGTTTTCAATCTCTTCTACGCAAAGCGAATCATAACCAAAGCTGAACGTGAATCACTGCAAGCAATGTCAGTGAATTTCCATGCTCTGTGCACCATGTGCGACGACAAAGGCGAAGCTATCATCTGCATAGAATTACTCAATTATTATCAACTTTTGTGCACAATTATTAAAAGATTAGACATAGTCCGTTAGTACGTCCTGATCGTTCTTAATGGTGGTTTATAACGAAAAATAATTGCGGCATTAAAAAATCGTAGTTGTACACAACCAAAACACCTACCCAGAGCAACGATTGATACTACTGAAAATAGACCAACCCTCGTTGTACAGTATGGCGTGACAATTACCTTCAATAGAACATGCTGATCGATATATTCAAGAAAATCACCCATGTACACATAGCCAAGAAATGTTGAAAATCGATACACGCAAAGCATCGACTGGCAGATGTTTTGCATTAGATTTATATGATCGGTCATTGTACAGAGAAGGTAATTTTAAGGAAGATTTATCTCGGTTCTGATGATGTAATAAGCCCCACTCCTGGTGTACGTATTCAGAACTATTATGGGATTCGTTTTTAGTTTTTGCACCGCTCCCATATACTGTGATAACGACGACAAGGGGCTTACCTGTGTATTTCGATAAAGAGGAGAAACTATGCACTGGGGTTGGTATTGGCGTGTAAAAAACAAGAAGCACATAGCAAGGAAGCTATGCTCAAGTTTGGTATCCATCGACTCTTTTAAGATATTCAAGAATGGTGAACGTACAGGATTTACTGTTGCCCCACTGCAAGTCAAAGCAGAGCCTGGTCCTGGCTATCTCAAAATAACCTACAGAAACCATAAGAACTCCACCTACAATATCCCTGTTGAGAAACAGCCTTGCAACTATGGTGGGTTCCGGTATTTCTTTAAGTGCCCGTTGTGCCAGAGCCGCATGCGTCTTCTCTATCTTGCTCAAAACAGCGTATTTCTCTGTCGCAAGTGTTTGAACTTATCGTATGAATCGCAATGTCGACGACCTACCATGCGCTATGCTTATATGAGCGACAAGATCAAGGCACGCATAAAAGACCGTGGTGGCGACATTGATTATTACAAGAAACCCCCTCGCATGCACCAGAGCACCTATCAACGACTCAAGGAATTGCGGTCTTATTACGATTGCAAATCACATGAAGCCCTTAATCAAGACACGAGGGCCTGGTTTGGCGAAAAAGCTGAAGCATATTTGGAGGAGGTTTACGTACCCGACAAGCCATAAGTATGCAAAGCATTAACATGCACCAATCAAGTACTTGCCACGTTCGTTTCACTCACTGCTGCGAGCGCGGTGCGCAGCCGCGCCCCTGCCCAGTATCGCTTTGTAAGCAAACAAGAATCCCAACAACGGAAGGATTTGATTGTGTTTATCTTGAAAATGATAGTTCCGCATGTACCAATGTTATTCGTGGCTGGTACGTTAAATGTGTGTTGAGTGCATAGAGAGGCTTGAATAACCCTTCCCTTGTGGTGATTTCCCCTGGTTGCAAATTTGTTCAATGACAGACGAGCATAGCGAGGCGTCTTGCAGCTAGGCAAACCCTGGACTAACTCTGTAAGAAGAATTACAACTTTTTGTTAAAAAGTTGTCTCTGTAGTATCTGTAGATCAACTACTTTCTGGGTCGAGCCAGTGAACCCCGTGTCAGGGGTGAACGCGCAGGGCGAGAATCAGTACGTTGGTAAATTGTACATGACTACCATCAACTGCAAGTTATGTTTTAAAGCAGCAGCTGATGACAGCCGTCTGTAGATAGACAGCTGTTTGGAAGAATGAGTATCAATTACTAAGAGGCGTGCCGAGCCATTAAGGCATAGGCTAAGCCGTTACTTATACGCATTAGCGTATGCGTTGGATTTTCAAGATAGAAAAGAAAGGAAGCAAGCTTGTTTTTAAAAAAAGCTTGAGTGGTATCCCCCCAAAGCTTGAGTGGGACCCCCCTGAAGCTTGAGTGGGACCTCATCGAGTATTATTTTTTGCTTTTGCGCGTTTGGTAGCAGATGTTTTCCCACCAATTGAGCGGGTAATTCTATAGTTCCCTTGTCGAATGAGAAAGTCTATTTCCTTTTGATAAGATGATCCAAGCGTGTAAAAATCTTTGTCTATTTTTTCTAGAAACTTGGGACCATCTGAATCATCTCGAGTCCATCTGTCTAATATTTTCTCGATAATTGACGACACACCGCACTCTTGTGCCATTTTTTGCCAAGTCTCCATCGGTATTTTGATACAACCATGTTTGGCAAAATCCACTGATTGTCTAACAAATTCTGCCATAACTAGCATTTGAAGAAGGTATTGGCCAGCATGGTATTGGTTTGATCCTACGAGTAAGGGATCAGATAAAATGGGAATCATTAGTTTAGATTCTCCATTTTTAAAATCTTCGCTTGCCCTGTACGGTAGCAGCATAGTTCCTACGGTGATTTCAACTCCATCAAGTCGATGAGTTTTTGCTGACATAAATTTTTTAAGTGCAATTAAATTGCCAGAAAAGCTTGGTCTTTTAAATTCAAAATAAGCCATAGCTTGAAATACTGTAATCATATCTTTAATACTTCTTTCCCCCTTTAATCCAAGCTCACTTGCAATAACACGAAAACTTTCACGTGTTATTATCCGGTGATCCGCGTGTCCTGCTATTGCTTGATTGAATGCAGTGCGTGTAACATAGCGTAACACTCGATGTCCTTCAACTAGGTTCATTTTGTTGATGCCGTTTAAAATAGCACCTATAGCTCCTGCAGGAATCATAGGTATAGGAATTTCACCAAGCAATCGGCCACGACTAAATACTTGTATTTGCTCATCCGTTTGTTGGATTTTTTTATCATGCGAGACCATGTCTATAATGTGCTCTTGATCATTTTTTATAATAGCTGGGACGCCTTCAACAATTAATTTTGCTCTTCGGCTAACCTCATCGCGCCAGATAGCCTTTGCCAGGCATATCATGGCATATGAGAAGAAAATCGGTTGTTCAGGAGTTGCCGGTAAATTGAACCAGAAACTCAAAGGATAGTTACCTGTTTTTTTGAAAGATGCATAATGTTCAAGAAAGTTGTGCTTCAATTCGGTAGCTAAATCCTTACTATTCTTGCCGATTTTTTTTAAGTAACTTAGGAATTTATCGTCTATAAGAAAGATTTTGTTTTTCTCAAAGCAAGAGTCGATAGAGGGTATTGCTTCACTGCAATCTATTATATTTAAAGCAGAAATAGTTCCCGTTAGTGAATCGGCAAAATCTATAGTGGCATCAAATGCTTCTTTTAATGGTTTTTGTGGGGATAAATATACTTTTAATTTCTGGCAATGTTCATTTATTAAGGTGGCAACTTGAATTACAATGTCTTTATATTCTTTTGATCGTCGATCTATCCCTTTAATGTCTTCATCTTTTAGTGCTTCGCGCGCGATGGCAAAATGGACTAAGGTTGGATATTCAGTCACGAGAGATGCTACAAAATTGTGAATTAATTGCGCTGCCACGTGTGGCTTTTGTACTTTAGGTGAATTTATTCCGTGCTTTATGCATTCTAGTATGTGTAGTTGGTTGGCTGTTTCATGACCAATAGGGACAGTTTTTTCATTGGCTATTATTTTCGGGTTGGCTTGAAGCTTGAAGTTTGTTATTTCAAGATTAATGTTTAAATCTTTATCTTCCATTATAGCGCCCTTGCTGATGAGATTTTTTAGTCCTAGGTTTCAGCGTGGCAGCGTAGTCTGGTTGATCCTTGTTTATAAGTATGATGGGCTTTGCGTTTGATTGGTATTCATTTTGTTTTTGTGGTTGGCCGTGAAGGCAACCTTCTTCGTCTCTGCGTAGAATATGCTTATCTGTTATTGCGGTGAAGTTTGATTTTACTACTTTGAAGGAGATCTTGGTTTGGTCATATTCTTCGTCATTGTCTTCTTTGGTGACCTTGTCGAGATTTGCCTGCCACCTTACTCCGTCTGTAAGAGCACTTGATCCACGTGCTGCAGTTTGGTCAGTGTTCGTGTTACTAAGATTAGCTTTGCTCATGTGGTGTCCAAACAATACGGTTGGTTTTCCTTTAAGCTCAAGAGTTAGTCTCTCAAGAAGCGAGATGAAGTGAGTGGCTGCAGCGTTATCGTTTTCTGCATCTGCCCCAAGAAACCTTGATATGGGATCGAGTATTATTAAAGCCCAGCCGTCTGTTGGCTCTTGAGTTTTAAGTGTAGCGAGGAAATCTTCAAAGAATCCTGATGGGTTTCCATTTCTATCCATGAATGAAGCTTGTTGTCCGGTAAATGACATTACAGATAGGTACGTGCCTGCTTCTTTCAATTGTTCTTCAGTAAACAATTTTTTGGACATTTTTCTCAGTAGACGGTGTATGTCGTCAGTAGAATTTTCGCCCAACCCCAAAAATACATATCCTTTCTCATTGATATAGTATTCATCTAGGAATTTTGTACCGGTAGCAATTGCTAGTGCAAGTTGTGTAAGGAAATGAGTTTTGCCTATACCTCCGGCACCAACCAACTGCCCGACGATCCCTTTTCGAAGGAATGTTTGTAAACCTCCGATCTTCATGATTTTAATGAGTGCTGGTGCTTCGGGTGCTTCTTCTAAAAGAAAGTTTGTTTCTAGGTCTCTAATGAATTTAATGTTTATTCGCTTTGAGTCAGGTTCAAATTTAGTTTTTTGCGCTGGCTGTATAGGCTGATTTATTGATTGCGCAATGCCATTGTTTACTTGATCGTTAACTGTTTCCATTGAGTGCTCACTTTACCTGAGGTTATTCGTCTGCCAAATTTGATGCTGAGTTATTAATAATATTTCCCGACTGATAGTATCGTAAACAAGTGGCTACGTTACGATGCGTGGTCATTGCCATGACATCTCCGAGCGCTTTACCCTGTCGTCCACACTCTGTAACAAAGCCACTGCGAAGACTGTGCGCGCCAAACTGAGATTCATCGTAGCCGGCAGCCTTTAAACGATATCGTACAATTCTGTGTATATACACATCACTCAATGATGTTGTGCTTATTTTACCGCCTTTATTGATTGCCCGAAAGATAGGGCCTTCCGTAATGCCAGAAGCATTTATCCATTCTTGTAATGCATGCGCTGCTTTCCCTTTTACGGGGACCTGGCAACCTTTTCCTTCTTGATCAGTTTTACTGCGCGGTATGGTATAAATAAAATTACCATTACTTGCTGTGAGAAGATCTTTCATGTCTGCTGATGCAACTTCAGTTCTGCGCCTTCCACCACTTGCCCAGGCAAATAAGAGCAGCGCCCTGTCGCGTATATCTATGAGTGTATCTTTGCAGGTGCTGAGCATGTCATCAAGTATGTCTTTGGTTATTGCTTTTCCTGCTGGCTTGGAGCCACCGATTTGCTTTGCTAGTTTTTGAAACAGCACTTTAACTGCTTTGGTTTTGCAGGGGTTGGCGGTTTTGTTTGTTTTCTCAAAAAGAATGGATAGTGATATGACGCGTCGTTTGATAGTTGATAACTTATGAGGTCCCGGCTTTTTATATCCTTGTGTAACGAGCTTTTCTTCGACATCAGAATCTAAGCCTTCAGCATGTTGCACGATAAAAGAGATCACTTCTTTTTCTGTGATGAGAGATCCAATATTAAATCCTATAGCGATAAGCCATGCTTCCCAGTAGTTCATATCGCCTTGGTATGCTCGCGCAGTTTCTTCTGATGTGTGGTGATTGATAATGGTAAAGGCTCGATCAGCAGAGCGCTCATTAAGCTCGTGTACAGCATGAGAAAAGCCTATTTCTGCCTGCTTATGCTCCAGCGGTACTGGAAGTGATTTTTCATTTAAAATACCATGCAAATTCATTACTGCTCCCTTTGTGTGAATGTGGATATTTTTATAACGGACAACGTGGTGACGATAAGTAAAGATTATCGAAACCTATCTTGGCTCGCAAGGGATTTCTTAGGGATAGCGAAATGGACATCTTAACAATCAGAAAATTGGCGAGACTTTGGCAGACTACAGGGTCTTCAGTTTTGCCTTCATTAAATCAATCTCAGATTGCTGCGCCGAGATAATTGCTTTGCATAACCCTTTGATCTCAGGATCTTGCAATGGAGCTTTTTCGCACATTAATATGGCGGCGGCATGGTGAGGTATCATTGATTTTAAGAATTCTTTGTCTGATATAGCGGTTTGCTTTTTGATAAAGACTATTAACAGAATAAACGTAGCTATGCCAAATACCACAATAAAAATATTAGCTCTTTTGTTGTCATACATCGACCTCATTAAAAACAACTCAATGAGTAGCATTGGAATTGTCATGATGCCGGCCATATATAACTGGTTTAAATTTGGATAAACATTGGCAAATTTATCGACCATCATATACATGAGTATATACATCGATATGAAAGACAATGCTGCCATCAGGAACAACTTAACGTATTTCATATATTTATCCTTACCATAAACTTTCTATGCGGAGGCCTTGGGGGAAGCTGTTAAGTAGGTCGCCCCCCCTGCCTAATTTTATTTAGCAGCAAGCATGTTCGATGCATTGTTCACAGGCTTTGATACAAGCGCCGCAAGCAGCTATGCATTTTTGACATGATGATGCGCATTGTTGGCTACCAGCCTCGCATTGTTTGCAGCATTCTTCGCAGGCCTTGATGCATTCTTCGCATCGCTTTATACATTCTTGGCAAGACTGTATACATTTTTGATCTTTGCATTGCTTCAGATGTTCTTTGCATTGTGTAACGCAATCACGACAAGCCTGAATGCAATCTTTGCAACTTTGTACGCAAGATTTGCATTCAGAAGAATTGCATGATCCGCCCGGCTTACAACTGCCCGAGCATTTCTTGCAGGCCTCAACGCACTTTTTGCATTCTTGGATACACTTTTTACAAGCATCAACATGCTTTGACATGGGATTCTCCTCACAAGATTAAACAATGGAAAACATTACTAACTAATCAGAGGTATAGCATATTATTTAGGACAAATGCAATCGGTTACTTTTATCCAAGGTAGTTTTATAAAAAGCCCTATCTAGGCCATTTCAAATACACAAGCCTCGGTATTTTTTATGCGATAATTCTCGTTCAATGAAAAAAGATGTTGCGCACAGAATGTTGTATTGATTAGCTTAATTCATAGAATAAAAACGTATATCTCTTGAGAGCAGGTTACTACATTATGAAAGATATGAAGCAAAATCACGGTATGCCCAGCATGAGCCATCAGGACCATGAAAAAACCATGACAAATCCAATGATGGCAAAAGAAATGGAAACGGATATACGCCATCGGTTTTGGCTATCTTTTCTTCTTACTATACCGGTTATTCTTTATTCGGATCTTGGTACTAAACTTTTAAAAATACCATTACCAACACCAATTCCAGTAACTTGGATGCTGTTCCTTTTAACAACACCCATTGTTTTTTGGTGCGGTTCAATTTTTATTACCGGTGCATATTATTCGTTGAAGTCAAAAAAACTAAACATGTCTGTTTTAATAGCAACTGGCGTCATGGCTGCATACCTATTTAGCATCATAATAATGGTGTATGGCGGTAAAGAAACCTTTTTTGATGCGTCTGCCATGCTGGTAACTTTTGTATTGTTTGGTCATTGGATGGAAATGAAATCAAGAAGAGGAACTTCTGACGCATTACGCGCCCTCTTTAATTTAGTACCCCCACAAGCAACTATCATGCAAAACGGTAAAGAGGTAGTAGTACTTTCTTCCGATTTAAAAATACATGATGTTGTGATAGTAAAGCCAGGAGATAAGATCCCCGTTGATGGTGAAATTATCAGTGGCCAAACGACGATTGATGAATCGCTGGTTACCGGAGAATCAGTGCCTGTAGATAAAAAGATTAATGATCGGGTAATTGGTGGATCAATAAATAAAACTGGTTCGGTTCAATTTAAAGTAACTCAGATTGGATCAGGAACTGTGCTTGCGCAAATAATTAAATTAGTAGAAATAGCTCAAAATTCAAAAGCGCCAGGCCAAAGGATTGCAGATAAGGCAGCTGCATATTTGGTGTTGCTGGCAATAGGAGCAGGGATTATTACTTTCTTAAGTTGGTATTTCATAGCTGGCGCAACAATCATGTTATCTTTAACATTTGCTATTTCTGCGGTAGTAATTGCTTGCCCAGATGCCTTAGGATTGGCAACGCCAACTGCGGTTGCGGTAGGCACGGGAATTGGCGCGCGCAATAATATTTTAATTAAAGATGCGATTACACTAGAAAATGCATCAAAAATACAAGCAATCATTTTAGATAAAACGGGAACATTGACAGAAGGTAAGCCCACAGTAAGCAACATATTGCCATTTCAAGGAATCACCACAGAAAAGCTTTTATATTTTGTTGCCTCCGCGCAAAAATTTTCTAAGCACCCATTAAGCGAAGCACTTTTAAAAGAAGCGGAAAAACGTTCACTAACACTTTCAGATGATATCAAAGATTTTCAAGCAATTTTAGGTCATGGCGTTACCGCACGCGTTGATAATAAAGTGGTATTGGTAGGCACCAGTCGTTTCTTAACTGATAATAATGTTCGCATATCACATCTTACGGCTGAAGCAGAACAGTTAATGAACAATGGTGAGACGGTAAGTTTAGTGGCAATTGATGGTAAAGGGTTAGGGGTAGTTTCCGTTGTTGATGCAATACGACAAACTTCCAAAAGAACCATTCAAGCATTGCATGATCTCAAGATAGAAACAGTTATGGTCACCGGCGATCATAAAATTATTGCAGAAAATGTTGCCAGGCAACTTGGCATACATAGAGTATTTTCACAGGTGTTGCCTGCTGAAAAAGTAAATTATGTAAAACAACTGCAGAATGAAGAAAAATTTGTAGCCATGGTTGGCGATGGTATAAATGACGCTCCAGCATTAGCACAAGCTGATATAGGCATTGCCATTGGCGCAGGAACTGATGTAGCCATAGAATCAGCTGATATTGTTCTTATGAAATCTGATCCACTCGATATTGTAAAAGCAATTGAATTGTCGAAAGCTACGGTAAGAAAGATGAAGGAGAATCTTTTTTGGGCAGCTATTTATAATATCCTTGCAATCCCTATAGCTGCAGGAATATTATACCCAAGATATGGAATAGCTTTACCGCCAGAAATTTCAGCATTGCTTATGTCTATTTCATCCATCATTGTTGCCACCAATGCAGTTTTATTAAAGAGAGTAGAATCAAAATTGAAAAATATTGCGTAAGAAAATAGAACAAGAAGATTACGATGAACAACAAACCAAAAAAGAGGAGTTTTATGAAGAAGCTATCAATTATTCTGCCCCTATTGCTCAGTACCGCCTGCTCTTGGACACAAGCCCAACAAATGTCTGCCGATTCAAATACTATGGCTGACATGATGCATGAACATAAACAAGAAATGGCAGCCATGATGCAAAAGCATTCAGAAGAAATGAGTAAGATGATGGGAAAGCATAAAAAAATGATGGGCGATTGTTGTAAAATGATGATGAAAACCGAAGACCCTGGCATGAAAGAAAAGTCTAAGGAGCATAAGGAACATCATGCTACCGAAAACAAATAAGTAAAAATATTAGTGAGGTGAGAAATGCTTTACCAACAAATAGACATGGAATTGGCTGAAAAGGAAAAATGGGCTCTCAGGCGACAGTTAGGCATACCAAACAATCGTCGCTTATTTGTACTGGCCTGCATGGACGAACGGCTTCCGGTAAATGAAGCGCTTGGCATTCGTGAAGGCGATGCTCATATTTTTCGTAATGCAGGCGGCCTTGTCACAGATGACGCAATACGATCTGCGATGCTTACAACCCAATTTTTTGGAACAAAAGAAATTATCATTATTAACCATACAGAGTGTGGCATGATGACGGCAACCGGTGAATACTTAACCAAGGCACTTAAAGAAACAGGAATCAATATAGAAAAGACTCATATCAATCCAGCTCTTCCTGAGCTTTCACTTCAAAATCAAAATGAAAATTTTGAAAAATGGATAGGTATGTTTGCTGATGTTGATGCTACCTGTGCAAAACAAGTTGAGCTTATGAAAACTTGCCCATTCATTCCCAAGGATATTATAATTCATGGCTACGTTTGGCAAGTAGAAAGTATGAGCTTGAGACGCCCTTATGCTCGCATAAGTGAGAAGGTCAATACAGCAAAGCAAATGGCAGGCAAAGGTTAATGATTATCTCATTACACTATGAGCACAATATTTATCCATAATTCAAGAACTCGCTTAAAATGTTGCGATGGTTATTCCTTTTGTTTGACAATTATACTCGCTTTAAATTATTCCTGTTTAAGGCGGCAGTATGATTGGAGATTTGTTAGGAAACCTATTTAAGGCTGCCGCCTGTGGCTTTTTTTAAAATATTGAGCAATGCGTTGACATCGGCACAATGACCATAATATTGTTACCAAATAAAGGATTGGTTTAAGAACCAGCGGTTTCCTGAGTAACATATGCGCAGAACGGTATCCCCATGTTTTTTTGTTTATTAACACTTTTAATTTCCATAAATTTCCCAAGCTATTCTCAGCATGCTCAGCATGTTCAAAATACTGATTCGAAAAAAAAGCAATCAAACCAGCTGCCAGAACAACCCCAGCCAGACAAGCAGCCTGATCATAGTAAAAAAGATACCAAATCTGAGCGTAGTCTTCACCGCCTTAATTATGCTTGGTTAAATCCTAAAATTACTCCCTCTGCGCCACCACCCCTTACTGGCAAGCAAATGGGCGTTTGTACTACTCCCAGCATTCAGCCATTAGGCTATGAAATGGATGGCGATGTTAAGGTGTTTAAACTCATCGCACAACCAGTAGAACAATATATCACTGATGGCGAGCTACCCGATTATGATGCATTGATTTTGGATAAAAATAAGCCGCCAAAGGGAATGGTTCATCACTCTAATATCGTTCAAAAGATACACGCCTGGGGATATAACGGTTCAACCCCAGGGCCTACGATTGAAGTAAATGAAGGGGATCGCATACGTATTATCCTAAAAAATGAATTGCCTGAACCAACTTCTATTCATTGGCATGGTATTGAGTTGCCCAATGACCAAGATGGAGCCGCAGGAGTTGCTGAGCCGCCTCTTATGCCAGGAGAATCAAAGACATACGAATATACTTTGTATCAATCTGGTACTGCTTTTTACCATGGAGAATTTAATTTGATGAAAGCAGCGAGTTATGGGTTAACAGGGGCTCTCGTTATTCATCCTAAAAAATATGAACACAAAATAGATAAGCAATTTGTTATCACTCTACAAGAATGGCGTATACTGCCAGGTAACGTTGATCCTGATTTAGTAAGCATGGATTTTAATTGGTTTACCTTTAATGGTCGTTCAGCTCCTACTATTCCTGCGCTAACCGTTAATCAAGGGGATCGTGTACGTATTAGGCTGGTGAATATGAGCATGGACAATCATCCCATTCATATCCATGGACATACATGGTGGTTAGTTGGCACTGAGGGTGGCCCAATTCCTAAAACCGCTCAATGGCCAGGCAATACAGTTGACGTTCCGCCTGGTGCCTCTCGTGACGTTGAATTTATTGCGTGGAATCCAGGACTATGGTTTTTCCACTGTCATAAAGTTCATCATGTTATGAATGCACATGCTGACGTGCCATTAGGAGTGATGCCGCATGGAGGCATGTTCACTATTTTCAATGTTATTCCAAAAGATCCAAAGGCACCTTGGAAACATCCCAAGGAAGAAGGCAATGATATTTCTGCTCGCGATTATGAACCAATAAAAAAAGAAGAGAAGGAATAGCATGAAGCAATTATTATTGTTAGTAGTCATGCTGCTGCTCCTTCCTGCCTGCTTTCGAGTAAAAGTTGGTCCAGAATTTTCAAAACTCAAACAAAGAACCTTCGATCGCACTGAAGAACCTATTTCAATGACATCGTCTTATAGCGAAATAAGCACTGAAATACCAGATATCGATGTATCCTTACAACAAGGTCTTTCGCGTGAAGATGCGGTACGAATTGCCTTAATGAACAACCCTGCCTTAAGGGCAGAATTTGAGAATCTTGGAGTTGCAAAATCTGATCTTGTTCAAGCTGGCCTTTATACAAATCCCAGCATAAATTCTGTGTTTAGATTGCCGACCAAGGATAGGGGGCCTGGGACTGCTCAAACAAACATAGAAAGTACAGCCAGTATTCGATTATCTGATTTATGGCAGGTACCCCTTACCAAAAGAGTTTCAGAAGATCTTTTGGAGATTGTTTCATTGCGTATTCTAACCACTATCATTGATTTAGTCGCTGATACAAAGATTGCATATGATACTTGCCTTGCTGTGCAATTAAAATTAAAAACTTTAGAACAACTCCTTGAAACACAAAAAGAGCTGCAGAGCGAAATATATTATCGTCAATTATATGGCTATACGGATGACTTAGATAAAAACATTGCTGATGCTGATTTGGCAACCCGGGAAATAGAGCTTCTTCAAATGCAAGCTGAACAACAAAATGCATTCATTCATCTTAAGCAATTGCTCGGAATTACCCCAACTGACGAACCAATTCTATTAATTAGCACACTTGATGAAATAGTGCAGGTCCCAGCATTGCCCGTTCTTGAAGATTTTGCATTGCGGGCACGGCCAGAAATTAAGATTGCACAGATGAGGATACAGCAATATAAAGATACCATCAGCCTTGAACGAGCAAGAATATTTAAAACTGTTGATCTGGGCGTATCGTTTAAACAGGACTTTGATAAACCATTTCAAGGCTGGGGACCGTATATTAATTTTGAACTGCCTATTTTTAACACTAATTATGCAGAGATATCGCGCGCACAATTCTTATATGACCAAGCACAAAAAGAGCTACGCGCTTTACAACTAAAAACCAAAAAAGAACTCGCCATACCGTATAGCCTCATTCAAAAGCTACAACAAGAGATAGTTCGCTACCAACAATATGTGATTCCTGCTGACCAAAAAGCGGTCGATTTTGCTTATACCTATGCCCAAACCATGCAGTTGACAGCAGTTACTGCTTATCAATCACAAATTAAACTCTATGAAGACGAGCTCTTATTAACCAATCATCTGTATAATCTCAGAAAAGAATTTGCCGAGCTTGAAAAAACAGTCGGTGAAAAAATTGAACATTTTAATGAAACCAAACTTGAGGCTAAGCCATGAATAATGACAATCAAGTAACAAGCAACCCCTATACGATAAGAAACTTTTTACCTCTTATCATCATAGGAGCAATTATCGTTCTCTTCACTGCAATAAAACAAATGATCTCTGGATTTAGCATACATTATGCAATGTACGATTTTATGGGTAGTTTCTTTATTATTTTTAGCTCATTTAAAATTATAAATCTTCATGGGTTTGCTGAGGCATATAGCACATATGATATTATTGCTAAACGCTCTACCGCTTATGCTTACATCTACCCATTTATTGAGTTTACTTTAGGGATAATGTACCTCATGCGATTTCAACTTGCGATAGCTAACTATGTAACGTTATTACTTATGATAGTAAGTAGTATTGGCGTTGGTTATGAACTTGCACAAAATAAGCAAATCATGTGCGCATGCTTAGGTGCTGTGTTTAAAATTCCTATGACCTACGTAACTTTAGCTGAAGACGTTATTATGGGAACAATGGCACTTATAATGTTAATAAAATAACAGTTGGCACGACTCTTATCTATTTATCTAATTCATATGACAAGAGAATGAATACAGCAGACCCCATGACCATAACAGCATCACGCAATGCAATATCATAGTGCGTCATAACATGCGAAAATCCAGGATGAGAATGCGTACCCATGCTTATTAAGTTGATTATAATAGCTAACAGCCAACCGGTAATTACATAACCTCCAATACGAGGTTTTATAAATACCAATAGCCCAAAGAGAACTTCAATTCCACCGCTAACATACATGAAAGCATTGGGTGCCATATGCAAATATGTAGGTATGGCATGATTTAAATAGATATCCCAACGTGCCAAATAATTAAAGAACTTATCAATGCCTGTAATAATAGGGAAAATTGCATACGTATAATAAAGCAAATACCATGCAATTTTAACTTTTAACGATTTCTCAGTAACGATTACATCATTAATCATGCAATATTCCTTTTCATTCACGCAAAATTACCGAGTTGTTTTAGCACGTTTCTTTGTGGTCTTCTTGGTAGACTTTTTCGCCTTTGCCTTACGCATAGGCCTACGTGCTGCAAGTGCTCCCATAAACTCTTTTTTCTCAAGCTCAGCTTCAATTTCCTTGACCGATGGCAATCTGCTTTTTAACGCCTTTGGTAACTTTTCTACAATATGTGCTTCATAACTTGCTACGCCAATTGGAGTATTAATGCCTTGTAATGCATACTCCGCAGAGCGTTTCCCCTTGGTTCTGCACAGCAACAAGCCAATGGTTGCGTTGTCGCTTGATGATTTGACCTGATTGTCTATAGCAGCAATGTAAAAGTTAAGTTGCCCAATGTCGCGCGCTGTGAGTTTACCAGCCTTGAGTTCTACTACCATGAAGCAGTGCAATTGCACGTGATAAAACAAAAGATCGATAAAATAATCGTCATCGTCTACCTTCACATGGTATTGCCTTCCTACAAGCGCAAAGCCCTGTCCCAGCTCCATCAATAATTTTTGCACATTGTCGATAAGACCCTGTTCTACATCTCTTTCCACATAATCTTGCGAGAGCGTTAAAAAATCGAACACATACGGATCTTTCAATGTCTGTTGAGCGAGATCAGAATGCGGCGCAGGAAGCGTTTTTGTAAAATTGGTAATCGCTTTGCCCTGCCGACTATAGAGATCTGAGTCAATTTGCATAGCAAGAATGTTTCTGCTCCATCCATTTTGAATGGATTTTTGTGCATACCACAGCCGCTCTTTAAGTGATGAAATCTGCTCCATAAGTGTAATATTATGACCCCACGGAATCCTGCTCAGGATGCTTAAATCAGAATCATCGTCAAATTGTCGCACAGGTGGGAGACAATTTCGATATTCAAGGTAAAAAGCTCGCATCCGAAACAAGTTGCTTCTTGAAAAACCCTCTATGCCAGGAAACTCGTTTTGCATATCGCCAGCAAGCTCTTCGATGAACTTACTACCCCAGCTCTGTTGCTGATCGATTACTTCGCCAATTTTCCAATACAGCAATGTCAGCTCTTGGTTGGCAGCAACAGCTGCACGTATCTGAGCCTCCTGCACCATGCTTTTAATGGAAAGGAACACCTTGGCGTATTCTTTCATTGGCATGGCTACAGCTTGTTGTCTTTTCTTTATCGGATCAGTCTTTATTGTTTTTTTTACCATATTACGACCCATTGGACAATTGTCGCACTGCAGTGCGACTAATTTGAATTTACCGCTTGCCTATTGAGCTTTTCATGGTTAAAGACAAGCATTTTTACCCCTGCTTTAACGCTCATTTACTACACTTAATGTTGTAATATTTCCCCTCGCGTGATGTCAATGATTTGTAAATAAGACATCAAAAATGCGTCACTTGATTGTCATTCCGACTTGTTAATGACTCAGTGAATAGGTCATGCTTCAGCCACGCTGCCACCAACCATTGAATGGTATCTAATAAAAATGTTAGACATACTTATGATGTCAAAAAGAATGCTTTTTGGCATGTTTGTGGCTTAATCCCAGGGGAGGAAACAGTATGATTATAACTGTAGGTGGCATAAAGGGAGGATGTGGCAAGTCCCTCATATCAACAAATCTCACGGTGCTACGTGCTTTGAGTGGCAGAAAGGTTTTGCTGGTTGATGGTGATGAACAGGGTACCTCAGGCGACTGGACTGACCATAGAACTGAACTTGGTATTGATACACCATGGACTACCATACGCCTTAAAGCAAATGCTGTGAGAACTGAAGTTATCAAGTTAGCAAAAAACTATGATGATATTATCATCGATTGTGGTGGAAGAGATACGGCTTCGTTACGTGCTGCGCTCACCATCTCTGATGTGTTTCTTGTTCCATTCCAACCAAAAAGTTTTGACATCTGGACGGCTGCAAAAGTTTCTGATCTTGTGCAAGAAGCAAAATCATTGAATGAAAAATTGCAGACATTTGCGTTCATAAATTGTGCGGGCACACGAGGCAGTGATAATGATGATGCGAAAAAAATATTATCGAAGGCAGAAGGGTTGTCATTGTTGCCAGTAACCGTGTGCATGAGAAAGGCATTTTCAAATGCAACCGCTGAAGGTCTTGGTGTTGTTGAATTGGGCACCGACAAAAAAGCAATCGATGAAATAAAAGCGTTGCACAATCTAGTATTTGCTGCCGCCAAAAAGACAACATTAAGACGGTAGTATGACATAGTTGTGATGTCGAATTATGATGTCACAATGACCCAAGTAAGACATGTTTTTTATATGAAAAGGACACGTATATGGCAATTAAAGAGCTGAAAAAAGCAGTCAAAGTGACGCCAGTCAGAGTTGAGCGAGATGTCGAAAAATTCATATCCAAAGGGGGTTCTTTGGCAGAAATGCCCCAGGATAATAACGATGATCATCGCCTTACCCTCAGGATCCCTAAATGGCTCATGAATAAAATTGATATCAAGCGAAAAGAACGGGTCGGTAAAATATCACGCAACTTATGGATTTTGGAGACGGTTGAAAAGGCAACCAAGGATTAAATAGCAGTACCCTTCGTGTACGTGTTCAGAACCGCGCAATGATTCTTACCACCTGTGTGGCATGAAACTTATTCCCAGCTCTGTTGTAATACTTTTTGCTGTTGAGGATATAAGCAATCGCCCGCAGTGAATAATTGTCGCGATGCAGTTGTTTCACAAGATTAACAACGATCTGTTCTGCTGGATGTATCTCAAAGCCATGATCGCTTCGCTTAAATCCATAAGGAGCAGAGCGATCAATGGTAACTGTGCAGTGCTGCCTTGTATGCTCTTTGAGTATGTTCACCACTTGCGTTACTTGGAATGGCTGCTTTGTTCTGCTGCGATAACCAGCATCATCCAAAGCCTGCACAATTTCCCGTAACGAGCGCTCTTGTTCCCGCAATTGTATAACATGGGCGATTACAGCTTGCTCTTTCTTGCACGCGACCAACACATTGCCGCCACGCTCAATTTTATAACCATAGGGAATAGTTCCATAAGGATTGAAGAGCTTTCGTTTCTTGTTGATCGATTTTAGCGTTGCTTTTTTAATGCGCTCACGAACAAGCTCTGCTTTGATGTCTGACTTGCGGCGTGCGAATAAACTTTGAGCTGATGAGATATTGTCATCTTGTGCGCAGAGCAGGGCGGCGCCACATTTTTCGATGATACGCTCAATTTGTATGGCAATCACCACGTCACGGGCTAAGCGGTCACGACTTGCGACCAGAAATACGTCACCAGGCTCAAGCATTTGTAGCGCTGCTGTTAATCCAGGGCGTTGTTCGATGGCAACAAATCCCGATGTTGCAGCATCTTCAAAGATATGCTTTTTGTGCACATGCAGACGCGCAGCAATTTGCTTGCACTGCTTGAGTTGTAACTTCAAGCCAGCTCGTGATTCTTTCTGCTGAACTGTGGAAACCCTGAGGTAGATTATTGCTCTCATAGTTGCGGTTATGCTTATATTTTTTGTATCATTAACATGTGTGCATGGATAGTATAGGCGAACATAAAAAATAACAATATACTCAATGTAATACCGAAGGGATTTACCATGAGCGCATTAGAGTTACAATACAAAAAATTATGCAACATTGTGTCTACGATTGATAGTCTGCTTGAGCAGATAAAAACCAAAGCATATCAAGATGCAGACAAGTGGATGCGGTTGTTCCGCAAAGATAATCATTCGAACTCAAAACAAGCCCAATCATCAAATCCCCATGCACATAAGCACGATCTTCTCACAAACTTAACGTGCTGCTACCAAGCAACTGAACAGTTCCTCAAAGAATACACTCATCAAAACTATAACGTCTCAACCGCCACCATCGAAGACGTTTTCAATCTCTTCTACAAAAAACGAATCATAACCAAAGCTGAGCGTGAATCGCTGCAAGCAATGTCAGTGAATTTCCATACGCTCTGCGCCCTGTGCGACGACAAAGGCGAAGCCGTCATCTGCATAGAATTGCTCAATTATTATCAACTTTTGTGCACAGTTATTAAACGACTCGACGCCTCTATTGTTGCGTCCTGATCGCTGATTTCAAGATGTTGATGCAGGCAGCGCGAGTCTTGATGAAATTTTGTAGTTGTACACATCGAAAACTCTGATCTGTAAGATTGATTGATAGAGTCAAAATGCAAGCAACCCTCGTTGTACAGTAGTATATTGTGATTACTTCGATAATTCGTACTGAACGAGATAATCAAGCAGTCTGCATATGTACACATAGCCAATAAATGTTCAAAATCGATACACGCAAAGCAGCGACTGGCAGATGTTTTACATTTGATTTATATGATCGGTCATTGTACAGAGAAGGTCATTTTAGGGGTGCTTTGGCATGGTTCTGAAGATGCAATAAGCCCACCCCTGATAGACGTGTTCTGAACTATTATGGAATTAATTTTAGATTTACACTTGATCCCATATATTGTGATAACAAAGTGATTTATCTATCTATTTCGATAAAAGGGAAACTATGACTCATTGGGGTTGGTATTGGCGTGTAAAAAACAAAAAACACATAGCAAGAAAACTATGTTCAAGTTTTGTATCCATCGACTCTTTCAATATATTCAAGAATGGTGAACGCACAGGATTTACTGTTGCCCCACTACAGGTAAAAGCAGAACCTGGACCAGGCTACCTGAAGGTCACCTACAGAAACCACAAGAACTCCACATACAATATTCCCATTGAAAAACAGCCATGCAACTATGGCGGGCATCGTTATTACTTCAAATGCCCACTGTGCCAGAGCCGAATGCGATTGCTCTACCTTGCTCAAAACAGCGTATTCCTATGCCGCAAGTGTTTGAACTTATCGTACGAGTCCCAATGCCGTCGCGCCACCATACGCTATGCTTATATGAGCGACAAGATCAAGGCGCGCATAAAGAATCGCGGCGGTGACATTGATTATTACAAGAAACCACCTCGCATGCATCAGAGCACGTATCAGCGACTCAAGGAATTGCGGATTTATTACGATTGCAAATCGCATGAAGCCCTTAATCAAGAGGCGAGGGCCTGGTTTGGAGAAAAAGCTGAAGCATACTTGGAAGATGTTTACGTGCCAGATAAGCCATAAGTATGTGACACCCAAATGCTTGCCACGCTGCGCTTTGCTTGCTGCTGCGAGGTAGCGCCAGCCTTCGCCTGGCTGACAAGTTACATCTCAAAGTAGCAAGAATCCCATAAATGGAGGGGTTGATTCTTTATCCGCCTCTTGTGGTTATTTCTTTTGGTTACAAATTTATTTGGGACAGCGAACGTTAGTTCGCGTCTTGTAGCTTGGCAAACACTGGATATTGCATGCTCATTCTTATTGGGAGTTTGTTTAAGGCGTGCCGAACCATAGCCATAGCGGTGGTTAAGGCTAAGCCGTTAACAACAAGTACGGTATGTAATAACGTACACTACCGTTACCGTTACCGTTGGACCTAAAAAACAAAAAACTCCGACAAATGGCCGATATGTTTTTTTTGTAACAGGATCACCCCCCTCATGTAACAGGATCACCTCCGCAATGTAACAGGATCACCTATGAATTAGGTGCTATTTTACTGACTTTTTCACTTTTCTTTTTCGTGCGGACGCAAAGCCCTTCATTGAGTTGATTTGTCTTCCGTGACCTTGCTCTTTGAGGAATGCTAGAGCTTTTTGTTCGTTCTTGAGAGTGTATTGATCAATTGATATCTGCTTTAAAATACCATCCTCCCCGGTCCATTCAGACATGATGATGGGAAGCATTTTTTCGGGTATATCAACTTCGTATAAAAACTCTTTAAACATATCTTCTGTGATCTCAATGAAACCATTCTTAGATAGCTTGACCGATTGTTTAACGAATTCCTCAGCGATTTTCCACTGGAGGAGGTAGAGGCGAGCATGGTATTTGCGATGACCGATAAGTGGCGGTTCTTTTAATAGTGGTATTACAAATCCCTCTTTTTCTTCAAATATACGATAAGGCAGGAGCGGTGATAGTACTGTGATTTCATAACCGTCTTGATGCGAATAGGGCGAGTTTGGTTTGCATATACCGAGGGAAATCAATCGAGAGGTAATTGTCGTTCCAAAGAATTTAAAATGATCGAGCGCAAGCATGATAGTTTTGATGTTTGATATTTCGTCTCTACTTTTAATACCAAGGCATTTGGCTATCTCAGTAGCGCCGCCTGGAAACTTGAGAATCCTATAGTCGGGATTACCCTTTTTCTTTTCTTCATAGCATCGTTGAATAAAGAAACTGAGGAGTCTGATTGCTGTTAATTTTTTAAAGTCTTCAACGCCTTTAATTAATGACATCATGATGCGCGATGGAAATGCATGTAAATCAATGCTTCCAAGTAGCTTTTTGTCGTAATAAAGTTGTATCGTCTTCTCGTTTTTTTCAATTTCAGTTCTTGGTGAAAGCATTTCTGATATCGGTCTTTGTACATTAGTGGTAAGGCCAGGTGGGTTTTTTAGTCCAAAGGCTGATTTTATTTTTACTTCTTTCTCCCAAATTACTTCTGCTAGAAGTTTGATGGCGTTTGATATATAGATTGGATCGTTTTTATTGATCCAGAAATAAATAGAGCTTTTTTGTTCATCCTTGAAGTTTCGGTATTTTTGCTCAAGGAAGGCCTTGAGGCTGGTAATTGTTTTGTTTTTTGAGCTGCCGCACAATTCGGTTACAAATTCTAAAAAAATCTTATCCCATAGAAACATATTGTTCAGCTCAAAAGTTTTCTCGAGCTCTTCTGAGGGGAATGGGATTGGCAGAATTTCTACCAGTGGATCGCTATTGCTGCTTTCAGGTTCAGCTGTATCGAACGCATTTTTGCAGGAAGTATAAATTTCATTAAATTCTTTGGGGAAGATGAATCGATTGCCAAGTTCCTTGCAGTGGTTCACAAGGCTTCTAGCTAGTATGTCGACAATATGCGTATCATTCTTTATGTGTTCGTCTACCTTATTTTCTTCGTATTGGTTATTAAGCATTGCGCGAACAATATCATAATGCATGGTAGTGGGATCCTGTGTCGAAAGGACCACGATAAGATTTTTTATGAGCTGAAAAGTAATATGAGACTTATGGTCCCCATTTAAGGTTAGCTCTCTTTTGATGCATTCAATAGCAAGCAATGAATTGTAAGAATCGAGCCCAATAGCATTAATTATTTTAATTATATCGGGTGACGGTGCTTGCGGGTTGAATATTTCTAGTTCTATATGTTCCATTACTAAAAGCTTTCACGGCAATGATTAATCATCTTTAAGATAAGAAGATGAAAAATCTGGTTCATTTATAACTTCAGTATCTGGCTTTTTTTTACCATTCCTCTTGTTTATATCACTTTTTTTCGTTTGATGAGAGGATTCTGCCGGCGGTTCTGGATCGTGATCAAGCAAGCCATCAGATCCTTTGAGTAAAATATGCTTAGCGGTGATCTCAGAGAAGTTTGATTTTACAACTTTGAATGAAACTCGAGAGAGGTCAAATTCGTCTGAATCGCCTGCTGACTTTACTTTCTCTAAATTTGCTTGCCATCTTACGCCATCTGTTATTGCGCTTGACCCGCGTGCTGCGGTTTGATCCGTATTAGTTTCACCTAAACTTGATTTGCTCATGTGATGCCCGAAAATAACCGTTGGCTTCCCTTTGAGATCTATGGTGAACCGTTCAAGCAAAGAGATGAAAAAAGTTGCTGATGCATTATCATTTTCTGCATCTGCCCCAAGAAATCGAGATATAGGATCAAGTATTATCAATGCCCAACCACCATCTTTGGGCTCGTTGGTTTTGAGCGCGTCCAAAAATTGCTTAAACGAATCCGATTCTGATCCGTCTTTATCAATAAAGGAAGAGGCTTTACCACTAAACGACATAGCAGCAATGCGTTTACTGGCCTCTTCAAGATCTTCTTTTGTGTGGCGCTTTGAAACTTTTCTGAGCAGTCGATGGATATCATCATCAGCATTTTCGCCGAGTCCGAGAAATACGCTTCCTTTTTCATTGATATGGTAGTTATTGAGAAACGTTTTACCCGTTGCAATTGATAAGGCTAGCTGGGTAAGGAAATGTGTTTTGCCAATTCCTCCCGCTCCAACGAGCTGGCACACGATTCCTTTGCGTAAGAACGTTTGGTGTTTTCCATTTTTAATAATGGTAATCAGATTTGGTGCTTCTGGTGCTTCTTCGAGGAGGAGATTTTTCTCTAGCTCATTAATGAACTTAATTTGAAAATTTGATTGACGTTTGTCCAGCTGATCAGAAGGATCTTTTATTGCTGGAACTATATGCGTGCTCTTTAATTTATCGATGGTCTTGCTGAGGCTTTGATATTTCTTGATAGATTCGATAAGTTTAACACCATAACCATTAGCCTTAAGACGATCCATGGCCAAAATTTCACCATGTGTTGAATGTGCTTCTATGCCGAATGATTTTCTTCTCTCTTCAATCTCTTGTTCTATTTTTTGTGTCCATCTTGTAAGCCGCTCGATCTTGTCGGCATTTTTTTTATCTTCAAATATTTCCCCTTCGGCAAGAGGTTGATCTATGACCATCAAGTTTTCGTTTAACGATTGGATTTTCTCTTTGTGTTGACTGTCAAAATAGCAGCCGAGAATACCAAGCTCTTTTTGATTGGGATTATAATATTCAACTATGCCTCCAAGTTCTTTAAATTCGTTGGGATGCAGTTCATTGAAAGCTCCCAAGACACATAGGTAATTATTCTTTAGCAGTGTTTCCGTCACTGACTGTATCGTCTGCTTGCTTACTGTTTCCATTGCATGTTCACTTTACTGAGATTATTCGTCTGCCAGATTTGATGCTGAATTATTAATAATATTTCCCGACTGATAGTATCGTAAACAAGTGGCTACATTGCGATGCGTGGTCATTGCCATGACATCTCCGAGAGCTTTGCCCTGGCGCCCACATTCTGTAACAAAGCCACTGCGGATACTGTGCGCACCGAACTGAGATTCATCGTAGCCTGCAGTTTTTAACCGATAGCGCACAATTCTGTGTATATATACATCACTCAATGATGTTGTGCTTATTTTACCGCCTTTATTGATTGCCCGAAAGATAGGACCTTCTGTAATACCAGAAGCATTTATCCATTCTTGCAATGCATGTGCGGCTTTTCCTTTTACAGGGACCGGGCAGCCTTTGCCCTCTTGGTCAGTTTTACTGCGCGGTATGGTATAGATAAAATTACCATTACTTGTTGTAAGTAGATCTTTCATATCTGCTGATGCAACTTCAGTTCTGCGGCGGCCGCCACTGGCCCAGGCAAATAAGAGCAGCGCCCTGTCGCGTATATCTATGAGCGTATCTTTGCAGGTGCTCAGCATATCATCAAGTATGTCTTTGGTTATTGCTTTTCCTGCTGGCTTGGAACCACCGATTTGCTTTGCGAGCTTTTGAAACAGCACTTTAACTGCTTTGGTTTTGCAGGGGTTGGCAGTTTTGTTGGTTTTCTCAAAAAGAATGGATAGCGATATAACGCGTCGTTTGATAGTTGATAACTTATGTGACCCCGGCTTTTTATATCCTTGTGTAACGAGCTTTTCTTCGACATCAGAATCTAAGCCTTCAGCATGTTGCACGATAAAAGAGATCACTTCTTTTTCTGTGATGAGAGATCCAATATTAAATCCTATAGCTATAAGCCATGCTTCCCAATAGTTCATATCTCCCTGGTATGCCCGTGCAGTTTCTTCTGACGTGTGGTGATTGATAATGGTGAATGCGCGATCAGCAGAGCGCTCATTGAGATCGTGTACGGCATGTGAAAAGCCTATCTCTGCTTGATGATTTTCTATCGGTATCGGAAGTGATTTTTCATTCAAAATACCATGCAAATTCATTACTGCTCCCTTTGTGTGAATGTAGATATTTTTAAGGCGGATAACACGGTGACGATAAGTAAAGGTTATCGAAACCTATCTTATTCCATAATGGATTTTTTAGGAACATTGAAATGGATATTTTAACAATCAAAAATTGGCGCGACGTTAGCAGGCTACAGGGTCTTCAGTTTTGCCTTCATTAAATCAATCTCAGATTGCTGCGCCGATATAATTGCTTTACATAACCCTTTGATCTCAGGATCTTGCAGTGGAGCTTTTTCGCACATTAATATGGCTGCGGCATGGTGAGGTATCATTGATTTTAAGAATTCTTTGTCTGATATAGCTGTTTGCTTTTTGATAAAGACTATTAACAAAATAAATGTAGCCAAACCAAATGCCACAATAAAAATATTAGCCCTTTTGTTGTCATACATCGATCTCATTAAAAACAACTCAATGAGTATCATCGGAATTGTCATGATACCGGCCATGTATAACTGATTTAAATTTGGATAAACATTGGCAAATTTATCGACCATCATATACATGAGTATATACATCGATATGAAAGACAATGCTGCCATCAGGAACAACTTAACGTATTTCATACATTTATCCTTACCATAAACTTTCTATGCGGAGGCTTTGGGGCAGCTGTTAAGTGGGGCCACCCCCCTGCCTAATTTTATTTAGCAGCAAGCATGTTCGATGCATTGTTCACAGGCTTTGATACAAGCGCCGCAAGCAGCTATGCATTTTTGGCATGATGATGCGCATTGTTGGCTACCAGCCTCGCATTGTTTGCAGCATTCTTCGCAGGCCTTGATGCATTCTTCACATTTTTTTATACATTCTTGGCAAGACTGTATACATTTTTGATCTTTGCATTGCTTCAAGTGATCTTTGCATTGTGTTATGCACTCGCGACACGCCTTAATGCAATCTTGGCAACTTTGTATGCAAGATTTGCATTCAGAAGAATTGCATGATCCGCTCTTGCAACTGCCTGAGCATTTCTTACAAGCATCAACACACTTTTTACATTCTTGGATACACTTGTTACAAGCGTCAACATGTTTTGACATGAAAATCTCCTTCAAAAACATTAAACAGAAAAATGGTTAACAAGTTATATTATTAGCGCAATATCGGGCCCAAATGCAATACCTTGCTCACTGTGTTCTTTTTATAAACATGCATAACAATGAAATTGGGCTGCCGTCTGTGGCTTTTTCTAAAATATTAAGCAATGGGTTGACATCGGCACAACTACAATAATATCGTTACACAATAAAGGTTTGGTTTAATGACCAGCGGTTTCCTGAGTACCATACGCGCAGAACGGTAGCCCCATGTTTTTTTGCTTATTAACGATTTTAATTTCCATAAATTTCCCAAGCTATTCTCAGCATACTCAGCATTCTCAAGATACTGCTCAAATAGCACCGCAATCAAATCAATTGCCAGAAAAACCACAGCTAGACAAGCAGTATGGTCATATTCAAGCAGATATAAAAGCTGCGCCTCGTCTTCACCGCCTTAATTATGCTTGGGCTAACCCAAAAATTACCCCATCAGCGCCACCTCCTCTTACTGGTAAACAAATGGGTGTCGTAAACACAATTGGGATTGCACCGCTAGGCTATGAGATGGATGGCAACGTTAAAGTATTTCATCTTATTGCTCAGCCGGTTGAAAAAACAATTGTAGATGAACGTAAACCAGCAGAATATGATGCTTTAATACCAAAGGAAAATAGACTAAATGATACCCACCATCATACGCCTATTGTTCAAAAAATAAGAGCGTGGGGATACAATGGGTCAACGCCAGGACCTACCATTGAAGCATATGAAGGCGATAGGGTCCGTATTATTTTTAAAAACGAACTCCCCGAGCCAACATCTATTCATTGGCATGGTTTAGAGATACCCAATGACCAAGATGGAGCAACGCCAGAAACCAATAAACCCGTATTGCCTGGTGAAACATTTACGTATGAATTTACCTTGTATCAGACAGGGACGTTTATGTATCATTCTGGGTTTAACGTCATGAAGCAAGATGATTATGGTTTACATGGAATATTTGTAATCCATCCTAAAAAGTACGAGCATAAAATCGACCAGGATATTGCAATTTTTTTGCAACAATGGAAAATACGACCAGGCAATGAAGAACCAGATCTTGTTAGCATGGATTTTAATTGGTTCACCTTTAATGGCTTTGCAGCACCAAGTATTCCTATGATACGCGTTAAGCAAGGAGACCGGGTACGAATTCGCTTTGCAAACGTTATCATGATGAGCCACCCGATCCATTTACATGGGCACACGTGGCAGGTGGTAGGTACTGAAGGAGGCCCAATTCCCAAATCTGCGCAATGGCCGGGCAATACCATTAGTGTTTCACCAGGAACAACGCGTGACGTTGAATTTGTTGCCTGGAATCCAGGACTATGGCGGCTTCATTGTCATAAATTACATCATATCATGAATGCACACGCAGACGTTCCACTGCCCATCATGGAGCATGGTGGCATGTTTACTATTATGTACGTTGAACCTAAGGACCCAAAAGCAAAATGGCAACATCCCAAGGAACAAGGTGTTGACACCTCTGGTCGCGATCGTGAAAAAGTAAAAAAAGAAGAGAAGGAATAGCATGGCGAGATTACTTCTGTTTGTATTCATGCTCCTTCTTCCTGGTTGCTTCCGGGTAAAGGTTGGTCCAGAATTTTCAAAACTCAAACAAAGAACCTTCGATCGCACCGAAGAACCAATTTCAATGACATCGTCTTATAGCGAAATAAGCACTGAAATACCAGATATCGATGTATCCTTACAACAAGGTCTTTCGCGTGAAGATGCAGTACGAATTGCCTTAATGAATAACCCTGCATTGAGAGCAGAATTTGAAAATCTTGGAGTTGCAAAATCTGATCTTGTGCAAGCTGGTCTTTATACAAACCCATCAATAAATTCAGTATTTAGATTTCCAACAAGAGTAGGTAAACCCGGTACTGCCCAAAATGATATAGAGAGTACTGCGAGCATCCGCTTATCTGATCTATGGCAAGTGCCGCTCACTAAAAGGGTTTCTGAGGATCTCTTAGAAATTGTTTCATTACGTATTCTCAACACTGTTATCGATTTGGTTGCTGATACAAAAGTTGCTTATGACACATGCCTTGCAGTGCAATTAAAATTAAAGGTACTCGAACAACTACTTGAAACACAAAAAGAGCTGCAGAGCGAAATATATTATCGTCAATTATATGGCTATACGGATGACTTAGATAAAAACATTGCTGATGCTGATTTGGCAACCCGGGAAATAGAGCTTCTTCAAATGCAAGCTGAACAACAAAATGCATTCATTCGTCTTAAGCAATTGCTCGGGATCACCCCAACCGATGAGCCAATCGTCTTGACGAGCATGCTTGATGAAATGATACAGGTTCCAGCATTAGCAGCTCTGGAAGATTTTGCACTGAGGGCGCGGCCAGAAATTAAGATAGCTCATATGCGAATACAGCAATACAAAGACACCATTAGCCTTGAGCGAGCAAGAATATTCAAAACAGTTGATCTGGGCGTATCATTTAAACAAGATTTTGATAAGCCAATTCAAGGCTGGGGTCCCTATATTAATTTTGAACTACCGATCTTTAATACCAATTATGCAGAGATATCGCGCGCACAATTCTTATATGATCAAGCACAAAAAGAGCTACGCGCCTTGCAATTAAAAACAAAAAAAGAACTTGCCATACCGTATAGTCTTATTCAAAAGTTACAACAAGAGATAGTTCGCTACCAGCAATATCTGATTCCTGCTGACCAAAAAGCGGTCGATTTTGCTTATACATATGCCCAAACCATGCAGTTGACAGCAGTTACTGCTTATCAATCACAAATTAAACTCTATGAAGACGAGCTCTTGTTAACCAATCATCTGTATAATCTCAGAAAAGAATTTGCCGAGCTTGAAAAAACAGTCGGTGAAAAAATTGAACATTTTAATGAAACCAAACTTGAGGCTAAGCCATGAATAATGACAATCAAGTAAC
>Ga0255338_1002056_pt1 | contig 32669 bp, 29 predicted proteins | sample MeOH1_35cm_T4_19_FD_203715 | JGI IMG/M metagenome (GOLD analysis project Ga0255338, IMG submission 203715) | Sandy soil microbial communities from University of British Columbia, Vancouver, Canada - MeOH1_35cm_T4_195 | ecosystem: Engineered > Artificial ecosystem > Sand microcosm > Unclassified ... | reverse complement strand
CGAACGAGAAGGCCATGGCGAAGTATACGTAGCCCTTCGAGATGTGCGCCCCGGTGCCCTCCGCCACGAGCGTGACACCGATGAGGATCAGGAAGGACAGGGCGAGGATCTTGAGCGTCGGGTGCTGGTTGACGAAGTCGCTGATCGAGCCCGCCGCGAGCAGCATCACGCCCATGGCCAGGATCACGGCCGTGATCATGACCCACAGGTGCTGCGCCATGCCGACGGCGGTGATGACCGAGTCGAGCGAGAAGACGATGTCGAGCAGCATGATCTGCACGAGCACCGCGCCCATCTTGGCCGCGCCCTTCACGGGGTTGGCCCCGCCATCGTGTCCCTCGAGTTTCTCGTGGATCTCCATGGTGCTCTTCACGAGCAGGAAGATGCCGCCGATGATCAGGATCAGGTCGCGGCCCGACACCCCGTGGCTGAACAGGTTGAACAGCGGGGTGGTCAGCTTCGCCATCCAGGCGATCGACGCCAGCAGCAGGATGCGCGTGATGAGCGCCAGCATGAGCCCGGTCTGCCGGGCTTTGGCCTGCTGCTCCTTGGGCAGCTTGCCCGCGAGGATCGAGATGAAGATGATGTTGTCGATGCCGAGCACGATCTCGAGCCCCGTCAGGGTCACGAGGCTGATCCAGATTTGCGGGTCGGTGATCCAGTCCATGATGCGGGCAGTGAGGCCGGTCGGCTCGGCCGCGTCAATCCGACGTGGACTGGAAAACCCGGCCGGGATTCCACCCCGGCTCGCGGGCGGGGTCGCCCGCGCTCCAACGTATGCAACTGGAGCCACGGCGACCTCGCCGTGGAGACTCCCAACCCTCAGGGCGCCAACCCGGCGAACCGCAGCCCGAAACTGATCCAGAATGGGATCGTGAAAACCGCGAGCGCGGTCGTGCCCAGGATGATCTGCACGGCCACCAGCGGCTGGCCGCCATAGATGCGGGCCACGATCACCGACATGACCGCCGCCGGCATGGCCGCCTGCACCACCAGCACCTGCTTCAGGCCCTCGGACACCGGCGCGTAGCGGGCGGCGAGCAGATAGACCCAGGGCAGCACCGCGAGCCGCAGCAGCCAGGCCGTCAGGATGATCCGCGGGTTCGCCAGCTGCTTCGGGTCATTCAGGTGCGGGGCGAAGCTGGCCCCGGTCATGAGCAGGCCCAGGGGCACCGCGCAAACCGCCAGCAGGTGCACGAACTGCCAGCCCACCGCCGGCACGTGGGCGCTCAGGCCAGTGAGTTTCACCACCAGGGCAACGACGAGTGCCAGCAGCGGCGCGTTGAGCAGTTTGCGCCACGCGGCTCGCGGCGACTCGCCCGTGACGATCAATACGCCCGTCGTCCAGATGGCGGCCTCCACGCCGGCATTGTGCATGAAAAGCAGCGCCCGGCTGTCCGGCCCGAAAAGTCCGTCCATGAGCGGCAGCGGCAGGTAGCCATAATTGGTCAGGCCGACCGCCAGCGCGAAGGTCCGCAGGCCGTGCCCGATGGTCAGCCCGAGGGCCCGCGCCACGTACCAGCCCGTCACGAGGGACAGCGAGGTAAGTGCAAAGCCCGCCAGCGGCGGCAGCACCATGTCGCCCGCGGTGCCGAGGGCCGTCCGTCCCGCGACCGACTCGAAGATCAGGCAGGGTGTCAGCACACGCACGATCAGGTTCAGGAGGGTGTCCTCCCCCGCCTCGCTGATCCAGCCCAGGCGCCGCAAGGGCAGGCCGAGCCCGATCAGCGCGATCACCGGCGCCACCGCAAGGAACAACTGGGTGTAGGTCATCATGCGCTCATGGCCTGGCCCGCCAGCCAGCCGGTGGTCCACGCGGCCTGGAAGTTGAAGCCGCCCGTGATGCCGTCGAGGTCGAGACACTCCCCGGCGAAATAAAGCCCGGGGATCAGCCGGCTTTCCATCGTCTTGAAATCAACTTCCGCCAGCCGTACGCCGCCGCAGGTGACAAACTCCTCCTTGAACATGCTCTTGCCGTTCACGGCGAACCGCCCCTCGCAAACTTGGCTCGCGAGGGCACGCAGGGCGGCGTTGCCGGCGCTGTTCCAGATGGCGTCGGGCGCGAGCCCGGCCGCCACCACCAGTTTCTCCCACAGCCGCAGCGGCAGGCCCAGTGGGCACCAGGTCGTCACCTGCTTGCGCGGGTTCGCGGCGCGGGCCATCTCGAGCGCGGCGCGGGCCGTCTCCGGATTGAACGACGGCGCCCAGTTGACGGTTAGCGTGAATTGATAGCCGCAGTCGTGCAGGATGCGCGCGCCCCAGGCGGAAAGCTTAAGGATGGCCGGGCCGCTCAGGCCCCAATGGGTCACAAGCAGCGGCCCCCGTTCCTTGAGCGGCGTGCCCGGGACCGCCGTGGCAGCCTCCTCAACCGAGACCCCGGAAAGCTCCCGCAGCCGCGGGTCCGTGACATGAAAGGTGAAGAGCGAGGGCACGGGCTCCTCGATCGCATGGCCGAATTGCGCGGCGATCGCGAAGCCGGAGCTGGCCTTGTTGCCGCCGGTGGCCAGCAGCAGGCGGTCCACCGTCACGGTCTCGCCCGTAGTCGTCGTCAGGACAAAGCCGCGGTCACCCCGCCGTTCGACCGCCTTCACGCCGCAATTCGTCCGGATGATCACCCCCGCTTTCTGTGCCGCGCCCATCAGGCAACCGACGATCGTCGCCGAGTCGTCGGTCACCGGAAACATGCGTCCGTCCGCCTCGGTCTTGAGCGCCACGCCGCGCGCCTCGAACCACGCGACCGTGTCCCGCGGCTGCCAGCGGGAGAACGCCCCCAGCAGTTCGCGCCCGCCCCGCGGGTAGCGCCTTGCCAGCTCCCGCGGCTCGAAACAGGCATGGGTGACGTTGCAGCGCCCGCCCCCCGACACCTTGACCTTGGCCAGCAGGTGCGCGGTGGCCTCAAAGACCGTCACGACGCAGTCCGGCGAAGCTTCCGCCGCCGTGATGGCCGCGAAATAACCCGCCGCCCCGCCCCCGACGATGCCAATGTGCCGCTTACCCATGTCCGGCCAGCGTGCCGGTGTCGGTGCTCCTTGAAAGCCCAAATCGCCTGCCGGTCGCGCCGGCGTCCGGCCAAAAAGAAAACACCGCAGCCTACCCCAGGCTGCGGTGCTTCGCACCCACCACGTCCCGTGACGTGGCAAAATTACTTCTTATCGTCCGGCTTTTCGTGGTCCATCTCCCGGTGCATCTCGCGATGCTCCCGGCGGCGCTCCATCTTCTCACGCATCTTGCCTGCTTTCTCCCGCTGTTCGGGGGTCATGAGGGCCTGGCGCTTTTCCATGTAGGCCTTGTGGATCGCCTGGGCCTTGGCGCGGCCCTCCTTGATGGCGGGCGCGAGGCTTTCGCGGAGGGCTTTCAACTCGGCCTTTTCCGCCTGGCCGAGTTCCTTCATCTTGGCCTTCTGTTCCGCGGTGAGCCCGAGCTCGTCGGCGATGCGCGCGCCCATGTGTTCGCCCATTTTTTCGCGGCGCATTTCGCGCCAGCCTTCACCCCGGCCGCCACCCGGGCCATCGGCGGGAACATCAGCGGCACGGAGCGAGGGAAGCGAGAGCAGGGCGGCACTGAGGGCCGCGAGGAGGAATCGGGAATGAGTTTTCATTGGCAGGATTGGTTATGGGCCTAGACGCCGGCCGGGACGCCGGGTTTCGTCCGGCCGGCATTTTTCAATCCCCCGGTTGCCGGCCCACCCAACGTCATAACCCCGAGGCAAATCCAACGGCTGCTTTACAGGGGCCGGCGCCCCGCCAAGCTCCGACGCATGATTGAAGTCACCGGCCTCACCAAGCGTTACGGTGATTTCACCGCCGTGAATGACCTCTCCTTCACGGTCCAGCCGGGCGAGGTCATGGGCTTGGTCGGCCCCAACGGTGCCGGTAAGACCACCACCCTGCGCTGCGCCACGGGCATCATCCCGGCCACGGCGGGCACGCTGCACGTTGCCGGCATCGACCTCGCGGCGGACCCGGTCGGGGCCAAGCGCCAGCTGGCGTTCTTCCCCGACGAGCCGCGGCTGTTCGATCACCTCACCGTGCGCCAGCACCTCGCCTTCGCCGCCAAGATCTACCAGGTGCCCCACCACGAGGCCCGCGCCCAAGCCCTGCTCACTGAATTGGAAATCGCCGACAAGGCCGACCAGCTGCCCGGGGAGCTCTCCCGCGGCATGAAGCAGAAGCTCGTCATCGCCTGCGGCCTGCTCCACTCGCCCAAGGTCATGTATTTCGACGAGCCGCTGACCGGCCTCGACCCGCTCGGCATCCGCCGGATGAAGGACACCATCAAGCGCCTCGGTCGCGAGGGCGCGGCGATCATCCTCAGCTCCCACCTGCTCAGCCTGCTCGAGGAGGTGTGCACCCACGTGCTCATCATGAAGCAGGGGCAGCGCATCGCCGTCGGCACGCTGCCCGAGGTCGTGGCGCAGTTCAGCGCGGGCGAGACCGGGGTGAGCCTGGAGGAAGTGTTCATTCGCGCCACGGGCGGCTCGGAAACCTGAGGCATGCACGTTTTCCGGACCCTGCTCTACCTGCGGCTCACCACGCTGCGCAACAAGCTGGGGAGCCAGCTGCGGCGGCTGCGCCAGCCCAAGTATCTCTTCGGCGCCATGGCGGGCGCGGCCTATTTCTGGTTTTTCTTTTTCCGCCACACCACCAACCGGAGCGGTGGCCCCGGGCAGTTTTTTGATGCGATGGTGGCCCCCGGGGCCCTTGAGATGGTCGCCGCTGTCGTGCTCACACTGTTCCTCGTGCTGATCTGGGTCACGCCCAGCGACAACCCCGGGCTGGCCTTCAGCGAAGCCGAGGTGGCCTTTCTCTTTCCGGCCCCCTTCGCCCGCCGCCAGCTCATCCATTACAAGCTGATCGACGGCCTGCTTATGTCGCTCCTAGGCGCAGTCTTCTTCACTCTGATCGCCGGGGGCTGGAACGCCGGCCCGGTCGGGGCCCTGCGCAAACTCGGGGCGTGGTGGTCGCTCAACGCCAACCTCACCCTGCATCAAACCGCCGCCACTCTGGTCATCGCCCGCCTGTCCCGCCTCGGATTCCGCGCCGCCCTGCGCCGGATTCTCATCATCGGCGGGGTGGTCCTCCTGCTCGTCGCGGTCCTCCTGGTGGCGGTCAATTCCGGGACGGCCTCCGTGGACTGGCTGCTCTGGCCGGCCCGCCTGGCGGTGCGGCCCTTCCTCGCGGCCGGCTTGGGCGACTACCTACTCGCACTCTGCCCGGCGTTCGCCCTGGTCGCCCTGCACTATTTCTGGATTCACCGGATGGAGACGCCGTTCGAGGAGGCCTCGATCGCCCTGGCCCAGAAACGCGGCGAGAACATCGCCCGGGCGCGGGCCGGCAAGCTCGTGGCTTTCCGGGGGCAGGCCCGGGCGAAATCCGGTCCCTTCCGCCTCGGCGACCGGTTGCCGGTCGAGGCCGCCTTCCTCTGGAAAAACCTCATGGCCGCGCCCGTCTGGCTCAACCGCAAGGTCTTCGCCGTCGCCGCCGCGGTGATTTATTTCGGACTCACCTGGCTCAAGGCGCGGCCCGATTTCGACGGACCCAAGATCGCCGCCGCCCTGGCCTTCATGGCGCTGATGTTTCTCGTCTATCTGCTCGTTTTCGGCCCCCAGCTGGCCCGCAACGACCTGCGCGGCGACATCATCAACGCCGACATGCTCAAGGCCTACCCGCTGCCGGGCTGGCGCATCTTGCTCGGCAGCTTGCTCGCCCCGACCCTGATCCTGACGTCGATCGCCTGGCTCTTCCTGCTGGCTGCGGGGCTGGGCCTGCCCACCACCTCGGGCGACATGGCCTGGTTCACCCCCCAGTTCCGGTTCGTGGCCGTGATCGCCGCCGCCCTCATCATGCCCGCCCTGTGCGCCGTGCAGCTCCTTGTGCCCAATGCCGCCACGCTCATCTTTCCCGCCTGGTCGCAGACCAGCCGCAACCTGTCGGGTGGCATGGATGTGATGGGCCAGCGCCTGATCTTCTTTGCCGGGCAACTCCTCTTCCTCGTGGCCGCCCTGCTCCCGGTCCTGCTCCTCGGCGGGAGCACGATTTTCCTCACCCAATGGCTGATCGGCCCTCCCGCCGCCGTCGCCCTGGCCGTCGTGCCGGTGCTGGCCGTGTTTGCCGGCGAACTCTGGTTCGGGGTCTGGCTGCTCGGCCCGCGTTTCGAACGGCTCGACATTTCGTCGGAGTTGCGTCCCTAAGTAGGACGTGGACCTCCCGCGCCTCATCGCCCTTGCCCGACCGGTCGTCGCCGCCGCCGAACGCCGGCTGCCGGCCGAAGTTCGCACGGTCGCCGCCCAGGTGCCGGTCTGCTACGAATCAACCCCCAACGCCGGCATCCTGGCCGAGGGCTGGGAACCCGACCTGCTCGGCCTCTTCGTCGGCCATGAGCACGGGGGCGAACTGCGCTCCGACGGGGCCCCGCTCCCGCCACAGATCCTGCTCTTCCTCGACAACCTCTGGGACTACGCCGAGGGCGACGAGACGGCCTTCCGGGACGAGGTCCGGCTCACCTATTTGCACGAACTGGGCCATTACCTCGGCTGGGACGAGGACGAGATCGCCCGCCGGGGGTTGGATTGAGCCGGCTCCTTGTTCCCTGCTCCCGGCTCCCTGCTCTAGCAACTAGGGCTTTCATTCGCCCCGCGAATGTGTTTATTCCCCTCTCAGCGTACCCGCCCTCATCGGTCGGGTCGCTGTCCCTTTAACCACATGAAGAAGTTTCTCTCCGCCGTATTCTGCCTCTCCGCCCTGGTCGCCGCCTTGCCCGCCTCCGACGGTCTCAATCGCGCCACCGTCCTCAAACAGCTCGATACCTGCGAGGCCATCCTCCAGGAGATCCAAGGCAACATCAAGACGGCCATCCCGGTCGAGGTGCTGCGCAAGGCCAAGGGCATCATCATCGTCAACCAGTTCCAAGGCGGCCTCATCTTCGGCATTAAGGATGGCTACGGGGTCGCCCTCGTCCGCCGCCCCAACGGCAAGTGGTCCGTGCCCGCCTTTCTCAAGGCCGGCGAATTCAGCCTCGGCCTCCAGGCCGGCGCCAAGTCCATCAACGCCGTCTATGTCCTGATGGACCAGGACACCGCGCGCCTCCTTTTCCGGAACCGCATGAACCTCGGCGTCGACGCCAAGGCCGTCGCCGGCATCCGCGCCGCCGAGCGCGAGGCGCTCAGCAAGCCCCTGCCTGGCGATGCCAACGTCCTCATCTACTCCACGGTTGAGGGCTTCTACGTCGGCGCCACCGTCAAGACCGGCTACCTCTCGCCCCACCAGCGCGCCAACGAGCTCTTCTACAACAGCAACCACCGCATGCCCGAGTTGCTCTACAGCGACTGGGTCACGCCCCCGTCGGAAGCGCACTTCATCATGGATTACGTGACGCGCCTCACGCAGTAAACCCTCTACGCTTGGCCATCTCTCAACCCGCCGGCCTTATCCCGGCGGGTTTTTTATTGTTCCCGCCAGGCCGCCACGTGCGCGACCAGCAGGCCGAGCACGTCCTCCGCGATGCGCGCCTGCGCCTCGGTGCGGTTGGCCCCGGGCACCTCGACGGTGCCGGAGTTCAGCACTAGTCGCCCGCCCTTCACGCGCTGGCAGATCGCCCACCACGCCATCGGGCTCTTCACCCCGTCGGCCGCCGAGGGCTCGGCATAGCCGGTCGTGGCCGCGGCCAGGTCGGCGCCAAACAACTGCGCGACCCCGTAGACCATCTCCACCGCCACGCGTTGCGACACGCAGTTGACGCGGCGGGCGTGCGCGCGGTTCACGCCGAGCAATTTCACTTTCTGCTCCAGCGAATAGGCGGTCACCCCGCCGAGGAAGAAATCCGACGCCCCCGACACCGCGGCGATCTTCGCCTGCAGGTGACCGGCGGTCAGGCTCTCGGCCACCGCCAGGGTCAGCGCGGGCCGGCGCAGGATAAGTTTCTTCAGCAGGGGCGCGTAGTTCATCGCGGGAAAACTATTTCGAATGCGACAGGAGCCACGCATAGAGATCCTGTCCCGCATAGACGCGGATCCAGGTGTCGTGGCCCATGTCAGCCTCGATCGTGAAGCGCACATCGGGGTGTCCGAGCTTCTCCAGCTCGTTGAGCAGCGGGTAAAAATAGCGCACTTTCACGACATCGTCGCGCCCGCCGGCGAAGACCCACATCGGCAGCTTGGCCGCCGCCAGCGCGGGGGCCATGGAAACCGTGCCGTAGCCCACCACCGGGGCGATGGCCGCGAATTTCTCCGGGTGCTTCGAAGCCAGGTACCAGGTGCCCATGCCCCCGTAGCTCAGGCCGGTGAGGTAGACCCGCTTCGCGTCGCCTTTGTATTTCGCGAGCACGGTGTCCACCATGGCCAGGAGCTCGTTCTCAATGGTGTTCCAGCCACGCGGGTCGCTGTCGAAGTCCCTTTCCGGCAGTTCGGCCAGCTGACCCTGCATCGGGTCCTTGCCGGTGTAGTGCGGCGGGTAGGGATTGATGCCCTCGGCCTTGCGCTGCGGGATCTCGGCGCGGGTGCGGTTCTTGATATAGGACACCTCGCCCTGGTCGTACATCGGCATCTGCGGGGAGATGATGACGAAGGGCAGGTCGCGCTTCTGGCACCACGCCTCCATCAGCGGGCCGTGCTTGAGCACGTAGTCGAGCTCGCCCTTGCCGTCGCCGCGCTCGCCGTTGCCGTGCAGGAACAGCATCACCGGCCACTTCTCCTGCTGGGCAAAGCCGCGCGGCAGGTAGACGAAGTAGTCGCGCTCGGCGTTCATCTTTGCGCTGTGGTAGGGCACGCGGAGCAATTGCGGCTCGGAGAGGCCGGCCGCGGAGGCGGACAGGGCGAGGGTCGCGGCCAGGAGAAACGAAGCGATGGATTTGATCATGGGGCAATGGGGCTGCAACGAGAGGTAGCGACTTCGGGCCTTACTTCAACTCCAGGCCGACGGGACAGTGGTCGCTGCCGTGGACGTGCGCCTCGATCCAGGCGCGCTTGAGCCGGGGTTGGAGCGCCGCCGACGCCATGAAGTAATCGATGCGCCACCCGACGTTCTTCGCCCGCGCTCCGGCGCGGTAGGTCCACCAACTGTAATGCCCACCGCCCTTCTCAAACTGCCGGAAGGTGTCGATGAAGCCCGCGTTGATATACTCGCGAAAGCCGGCGCGCTCCTCGTCGGAGAAGCCCGGGTTGCCCACGTTCTCCTTTGGCCGGGCGAGGTCGATCTCCTCATGCGCCACGTTCAGGTCGCCGCAGAAAATCACCGGCTTTTTCTTTTCCAGCTTCCGGGCGTGCGCCAGCAGCGCCCGGTCCCACGCCTGCCGGAAATCGAGGCGCGCCAGCTCCGGCTGCGCGTTGGGCACGTAGACGCCCACAAAGTAACAGTCGGGAAACTCTGCCGTGATGGCCCGCCCCTCGGCGTCGTGGCCCGGTGAACCGAGGCCGAGCGTGACGCTGAGGGGTTTCTGGCGCGAGAAAAGCGCCGTGCCGCTGTAGCCCTTCTTCTCCGCGGCATTCCACACCATCTCGTAGCCCTTGGGCCACGCCACGCCCTGCACGTCCCCCGGTTGGGCCTTCACTTCCTGCAGGCAGATCACATCGGCTTTGGCCGCCCCCATCCAGTCGAGGAGCCCCTTGCCCAGCGCGGCGCGCACCCCGTTCACGTTCCACGAAAGCATTTTCATCGCGGCAGTCCGCGTCATTCCGGGCCGATCGGCAAACCCATTCCAGCCACAACAATGGTTGGGTGACTGGTCCTGCGCGCCGGGCCCGGCACAACAAGATTCACCGGCGGTGCGCGTCATGTGACAAAACCCGCTGTTGTCATCCCGGGCCGCCCGGTCGAAGCTCCCGGTTCCGTGAGTTCCTCCCGCTTCTCCCCCCTGCCCCTCGGGCAAACCATCCCGGCCAGCCCGCATGCCGTGTCGTGCAGCCTGCCCACGATGCGGGCCGTGCGCGGTTATGAGGAAAAGGACCCGGAGATCGTCCGCCAGCTCACCAACGGCTACCCGCGCTTCGTCGTCCATCCCTACTCCCGGCAACTCGCGGCCCACTTCGTCCGCTCCACTCCCGCGCTCTTTGGGCGCACCCTCTGGCTGACGTCCTCCGCCGCCATGGCCCGGGCGCTTTGTGCCTACCTCGGCGCAGCCCGCTCACCGGAGCTCTACACGTCGCATGGTCTCTTCGGGGTGTCACATCCCGAGAGCGCCGAGACCGCCGCCCTCACCAAGACCTTCCTGCAGAACATCGGCGGCTTCCTCTCCTCGCGTGAGGCCGAGGACCAACTCGTGGCCCTCAAGCTCCTCCCTGCGCCGCATCCCGAGGATGTCTTCAAGGGCGATGCCGGCGCCGAGATCCGCCGCCAGCTCCACGCCGTCCTGCCCGGTACCAGCGATTCCGATCTCATCCTCGCCAATTGCGGCATGAGCGCCATGCACGCCGCCTTCCGTGCCGTCACCGCCGCCCAAGCCCCGCGCGGCCGCACGATCTGGCTCCAACTCGGCTGGCTCTACCTCGATACCATCGCGATCCTGAAGAAATTTACGGCGACACCCGCGGACTACGTCTACGTCCGCGACGTTGCCGACCTGGAGTGTCTTGCGCGGATCTTCGCCGCCCACGGCGCGCGCATCGCCGGCGTCGTCGCCGAGGTCCCGACCAACCCGCTCATCCAGACCCCCGACTTGCCCGCCATCGCCGCCCTGTGCCGCGCGCACGGCGCCCGGCTGCTCGTCGATCCGTCGATGAGCTCGGTGTTCAGCCTCAACGTCCTGCCCCACGCTGATCTCGTCGTCTGCAGCCTCACGAAATACACCGCGAGCGAGGGCGATCTCACCGCCGGCCTCGTTGCCGTCAACCCCGCCGGCCCGGACGCCGCCGCGCTGCGCCCCGCCATCGCCGCCGGCGTCGAACCGCTCTACGCCCGCGATGCGGCGCGACTTGCCTGGCAAATCGGCCAGACACCGGCCGTGCTCGAGAAGATCAATGCCGCCACGCCCAAGGTCGTCGCCTTCCTTGAAAAACATCCCGCAGTGAAGGAAGTGTTCTGGGCCCTGCAGGCTGGGAGCCGCGACCATTACCTGAAGCTCGCACGCACGCCCGGCGCGACGGGCGGCATGATCACCTTTACCCTCCGTCAGCCGGGCGCGCTGGAAAAATTCTACGACAAGCTGCGCCTGCCCAAGGGCCCGAGCTTTGGCATGAAGTCCACGCTGATTTGCCCCTTCATGTACCTGGCGCACTACGACCTCGTGACAACCCCCGCCGGCCTGGCCGAGCTCGCGGCCAGCAAGCTCGACCCCGACCTCCTCCGGCTGTGCGTCGGCCTCGAGCCGGTGGAGGACATCATCGCCGCCCTCGCCGAGGCTCTGGCCTGAAGCGGGGTTGGACATCCATTAAATGACTTGAGCCGATGGCCGACTGCACCCTCGAGCTGAAGACCATCCCCAACGCCCCGCGCAACGAGGTCGTGGGCTGGCTGGGCACCGCGTTGAAGGTCAAGGTCCACGCGCCCGCCCTCGAGGGCCGCGCCAACGACGAGCTGCTCGGCTTTCTCGCGGAGAAACTCGGCCTGCCCCGGCGGGCTGTCACCCTACTTTGCGGCGACAAATCCCGGCAGAAAATCGTCCGGATCACCGGCCTCGACCACGCGACGGTGAAGGCCCGCCTCGAACCCAAATAATTTTCCCGGCGGCCAGCTCCCCGGATTAGTCCGCCGCGCGAAGACGGGTCAGGCGCACGAACCGCCAAGCCAGCAGCACGGCCGCGCTGGCCAGCCCCGCGGCCAAACCCGTCCAGATGCCCACCGGGCCGAGCTGCGTCCGGAAGGCCAGCAGGCCCGCCAGCGGCAGCGACACCATCCAGTAGGCGATGAAAGTGATGACGGTCGGCACCTTCACATCGGTGAGGCCGCGCAGAGCCCCGGACGACACGACCTGGCCGCCGTCGAACAACTGGAAAACAGCCGCCACGACCAGCAGCTGGGCCGCCAGCGCGATCACCGCCGGGTCAGTCGTGAAGCCCCGCGCCAGCCAGCCGCCCGCCCCGGCGAACACCAAGGCGAAGGTGAGCATGAGCAGGCTGGAGAAACCCAGGGCCCCGAGGCCGATCGCCCGCAGCATCTCGCGCCGGCCTTCGCCCAGCGCCTTGCTGATGCGGATGCTCGCCGCCATCGACAGCCCGAGCGGGAACATGAAGGTGAAGGCCGCGCAGCTCAGCGCGATCTGGTGCGCCGCCAGCGCGGTCGCCCCCAGCCAGCCCATCATGAGCGCCGCCGCGGCAAACGCGCCCGACTCGAACAAAAGGCAGCCCGCCGCCGGCACGCCCATCTGCAGCATCGCGCGGAATTTGCTCCACGCCAGGGCTCCCGCCCCCGTCTGCTCCCGGCGCAGCCAGACCGCGATGGCGGACACCGCCAGGATGCGCGCGATCAGCGTGGCCAGTCCCGAGCCCGTCAGGCCAAGCGCCGGTGCGCCCCAGTGGCCCCAGATGAAAATCCAATTGAGCCCGGCGTTCAGGACCACGTCGAGCAGGATGATGGTCGTGCCCACCCACGGCCGGCCGAGGGCGTCGAGATACTGCCGCTGCACCTGGAAATAGAAGACCGGGACCAGCGACAGCGAGTTGAGCAGGAAAAACGGCCGCACGATCGCGATGACTTCCGGCGGCTGCCCAAAACGATGGAGCTGGGTCGAGAGCGCGGCCAGCAGCGCGAACGCCGCGACTCCCGCCGCCAGCGCCGCGGCCCGGCCGTGCTTCAGCCAGCCGTGGCACCCGGCCTCGTCGCCCGCCCCGTGGTCGCGCGCGGTGTACACTCCCACCGGCAGCAACAGTCCGATGCCGACGATGTAGAACATGCCGAAGATGCCGTGCGAGAACGCCGCGGCCGCCAGCTCCACCGTGCCCACGCGGCCGATCATCGCGGCGTCGGTGATGCCGATCAGCATCTGGCTGACCTGCCCCACGATCATGGGCAGGGCCAGCGCCAGCGTCAGGCGCAATTCGCGGAGCAGGTCGGCTGAGGTCACCACGCAGGCACGAAGCACACGAAGCCCGCCGCGGGCAACGCGTTTTCCCATTGTTCTTCGTGTGCTTCGTGCCTTCGTGATGGGCTGTAATGTCCCCGCTCGCCCTCGGTCTGGTGCTGATCGCCGCGTTCACCCATGCGACGTGGAACTACGCCGCCAAGCGCGCCGGTGGCGGCCTGCCCTTCGTGTGGGTCTCAAGCACCATCGCCCTCGTCCTCTACCTCGTCGCCGGCACGGCCTACTGGCTGTGGCGGCAGCCGGTGCTGCTGGCGGGAGTCTGGTGGATCGTCGCCGGCAGCGGCCTGTTGAAAACCGCCTACTCGCTCCTGCTCCAGCGCGCGTATCGGCATGGTGAATTCTCGCTGGTCTATCCGCTGACGCGCGGCACCGCGCCCCTGCTCGCGACTCTCGCGGCCATGGCCGTGTTCGGCGAACGCCCCACCCCGCTCGCCCTGGCTGGCGGTGGTGTCATTGTGGCCAGCATCTTCTATCTCACCGGTGGCACGGCCCTGCTGCACACGGACCGCGCCCATCTGCGCCAGGGCGTCTGGCTCGGCCTGGCCTGCGGCACTTGCGTGGCCGTCTACACCGTGTGGGACCAGCGCGCCGTGTCGCACCTGCAGCTGCCGCCCGTGCTCTACGACGGGGGTACGCAGCTGGTCCTGTTCAGCGTGCTGACCCCGTTCGCCTGGGCCCGGCGCGGCGAGGTGGCGGAAGCCTGGCGCCATCATCGGGGCAAGGCCGCCGTGGTCGGCCTGCTCAGCCCGGTCGCCTATGTGCTCATCCTGACGGCCATGTCCTTCACGCCGGTCAGCTACATCGCCCCGGCCCGCGAGATCAGCATCGTCATCGGCGCCTTTTTCGGCGCGCGGTTGCTCAAGGAAGCCGATGCGCCGCGCCGCCTGCTCGCCGCCGGCGGGATGGTGGTCGGCATCATCGCGCTGGCTTTGGGTTGAGCGCGGACTCTGATTTTCCGGAGTTCGGTCGCTCGTGAGATGAAGCGTTTTCGGCGTAAGATTCGTTCACGTTTTTTTTATTTTTCGGTCTACAACCATCGCGCGAATATGTTCCGCGCGGGTTGCGGCTAAATTTTTCGCACCGGCCGAACTCGTCCATCGGACCCCCGGTCCGAAACGGCGAACCCTCAATCCAGGGGGCTCAATCCTCAACCATAGGAGTACATCGCCATGAAGAGTTATTCCACGCATAGTATCATGTTGGTCGCGGCCCTGGTCGCCCTGCCGTCCCTCGCTTTGGCCCAAGCGGCCAATGCCACCGGCGCAGTCACGGGTGCCGTCAATGCCGCCACTCAGGTCCATCCCATGCCCGCGCTGCCGCCGCCCCCGCCGCCGCCCCCGGTTCCCACTGTTGCTGCGGGTGCCGCGGCCCAGAGCGCGACCGCGGCAGCGGCCACGGTCCGCGCCCCGGTGGTCAGCCCGGCCAACGTGAGCTCGGCGACCGGCACGCAAATCAGCGCCGGGGCTGCCTCGGCCGGCGGCCTGAGCGCCAGCGCCGCCACGCATGCCTCCGCGACCGGCCAGGCCCAGGGCCTGTCCCAGGCCGCGACCGTGGGGCATAACGCAACCGTCACGGTCAACCCGGCCGGCACGGTCCACGAGATCCAGGGCACCGCGTACAATGCGCGCAAGGAACTCGCCGCCGACATCGAGGCGCGCGTCGAGGCCTCGGCGAAAGCCATGGCGGCCATGCAGGCCAAGGCCGAGGCCGCGGGCGAAAAGTCCAAGCGGGAATTCGCCAAGGCCCTCGTCGAGGTCCGCGCCCGGGAAAAGGCGCTGCGCGCCAGCCTGAAGGCGACGACCCAGGCCGCGGGTGAAACCACCTGGGGCGAGGTGCAGTCCGCCCTCGCCAAGGACTATGGCGCCTACGCCGAAGCCGTCGCGTCCGCCGAGGCGGCCGCACAGGGCTCGGCCAGCGTTTCGGAGGCCCCCAAATCCTAAACTCCGTCCTGATCCGCAGGCTTGCCGCCTGATGCCGCGCCCCGGCCCCGCGCCGGGGCACGTTGTGGCGGCCGGCCTGCCATCACGACCCATCCCACCATGAAAACCCCTCGCCTTCTTCTTTCCCTTGGCGCCCTGGCCACGATCACCGTGGCGCTGCTGGCCCAATCCACCGCCATGTCCGAGCCCGCCCCCGCCTTCACGGTGGCCTCCGGTTTGGACTACAGCCGCGGTGACTACGGTTTCCCGACCGACACCGAAGTGCTGTCCTTCCCGCTCGACCTTGGCTACGAAAGCGGCTCGTGGATCTGGCGTGCCAACCTCTCCCACCTGCGCATCAAGGGCCCGGCGGCCATCGTCGGTGACGGCGCCGCGGCGCGGCCCACGGCCAATTCCGAATCCGGCGTCGGTGACATCTACCTCAGCGGCACCTATCGCACGGGGCCGGTCCTCGGCGGATTCAGCCTCGACCCGACCATTCGCGTGAAACTGCCGACGGCGAGCGAAAGCCGCGGCCTCGGCACCGGTGAGACCGATGTCTACGGCCAGCTGGACGCGTACCGCACCATCGGCAACGTAACGCCCTTTGCGACGGTCGGCTATCGCGCGCTGGGCGACAACACCACCTACCAGCTCAAGGATGGCGTTTATGCCTCGGGCGGGGCGCACTTCCGCGCCAGTCCCAGCACCATCGTGACCACCTCGGTCAGTTGGGGCCAGCGGATGATCGCCGGGGGCAGCAACACCTCGGATGCGATGATCGCGGTCACCCACGACGTCGATGCCCGCTGGCGTGTGATGGGCTATGCGCTCAAGGGTTTCACCAATGCCAGCCCGGACATCGGTGCCGGTGTCCGCGTAACCTGCCGGTTCTGAGTGATCCCGTTCTTGTTCCCTGCAGCGCCCGCCCCGGCGGGCGCTTTCTTTTGGACAGGCTTGCCCGGCCGCCGACTCCGGTCAGTCTGAAACCTGGTGGCGCTCTCTGCCCGGGCGCCGCGACCCGCCCGATTCCCATGCCCCGCTGCGTCCTCGCCCTTGACCAAGGCACCACGTCGTCCCGCGCGATCGTCTTTGACCGGCGGGGCCGGGCCCGCGGCGCGGCGCAGCAGGAATTCGCCCAGCACTTTCCGCAGCCCGGCTGGGTCGAGCACGACCCGCGCGACCTGTGGGCCACCACGCGGCGCACCGCGCTCGCCGCCCTGGCCGAGGCCAATCTCACCGCCCGCGACATTGTGGCCATCGGCCTGACCAACCAGCGCGAAACCACCCTGCTGTGGGACCGTCGCACCGGCCGGCCCCTGCACCGCGCCATTGTCTGGCAGGACCGCCGCACCGCCGGCCTGTGCGCGCAGCTCAAGCGCCGCGGGCTCGAGCCCCTCTTCCGCCGGAAGACCGGCTTGGTGCTCGATCCGTATTTCTCCGGCTCCAAGCTCGCCTGGCTGCTCGACCATGTCCCCGGGGCGCGCCGCCGCGCCGGGCGGGGCGAACTGGCGTTCGGTACCGTCGACACCTGGCTGCTCTGGCAGCTCACCGGCGGGCGGGTCCACGCGACCGACGCGTCCAACGCCTCGCGCACCCTGCTTGTCAACCTCCGCACCGGCGAGTGGGACGACGAGCTCCTGAAAATCCTGCGGATCCCGCGCGAAGTGTTGCCGGAGGTGCGCGATAGCAGCGGGGTGTTCGGCGAGGTCAGCAGCGTGCCCGCGTTGCGCGGCGTGCCGATCAGCGGCATCGCCGGAGACCAGCAGGCCGCGTTGTTCGGCCAGGCCTGCTTCCGTCCCGGCATGGCCAAGAACACCTACGGCACCGGCTGTTTCCTCCTGCTGCACACGGGTGACCGGCCCGTGGTGTCGCGCCATCACCTGCTCACCACCATCGCCTGGCGCATCGGTGGAAAGACCGAGTATGCGCTGGAGGGCTCGGTCTTCATCGGCGGGGCCGTGGTCCAGTGGCTGCGCGACGGCCTCGGGCTCATCGCGACGAGCGCCGAAGTGGAAAAACTCGCGGCCACGGTCCCCGACAACGGCGGGGTCTACCTGGTGCCCGCCTTCGCCGGGCTGGGCGCGCCGCACTGGGACGCGGCCGCCCGCGGCGCCATCACCGGCCTGACCCGTGGCAGCTCCGCCGGCCACCTCGCCCGGGCCGCGCTCGAAAGCATCGTGTATCAAAGCGCCGACCTGCTCGGCGCGATGGAGGCGGACTGCGGGCGCAAATTGCGCGAACTCCGGGTGGATGGCGGCGCCACGGTCAACAACACCCTGATGCAATTCCAGTCCGACCTGCTCCGCGTGCCGGTCGTCCGCCCCCGCACCACCGAGACGACCGCCCTGGGGGCTGCCTATCTCGCCGGGCTCGCGGTGGGTTTTTGGAAAAGCCGGCATGAAATCGCCGCGCTCTGGTCCGCCGGCCGGGTTTTCCGGCCGGCCGCCCCGGCCGCCGCCATGCGGTGCCTGCACGCCGGGTGGCAACAGGCCGTCGCGCGGTCAAGGTCGGGCCGGTCGTAGTGGCCTGGCCCGCCAAGCCGGGCTTGCAGCCCGGCCCCGACCTGACAATCCTTCCGGCCCACACACCGCCGTTGCATGAAAACCCTTCGACTGCTCGCCGCCCTGCTGGTGGCTGCCCTTCTCTCCCCGCTGGCCTTCCCCCAGGAAAGCAGTGAAATCGCCTCCCTTCTCGCCAAAGCCCGCCGCGGCAACGGCATCGCGCAATACAACGTCGGCCTCGCCTATTCCGAGGGCCGGGGGGTCGCGGCCGATCCCATCGAGGCATTCGTGTGGCTCTCCCTGGCGCGGGAAAACGGCGCCCGCGGCCGGGCCCTCGACACCCTTACCGGCAGTCTGGACCGCCCCACCCTTGAGCTGGCCCAGCGCCGCTTGACCGAGCGCAGGACCGAACTCGGCGTGCGCACCCCGGCTGCAGTCACCACCCGCACCGAGGCCACGGCCACAACGACCCCGGCCCAAGCAGTGATCCCCGGCCCGGCCGCCAAGGAATCTTCCACCGCGCCCAGGACCCTGGCTCCGACGGAAACGACCACCCCCGGCCAAGCGCAGACCGACGAGACCGTGGCGCGGCTCCAGGCTGACCGCGAGGCGCTGGTCAACCGGCTCAATGCGGCGACCGCAGATGTCGCGGCCCTGCGCGCCGAGCGCGATCGCCTGATCAACCTCACGGCCGAGCATGAAAAAACCGCCCGGGCCGCCAACGAGGCCAACCAGGCCCTGCAGGAAAAAGCCCGCAGCGCCGAAGCCCGGGCCACCGAGCTGGCCCTCGCCGCCGACAACGCCAAGGGCGAGCTGACGCGCGTGCGCATGGCCCTGACCGCGGCGCAAAAGGCCGTCCAGCCGGTGTCGGCCGCATTCCCGGACTTGCGCGAGCGCGTGGCGGATCTTGAAGCCCAACTGGCGGCCGCCAAATCCAAGGCCCCCGATACCGCCGCCCTCGACCAGAAGACGCGCGAGCTGCAGGCCGCCCTCAACGAGCTCGAGGCCTCCCGGGCCTTTGGCCGCCAGGTCGAGGACACCCTCAACAAGGTCAATGACGACCGTGCACGCGTCGCCGCCACGGCGGCGGCCGAGCTCGAGGCGGCCCGCGCCTTCGGCCAGCAGGTGGAGAGCACCCTCAACCGGGTCACCGACCAGAAAACGGCGCTTGAGAACTCCTTGCGTGCGGCCGAGTCCGCCCGCGATGGCTACGCCAAGGAATACGAAGCCGCGAAGATGCAGCTCGCGGCGGTGCAGAACCGCCAGCCCGCGGCTCCGGCCTACCCCGACCTGCGTGCCCGGGTGACCGAGCTCGAGAGCAACCTGGCGACGGCATCCTCCGAAGCCACCAGTGCCAAGCAACAGGTGATCGCGCTCACCCAGGCGAAGGCGGAGATTGAAAAATCGCTCGCGACCAAGCCGTCGGCTCCCGCTTATCCCGACCTGCGCTCGCGCGTCGCCGAGATGGAAACAGCCCTGGCCAGCGCGTCGACCAATGCTACCCGCCTTCAACAGGAGCTGACTGCCCAGGCCCAGGCGAAAGTCGAGGCTCAGCAGCAGGTCGCCGCCCTGACCCAGTCCCGCGAGACCGCCGTCAGCACGCTTAGCCGCGAACTCGAGTCCACCAAGTCCGCCCTCGCCCAGGCCAACGACGCCTTGCGCGCCAAGCCGGCCGCGCCCACCTATCCTGATCTCTCGGGTCGCGTCGCGGAACTGGAACGCGAGGTGGCGGCCGCCCGCAGCGCCGCCCCCGCCGCCCCCGCTTACCCCGATCTCTCCGGCCGGGTCGCCGAGTTGGAGTCGGCCTACACCACCGCCAGCACCACCCTGGCCCAGACGCAGGCCCAGCTTGCGGCCATGTCCTCCGAAGCCGCCAGCGCCAAGCAGGAAGTGGCCGCGTTGATCAAAGCGAAGGAGGACAAATCCTCCGCGCCGGCGGCACCGACCTACCCGGACTTGTCCGGCAAGGTCGCCGAGCTTGAGACCCAACTGGCCGGCCTCTCGACCGAGGCGACCCGCGCCAAGCAGGACGCAGCCGTCGCCGCCAAGGCGAGGGACGACGCCACCCAGAAGGCCGCCGCCCTCGAGCTGGCCCGCAACGAGGTCGCGAAACAATTCGACGACTACAAGAGCACCACGGCCGCGGCGCAGCGCGAACGCACCACCCTGCTCGCCAACGTCAAGCTGCTCGAGTCGGACAAGGCCTCGCTCCGCCGGCAGGCTGATAGTGCCGGCACCGAGGCCGGGCAACTGCGCACCCAGGTCGCCACGTTGAAGGAACAGCTCGCCGCCAAGCCCGCGGCGCCAACCTACCCGGACCTCTCCGGTCGCGTCGCCCAGTTGGAGGCCGCACTCCAAGCCAAGCCCGGCGCCCCGGCCTACCCCGATCTTTCCGGTCGCGTGGCCGAATTGGAGTCGGCCTACACGGCCGCGAGCACCACCCTGGCCCAGACGCAGGCCGCCCTCGCCGCGGCCAAGGCCGCCCCGGCTTATCCCGACTTGTCCGGCAAGGTCGCGGAACTGGAAGGCAAATTGGCCGCCACCAGCAAGGCCACCCCCGCCTATCCGGATTACACCAGCCTGGTGAAGGAACTGACCACCGAGGTCACCAAGCTGCGTTCCCTGCGCGAACAACAGCAGCAGGCGATCGCCGCGGCGACCAAGGCGAAGGAGGACGCACTGGCCGCCAATGCCGGCCGCGTGAAGGAACTCGAGGCCCAGGTGGGCCAGCTGCAGGCCACGCTGGCCGCCGCGCCCGCCGCTCCGGCTTATCCCGATCTCTCCGGCCGGGTCGCCGAGCTGGAATCAGCCTTCACCGCCGCCAGCACCAACCTGGCCCAGGCGCAGGCCCAACTCGCGGCCAAGCCCGCCGCCCCGGCGTATCCTGACCTCTCCGGCAAGGTCGCGGAACTGGAAGGCAAATTGGCCGCCGCCAGCAATGCCACCCCCGCTTACCCCGACCTCTCCGGTCGCGTGAGCGAACTCGAGACCCGGCTCGCCGCCATGTCCTCCGAAGCCGACCGCGCCAAACAGGAAGTGGCTGCGTTGACCAAGGCGAAGGAGGACGCCAAGGCCGCGCCCGCCGGTTCCGACAACTCCGGTCGTATCGCGGAACTTGAATCCGCCCTCGCTGAATCGGCCCGCAAGCTGGTGGCCGCGGATACCGCCCAGACCCAGCTCCAGCAGCAACTCGCCACCGCCCAGGCCGCCGTCAAGGCCAAGGGCGACGGTGACACCCAGCTCAGCCGCGAGCGCGACGAGCTCAACGGCCGCGTGACCATGCTCAACGGCGAGGTCGCCCAGCTGCGCACGGACCGGGAACGCATGCAAAAGATGCTCGGCGATGCCGGCCGCCAGCTCCGCGATTCCTCGGCTGACGCCAGCCGCATCAAGGAACTTGAGACCCAGGTTGGCGGATTGCAGACGTCCCTGTCGACCGCCTACGCCCAGACCAACGAATTGCAGGCCGCCCTCGCCGCCGCCAAGGCCGCCCCGGCTTATCCCGATCTCTCCGGCAAGGTCGCGGAACTGGAGGCGAAACTCGCTGCCCAACCCGCGGCACCCAGCTTCCCCGATTTGCGCGACCGCGTGACCCAGCTCGAAAGCGAACTCACCGCCGCCCGCAGTGCGGCGCCCGCTTATCCCGACTTGTCCGGTCGCGTGGCCGAGCTCGAGGCCCGGCTGGCAACGGCGCGCGAGCCCATCGCGGCCGGGGCCCCGGCCTATCCCGATCTCTCTGCCCGGGTGCGCGAGCTCGAGGCGCAGCTGGCCGCGGCCCCCAAGGGCCGCGCGCCCTCCTACCCCAATCTGGCCGGCCGCGTGGTCGAGCTGGAAAACGCCCTGGCCGAGACCCGGCGTAATCTGAGCGAAACCGAAACCGCATTGCGCACCACGGCGCAGGCCCTGGCGGCAACCGCGCCCGCCACCACTCCCGCCACCGCGACGGCCGCGACGGAGACCGATGCGTCCGATCTGCAGAAGCGCCTCGCCGAGACGGAAGGCAAGCTGGCCACCGCGTTGCGCGGCTATGCGCTGCTTGAGAAGGACCGTGACGCCCTCCAGGCCAAGTCCGGCCAGGCCAACGAGGCCCTGCTCGCGGAAAAGAACACCCTGGCCACGCAGGTCGCGTCCCTGTCCGCCCAAGTGGAACAATTGCAGGCCGCCTCCACGGCCCAAGCCGAGGCCGTGCGCGCCTCTGCGGCCGCAGCCACGGAGAAGGATGCCCTCGCTGCCCGCCTCACCGCGGCGGAGACCCGCGCGGCGAACGCCCAGGCCGAGGTCACCCGCCTGGGTGAATCCCTCGCCGCGTTGCAGCGCTCGACCGGCCAGATCTCCGGCGACGCCCTCTCCAACCGCGCCCTGGTGCAGCAGCTGCAGGGCGCCAACGCCGTGCTCGCGCAGGAAAATTATCAACTCAAGACGATGCTCTCGCGCACCACCGGCGGGCCGGCGGCGCCGCTGTCCGCGCCCACCGCGCTTCCGGCCGCCCGCACCCACGTCGTGGCGAGCGGCGACTCCCTCTCCAAGATCAGCCAGCGCTACTACGGCACCGCCAGCCGCTGGCAGGAGATCTACAACGCCAACGCCGGCAAGCTCGGGCCCAACGGCATCCTGCGCGTCGGCACCGAACTCCGGATTCCCTGAACCGGGGACCGGAGCCGCGTTCAGCCATACCCGACGATCACGGCCAGCGACACCACGGACGTCAGCACGCTGAGCGCGATGGCGCCGGCCGCGAGCGCCTCGTCGCCCTTCAGCTCCAGCGCCATCGTGTAGGAGATGATGGCCGTCGGGCACGCCATGAGGATGAGCACCATCTTCAGCTCCGCGGCGCCCAGACCCAACGCGCGGCCCACCAGCCAGCCGAGCACGGGGGAGAGCGCCGTCTTGACCAGCGCCGAGGCAAGGGGGGTCCGCCAGTGGGCACCGAGTTTCACCGTGATGAGCGAGCCGCCCACCCCGAGCAGGCCGAGCGGCAGCGCCATTTCGCCGAGCGAGGTGAGGGTCTTGTCGATCGAGGGCGGCATGGTCCAGCCGGTCAGCGCCCAGCCGATGCCCGCCAGCGTGGCCAGCAGTGGGGGCGTCGTGGCCAGCTGCCGCAGGAAGGGCTTCACCATGTTCCAGCCCAGCCGGTGCTGGCTGAGCAGCAGCACGACCACGCCGGCGATGTTGTAGACCACCATCATGGGCGCGACCGTCAGCACCGCCGCCGTGCGCGCCGACACCCCCCAGGCCAGCGGGGAATCCGGCAGGGAGAAAATCACCGGCAGGCCGACAAACGCGAGGTTCCCGCGGAAGCCGCCCTGCACAAAGGTCCCCATGGCCGCCCCGGGCACGCGCAGCACCGCCGCCACGGCGTAACCCGCCAGGATCGCCAGCAGCGTGGCGCCCAGCATGCACATCAGCATCAGGCCCGCGCCGTCCGACCGGTGGAATGAGCCCGCCAGCTGGGAGAACAGCAGCGCCGGCAGGCCCAGCCAGTAGGTCACCCGGTTGGCCTCCTTCAGGAAATTCGGCGAGACAAACCCGGACCGCTGCAACCCCGCGCCCACGGCGATCATCAGGAATACCGGCGCCAGGGTGTTGATCATCTGCACAGGCCGGAGGATTGGCGACCGGCGCAGGGCCGTCTAGCCTGATTTGGTTCGCCCCGGCGCGGCTGCCGTGTTGACCTCGCGGCATGTCTCCGCGCCCCCTCGCGTTCATCGGCACCGGTGTCATGGGCCGCAGCATGGCGGGCCATCTGCTCAAGGCTGGCCACACCCTGCACGTCCACAACCGCACCCGGGCCAAGGCCCAGCCGCTCCTCGACGCCGGCGCCCACTGGCATGACACCGCCGGATCCGCCGCGGCCCAGGCGGACTTCATCTTCACCATCGTCGGCTTCCCGCAAGACGTGGAGGAAACCTACCTGGGCGCGGGCGGCATCATCGCCTCCGCCAAACCGGGCGCGGTCCTGGTGGACATGACCACCTCGAGTCCGCAGCTGGCGCGGCGGATCGCCACCGCCGCGGCGGCCAAGGGGCTCGCCGCGCTCGATGCACCTGTGACGGGGGGCGACGTCGGCGCCCGCGAGGCGCGGCTCTCGATCATGGTCGGCGGCGACGAGACGGCATACCACCGTGTCCGGCCCCTCTTCGAGCTGATGGGCAAGATCATCGTCTTCCATGGCGGCCCGGGCGCGGGCCAGCTCTGCAAGCTCGCCAACCAGATCGGCATCGCCTCGGTGATGATGTCCTGGTGCGAGGCGCTGGCCTTTGCCCGGCATGCCGGGCTCGACCCCACACGGGTGCTGGAGAGCATCGGCGGCGGCGCCGCGGGCAGCACCGCCATGACCGTGCTGGCGCCGCGCGCCCTCAAGGGCGATTTCGCCCCGGGATTCTACGTGAAGCATTTCCTGAAGGACCTGCGGCTCGCCCTCGAGGCCGCCGAGGCGATGAAACTCGACCTGCCCGGCACGGCGCAGGCGAAGAAACTCTACGACCAGGTGGCGGCGCGCGGCGGGGAGGACGACGGCACGCAGGCGCTGTTCCGGCTCTATCAGGCGCAGGGTTGACTCACCCCGCCAATTTCACTCTCCCTTTCACCTTCCCTTCCCATGTCCCTGCCCACCCAGTTCACCGGCATCACCGTCCACACCAAGGCCAACGTCTATTTCGACGGCAAGGTCGTCAGCCACACCGTGCTGATGCCCGACGGCGCCAAGAAGACCCTCGGCCTCATCTATCCCGGCAGCTATCATTTCGGCACCGGCGCCCCCGAGCGCATGGAAATCATCGCCGGCGCCTGTCACGTGACGCTCGACGGCCAGGCCGGCGCGAAGGACTACGCCGCCGGCACGCACTTTGATGTGCCCGGCAAGAGCGGCTTCACGATCGAGGTGAAGTCCGGCCTCTGCGAATACATCTGCTCGTTCCTCTGACCCGGAAACAGGACTGGCGGACGGGCCGCACGCCGCTATCCTTGCTGCATGCGATTCACCCAGTTTGTCCTGTGCGGCGTCATGCTGCTGTCCGCCTGCGCCCTCCGGGCCATGGAGAAGATGGCCGATGGCGTCTATGCCGAGTTCACCACGCCCCGCGGCACCTTCGTCGTCGAATTGAATTACCGTGAGGCGCCAATGACCGTGGCTTCCTTCGTCGGCCTGGCCGAGGGCACGATCGCGCCGCGCAACGGCCAGCCGTTTTTCACGGGCTTGAAGTGGTATCGCGTCGTGCCGGGCTTCGTCATCCAGAGCGGCGACCCCGTCCGCAGTGCCGCCGCCCCGGGGGCGGAACTGGGCGACGCTGACGACAAAGCGGGACATCCCTTCTCGTTTCCCGACGAGTTTGTGCCGGGCCTGCGGCATGCCACCGCCGGCGTGCTCTCCATGGCCAACGCCGGACCGGACACCAACAGCACCGAATTCTTCCTCACGCTCGGGGACTGCACGCGGCTGAACTACCTGCACAGCGTCTTCGGCCATGTCTTCACCGGCCTCGAGATCGTGGCGAAGATCGAGCCGAACGACGCCTTCAGCATCAAGATCCTCCGCATCGGCGAGGCGGGGCGGGCCTTCCGGGCCGACGAAGCCGCCTTCCAGGCCCTCGCAGCCAAGGCGGCAAAATACTCCGGCGCGCCTGAGGCCGGTCCCGCAGCGCATTTCGACGATCCCGACAAGCTGCTGCCTGTCGACCCGCCGCGGGCGAAGAATTTCAACTACAAGCTGGCCAACTTCGAGCGCGCCACCGGCGTCAAGATCGTCGCGCGGCTGTTTGCCAAGTCTCCCGCGGAGGCGGAGGACAAGGTGCCCGGCGCCTACATGCGCCGGCTGGCGGAGCAGGTCGGCGTCGCGCAGCGCGGCGTGTTCGCCGCCTATTTTGCGGACGAGGATGACTGGCGCGTGTGGATCGGCGACGAGCTGACCGCGGCTTTCCTCGGCCGGCCGGTCACGGCGACCGACCTCGGCGAAGGCGCGGCGCTGCACCAGGCCAAGGAGGCGTTCTTTGCCGCGGCCAAGATCCAAGCGGCGAAGTACACCGAGCAGGCCCGGAAACTCCGCGACGCTGACCATCCGATCCTCCCGGCCGACCTCGTCAAGTATTCCACCGACGCCCTAGTGGACTCCCTGGTGCTCCGCTTCGAACCCGCCCGCCGTCCATGAATATCCGCTCTTCCGGCATCCTCGTCATCCTCGGCGTCGTGCTCGTCATCATCGCCTGGCAAGCGCGCACCGGGATCTTCCGCCGCCACAGTGCGACCGACCAGCCCGCCAACAAATACATGCGCCAGATGATGGAGAATCCCCAGCTCAGCGAGGCTGATGCGGCGATCATGCGCGAGCAGTACGGCACGGCTCACGTCAATCCCTCCGGTTTGCGCTACCTCGTGCGCGCGCCCGGCGAGGGGCAGCCCCCGGCCCTGGGCACGCTGATCACCGCCCACTACGACGGCTTTCTGCTCGATGGCACCAAGTTCGACAGCTCGCGCGACCGCGGGGCGCCCTATGCCTTCCGCGTCGGTACCAACGCGGTCATCGCCGGCTGGGACGAGGCCTTCCTCGCGATGAAGAAGGGGGAGAAGCGCACGCTGCTCATCCCGTGGTGGCTGGCTTACGGCGAAAAGGGCAAGGGCCCGATCCCGCCCAAGGCCACGCTGCGCTTCGAGGTCGAGCTGGTCGAGATCCGGTAGGCCGCTCGTCCGGAAGATCCCCCCCGCCCTACAACCCGGCCAGGCTGCCGCTGCGTTTCAACCAGCGCTCCGCCTCGCGCCAGCCCGGGCAGACTTGTTCCACGCGCGTCCAGAAGCGGTCCGAGTGGTTCATTTCCCACAGGTGGGCGAGTTCGTGATAGATGATGTAGTCCCGCACTGCCTCCGGGGCCTGCACCAGCCGCCAGTTGAGGGAAATCGTGCCGCCGGCGGAACAGGAGCCCCAGCGCGAGCGCTGGTTGCGCACCGTGACCTGCTTCACCTCGGCGCCGGTTTCCGCCGCCAGTTCCCAGGTGCGGGCCGGAAGCTCGATCTTGGCGCGACGGATGAATTGTTTCTCCAGGGGCGCCCGCAGGTCGCCGTCGAGGCTGGCGACGCGAAACACATCCGCCGCGAGGCACACCATCGGCCGGTCCCCCGTCCCGGCGACGCGGATCTCCGTCAGCTCGCCGCGCCAGAGCACCGTCGTGCCCACCGTCCACACCTCGGCCGGGCGCGGACGGCGCGCGTGCCGGGCGCGGGCGCGGGCCAGCCAGTCCTGGTGCTGGAGCACGAAGGCCCGGGCCTCCGGTTCCGAACCGCGCGCCGGGATGGTGGCGACAGCCACGCCATCCTTGCGCAGGGTCAGGCGGTAGGACCGCGCCCGCCGGCTGCGCACGAAAACCAGTCCGGGCTCAGCCGTGGTCTTCTGGGGTGAAATTTCCCGGATAGTCTCGCTCACTGTTCAACGTAGCTATCGCTCGTCCCGGTTGGACTCCAGCGCGAACGCGTCACCACCCGGCTGGGCTGAATCGTGGCAAAATTTTGTCGGTTAATGGTTGACGGTAACGGGGTAACTTCCCCTTGTGCGTGGCTACCTGTGATGCGTATTATCGTAAGATGCTTGCGACTGGGAGAATGTACTATCTAATCTGCCATTCGCCCTAAATGTCCGGTTTTTCCAGAATTTCCAGTTCCGCCAGCCGCCGGATGCGGGCCTTCACCTTGGTGGAAATCATGGTGGTGGTGGTGATCATCGGCCTGCTGGCGGCTGCCGGCATCCCCGCTTTCCGCCGCGTCACCCTGCGGTCCAAGGTGACCGCCTTGGAAAATGACCTGCGCCAGTTTTCCAGTGCCATCCAGGCCTCCACCCTGCAGAACGGCCGCTGGCCCGCCGATGGCGACCCGCAGGTCATCCCGACCGAGCTGGCCAACGTTCTGCCGGCCAACTTCATCTACCGGACGCCCATCGGCGGCGTCTACAAATGGAATTTCAGCAGCAATCCAACCGGTGCGGCCGAAGGCGTCGATGCCAAGGCCGCCATCATGGTGGTGAGCGTCACCGGCAATCGGATCAACGACGATGTGGAGCTGCTCACCATGCTCGATAAGCAGATGGACGACGGCAATCTCCAGACCGGGAACATCCAAACGTCCAGCGCCAACTCCCTGGTGTACGTCATCGAGAAATGAACGTCATGTACCGCATCACCCTGGTTTATCTGGCCCCCGACGCCTCGGCGGTGGCGCCGGCATCGGAGAAGCTGGAACATGGCAATCATCCCCTGGCGGAAATCATCCGGCTGGCGGGCAAGCTCCTGAAGGTGGACACCTCCGTGAGCCCCAAGACGGAGCCCGGCATCATCGTGCAGCGCAACGACCGGAGCTATCGCATCGCGGTTTACCAGGGGCGCATCCGCGTCCATAAAAGCGCCTCGCTGTTCGATGACTACTGGACGGTCGAGACCCCGGCCGACATCGCGGATCTTCCCCCCTTCCAGAGCAGCGCCTCTCCCGCGACGGCAAAATCCCCGGCGCGCGGCTCCCGCGGTGCCAACGCGAGCAGCACGAGCCCCCTGCGCTCGATCTTTGAGGTCGCCGGCCTGTTCGCGGTGGCCGTGGTGCTGGTGGCCGTCGGCCTGCGCTTCGGCCTGCCCCAGAAACGGCTCAGCGACGTGCCGGACGATGTCACCATCGTGACCTCCTCCGCGGAAAAGGCCTCGATCTTCGCCACCGTGGCGGGCAGCTATTCCACCGGTAAGAGCCTCGTGATCATCCAGCCCGACGGCCGGGTGCTGCTGGGTGCCATCGGCAAGGACGGCAAGCCTACCGCGCCGCGCATCACCGAACAGGCGCGCGCCGGCCGCCGCGGCGACATGGCCTGCATCATCACCTCCTTCGGCATCATCGCCGGTATCGCCCCACCCGACATGGTCAACGTCGGCCGCTTCCAGTACAAGAAGGCTCCCGTCTCCGTGCAGTAGTCGCCGGGTCAGCACCCTGTTCGACCTCCTCGCGCAACAAACCGGCCAGTTAGGCCGCGGTCTGGAGGATGATCTTCACAGTGCCTCCAGCCGCCAGTTGAAGGACCCGTCCGGCTCCAGTTCCAGCCAGGCGAATCCGGCCCGGGCGCCCCGGCGCGGCCGACTGATGCAACCGGGGTTGAGCCAGCGCACCCCGCGTTCGTCCGTCTCGTCGCGCGGCACATGGGTGTGGCCGTGCAGCACCACCCCGGCCCCCACCGGGGCCCGGGCGGGCGGAATGTGCGTGAGGAAAAACGTCCGCCCGGCCCGCTCGAGCCGGAGCTCCCGCGGCCAGAGATTGTGCCACTCATTGTTGCCCAGCACGACGTGCAGCGGTTTGCCCAGTCGCTCGAGTTCCACCAGCGTGTCCGGCTCGCACACGTCGCCGAGGTGCCAGATCTCGTCGGCCGTCGCGAGCCGCGGCGGCAAATCCGGCGGCATCCAGTCGTGGGTGTCGGCGATGACGGCAATGCGGATCACTTGACCACCCGGGCCGGCGCCAGCGGCACATAGGCTTCCTCGTGCAGGTCCGCCGGGCGCCGGCCGGCGAGCAACTGCCACCACACCCGCGCATTGGCCGCCACCACGAGCAGCACGAGGACCAAAAAGACGCCCGTCACGGCCGCATCGATGTGGTTGTTCAGGCTCTGCGCCTGCCAGACCGCCAGCTCCGCGGACGTGCCGCCAGCGGCGACCTTTGCCTCCAACCCGCGGGCGATTGCCAGGAAACCCACCGGGGCGGGGCTGAAGATCTTCATCCAGCCGGCCGTCATCGTCACGCTCAGCAACCAGGCCAGCGGCACGAGTGTCACCCACAGGTAGCGCACCCGGCCCATCTTGATGAGCACGGTCGTGCCGAGGGCGAGCGCGATGACCGCCAGCAGCTGGTTGGCCACGCCGAAGATCGGCCAGAGCGAGTTGATGCCGCCGAGCGGGTCGATCACGCCCTGATAGAGGAACCAGCCCCAGGCCCCGACGAAGAGCAGCGTCGCCAGCGTGTTGCCGAAGAGCGAACGGGTGTCCGCGAGAGGTTTATAAAAAAGCCCCAGCAGGTCCTGCACAAGGAACCGCCCCACCCGCGTGCCGGCATCGATGGTGGTCAGGATGAACAGCGCCTCGAACATGATGGCGAAGTGATACCACACGGCCAGCGCGCCCCGGCTGCCCAGCACGCCGGCGAACATCTGCGCCATGCCCACGGCAAAGGTTGGCGCCCCGCCCGTGCGGCCGATCATGGTCTTTTCGCCCACGCTGGCGGCGAGGTCGGCCATGTGGCCGGGCGTCACCGGGAAACCCAGCGCGCTGATCTTGGCCGTCACGGCCACCGCCTCGCCCTTCATGTTGATGGCAAAATATTCCCCGGGCTCCATCGCGCAGGCGGCGATGAGCGCCATCAGTCCCACCACCATTTCCGTCACCATGGCGCCGTAGCCCACGACGCGGATGTGGCTCTCGCGCATCAGCAGCTTTGGTGTCGTGCCCGAGGCGATCAGCGAGTGGAACCCCGACACCGCCGCGCACGCGATGGTAATGAAGACGAAAGGGAACCACGGCCCCGCCACCACCGGCCCGGAGCCGTCGATGAACCGGGTCAGCGCCGGCATCTTGAGCATCGGGGCGAGCAGGATGATGGCGACGCCCATCGCGGCCACCGTGCCGATCTTCATGAACGTGCTCAGGTAATCGCGCGGCGCGAGCAGCAGCCACACCGGCAGGACGGAGGCGGTCACGCCGTAACCGATGATCCACCACGCCAGGGTCGTGCCCCGCAGGGTCAGCCAGCCATCCAGCCGGCTGTGTGCGACGAACTGCCCGCCCCACACCGCGGCGAGGAGCGCGACCACGCCAAAGACACTGATCCACGCCAACCAGCGGCCGCTGTTGCCCCCGTAGCGCATGGCGCAGCCCATCACGACCGCGATCGGCATGGTGGCGGCGATGGTGAACAGGCCCCACGGGCTCTCCGCCAGCGCGTTGACAACCACCAATCCGAGCACCGCCAGCAGGATGATCATGATCGCGATGATGGCGATCAGCGCCACGAGGCCCGCGAACGGCCCGACCTCGTCGCGCACCATCTGGCCCAGCGACCGGCCGCCGCGGCGCACCGAGCAGAACATGATCACGCAGTCGTGCACCGCCCCACCCAGGGTCGCGCCCACCAGCATCCACAGCATGCCGGGCAGGAAACCGAACTGCGCCGCCAGCACCGGGCCGACCAGCGGCCCCGGGCCCGCGATCGCCGCAAAATGGTGGCCGAAGACGATCCACTTGTTCGTCTGCACAAAGTCCTTTCCGTCCTCGCGCACCACCGCCGGCGGCGCCCGCAGCTCGTCGAGCGTCAGCACCTTCGCCATCAGCCAAGCGGAATGAAAGCGATACGAGACGGCGAAGACGCACACCGCCGCCACCACGATCCAAAGCGCGCTGACCGGCTCGCCCCGCGACCACGCCAGCACCCCGACGGCACCGACCCCGAGGGCAATGACCAGGGTCCAGGTGACAATGCGCAGCCAGGCGGGGAATTTCATGGGCGACGGGGCATGGGTCTAGGGCCGCGGACCGCCGGCTCCAAGGGCGAATTTGTCACCCCACGATCGCCGCGCCCTCGGCGCTTTGGAGGTGAAAGATCTCGGGCCGGGGGGTCGCCTGCGCGGCGACCGCCTCGGCGTTGGCCAGGGAGAAATCCTGCCGGGTCAGGGCCATGACCGCACCGCCGAAACCGCCCCCCGTCAGGCGTGCGCCATGGACGGACGGGTGTTTCTCCAGCAGGTCCACCAGCCGGTCGAGCGCCGGCGTGCTGTTCTCGAACAGGTGCTGCGAGCTGCGGTGCGAGGCCGTGAGCAGCCGGCCGACCGTCGCGAGATCGCCCTGCCGCAGCGCCTCGACCGTGTCATGCACCCGGGCATGCTCCTCGACCACGTGCTTGGCACGCCGCGCGAGCACCGGCGACAGCTTCCGTTCCAGTGGGGGCAGCTGGGCGGGCGTCAGGTCGGCGAGCAGCGCGACCCCCAGGGTTCGGGCGGCCTCCAGGCACTCCCGGTGGCGCGTGGCGTAGAGACCGTCGATCAGCGCGTGCTTCTCGCGCGTGTTGAAAATCCAAAGGTGCGCCCCGGCCGGCAGCGGCACCCGTGTGAAGACCGGCCCGCGGCAATCGATGTGCACGAGCTGGCCGGCCCGGCCGAAGGCACTCGTGCCCTGGTCCAAGATGCCGCAGGGGACGCCGACGTAGGTGTTTTCCGCGTGACGACCCAGCGCCGCCAGCTGCTCCGGTGCGATGGACTGGCTCCCGGCCAGCTTCAGCAAGGCCAGGGCCGTCGCCAGCTCGAGGGCGGCGCTGCTGCTGAGCCCCGCGCCGGGCGGTAGATCGGAGCTGACGAGCAGGTCGAAACCCGCCGGCTGGGGCAGCTGGAAGTCGCCGAGGCTTCGCCAGACCCCGAGCGGATAGTTGGCCCAGGCATCCCGTCCGGTCAGGCGCGTGGCCGGCACGGCGGACAGATCGAGTATTGCCGCCGCCCCACTGCTGCGCAGACGGAAGCGCCCGGTCTTGTTCGGGGCCGCGGCCACCCAGACGTAGCGATCGATGGCCGCACCGAGCACGGCGCCGCCATTGTAGTCGGTGTGATTGCCGATGAATTCGATCCGACCCGGGGCCCGCGCGACCACGGTCGGGGCCTGACCGTAGGCCTGATGGAATTGAGCCGCGGGGCTCGATGGGTTGGTCGTGCTCAAGGGAACAGCAGGGTGGAAAGCAATCCCCGGAGACCCAAGCAAAGAAAAGCGCCGGGGCGCAAAAGCTATGCGGTCTACACCCCCTATCGCCCACAGGTGCGCTGTGTATAATCATTCATAGCCATGCCCATATTCTGGGCCGCCTTCATGATGTCCCCCTCCTGCCCCCGTCCCGCTGCCCGGGAATCAAAGCCTGCCAGCACCCTTTGGTGTCTCGCCGGATGCGCCGCGGCCTGTCTTGGGGCGAAGTGGAGTTTGCTGGCCTTGGTCCTCGGCCTGGGCCTGACCAGCCGCGGCATGGCCGCCGGCATTGAGGACGTATCCGTGCCCTTCCCCGGCATCCGGCACGGCACCCTGCCCATCCTCGGCGACGACGAATTGCTCATCGAGGAAGTCTTCCAGAGCCACCTGCCCACCACCCTGGAGAAGGGTACGCTGCGGTTCTCCCTGCATCCCCATCTCGGTGATTACGTCCGGAAGGACAACATGCGGCTGACCACCGGCCTCCGCTACGGTCTCACGGAAAACTGCGAGGT
>Ga0255338_1002055_pt1 | contig 32679 bp, 31 predicted proteins | sample MeOH1_35cm_T4_19_FD_203715 | JGI IMG/M metagenome (GOLD analysis project Ga0255338, IMG submission 203715) | Sandy soil microbial communities from University of British Columbia, Vancouver, Canada - MeOH1_35cm_T4_195 | ecosystem: Engineered > Artificial ecosystem > Sand microcosm > Unclassified ... | reverse complement strand
GGACCCGACCGGGGGGCACTATGACCCCTCCGCAGGGAGCTCTGCTGGACTGGGACCGCTCCGAAGCTCCGACGGGCTTCAACGGCGCGACAAGGCGATGAGCCGAACTGGCGCCAAGTCCTGTCAGAGACAAGGGCGCAAACTAGGAAGCGCGGACCCGGGAACGGAAATCGCCGCCAGTGAAGCGCCGGGAGGCGCCTTTCCCCGATCGCAAGGGGAAAGGACATGCCTTCCAAAAGGCGTGTCGGGCGGCTCATCGCCGGGCCGCTCAAGGAGCCTCGCAAGCTCCTGCGTTTCCCGGCGCTTCGCTTCCCCTCACAGGGGGCGAATGTCCGATGACGGCTCACCCCGGGCCGCAAAGAACAGGGGCGGCGGAGCTATCTCTGCCGTCGTCCCGGGCGCGCCCCGGACTGACAGCGCTGTTTGACAATCGAATAGAGTCCTACCGCTCTCGGGCGGCGATTTCCTGGCGTACCAGCGCAGGTAGTGACTGCGTATTCGCATCGAACTTGATGCCGCGGATATGGAAAGCTTCCGCCGCGGCAACGTCGTGATCGCGGTCGCCGATCAAAAAACTTTTCGAGAGGTCGATCGGCCAGTCGCCGGTCGCCTGTTCGAGCAAGCCGGGCAGGGGCTTGCGGCACGTGCAGGCGATCGCGAATTCCTTGACGGTGCCGCGCGGATGATGCGGGCAGTAGTAGAACGCATCGATGCGCGCGCCGTGTTCGGCGAGCCGTTCCCGCATATGTGCGTGGAAGCGCAACACCGCGCCTTCGTCGAAGTAGCCGCGCGCGACGCCAGACTGGTTGGTGACGACGATCACGTAATAGCCGGCCTCGTTGAGCAAGCGGACGGCCTCGGGCGCGCCTTCGACCCAGTCGAGTTGCTCGGGCCGGTGCGCATAGCCGTGGTCGACATTGAGCACGCCGTCGCGATCGAGGAAGGCGGCTGGGCGCATCATGACTTGTCGGCGAGCGCCTGCGTCTCGCCCGTCGGCGACAGCGCGCCGATCTTCAAGCCGCTCGCGATCCACACCAGCCCGCCCACGACGCCGATCGCGAAGCTCGTCGCGCCGAACAGGATCGACAGCATCAGCCCGTCGCTTTGCGCGAGCCCGGCATAGGCGAAGGCCACCACCATGCTGCTCTCGCGCACGCCCCAGCCGGCAATCGAGATCGGCACGGTTGCGACCAGCAGCACCGGCGGCATCAGGAACAGGATCGGCGCGAAGCCGACAGGCGCCGCGACCGCCTTCATGCAGCACCAGGCGATGGTCACCGTCATGATGTGGATCGCGACTGAGCAAGCAGCGACGATCAGAACGGCTCGCGGCGCGCGGCACAGCCGCCAAGCGACACGCGAGGTCTCCGCCAGATGCCGCGTCAGCATGAAGCGGTCGAACAGTCGCCGCGGCAGGCGGCCGATACCGAGGAAGACGATGGCGCCGGCGATGGCGCCGCCCCCGATCAGAACGAGTACGGCGCGCGCGACCGGATCCTGGATCAACGTGAGGGTCCATGGCAGGCAGACGATGACGATCAGCGCCAGCACCAGCACGCCAGCGATGCGGTCGATGAGGACGGAATAGGTCGCGCTGGCCCAGCCGCCGCCCTTACGCGCCAGGAGCCAGATGCGCGCGGCGTCGCCGCCGACCGTCGAGGGCAGCACCTGGTTAAAGAAAGTGGCGATGAAGCTCATTTGCACCATCGGCGGCAGGGCGATCCGCACCCCTGAGGCGGTCGCGATCTCGCGCCAGCGTACCGCAAGCACGACGACCTGCAGCGCGAGCAGCACCAGCGCGACGCCGATCCAGACGATGTCGAGCCGGCTCAGGCGTTCGGCGAGCGTGCCCAGGTGCACCGAGCGCAGCGACAGATAGAGAAGCAAAATGGAGACGGCCGCTTTCAGCAGCAACAGCAGATGGCGTCGCATCGACGCGATGACCCCTTGTGCGACCGGCAATGGCCCCCGAAGCGGCAGCCTTCGCATGCGGCACTGCAGCGCGCAAGGGTTGCGCCGGATCCGGCTATTCGGCTGAAAAAGGGCGCTTTTCGGCCCGCCCGGAGCGCGGGGAACCCGATTGGTAACCAATTGGTAACGGAACGTGGTTACTCGTCGGTAAACGAGGCAATACGGGGGTCTTCGCCATGGCGAAGCGTGGGGGCGGCAAGAGTGGGCGCGGTGAGCCGGCCGCGACGGCAAAACAGGATCTGCCCAGCCTCCTATCGCCCTCGCTCACGCCGCCCGATCATCCGCGCCTGAGTTCGCCGGCGAACGACGCCGCGAACCGGATCATGCATCTGCAGCCGCGCATCCTGGTTACCGGCGGCTCGGGATTTCTCGGCTCGCATCTGTGCGAGCGGCTCTTGGCGCAGGGCGCCAACGTCCTGTGTTTGGACAATTTCTTCACCGGCACCCGGCAGAACGTCGAGCACCTGCTCGATCACAAGCATTTCGAGCTGATCCGCCACGACGTGACGTTCCCATATTACGTCGAGGTCGACGAGATCTACAATCTCGCCTGTCCGGCGTCGCCGATCCATTACCAGCACGATCCGGTGCAGACGACCAAGACCAGCGTGCACGGTGCCATCAATATGTTGGGTCTCGCCAAGCGCGTGCGGGCGAAGATTCTGCAGGCCTCGACCTCGGAAGTATACGGCGATCCGAACGTGCATCCGCAGACGGAAGACTATTGGGGCCACGTCAATCCGATCGGCCCGCGCTCCTGCTACGATGAAGGCAAACGCTGCGCTGAAACGTTGTTCTTCGACTACCATCGCCAGCACAAGCTGCGCATCAAGGTGGCGCGCATCTTCAACACTTACGGCCCGCGCATGCACCCGAACGATGGCCGTGTGGTGTCGAACTTCATCGTGCAGTCGCTGCTCGGCCGCGACATCACCGTCTATGGCGAAGGTGCACAGACGCGCTCGTTCTGCTACGTCGACGATCTGATCGACGGCCTGATGCGGCTGATGGGAACGAACGACGCCGTCACCGGCCCGATCAATATCGGCAATCCGGTCGAGTTCACGATCCTCGAACTGGCGACCATGATCATCGAGATGACCGGCTCGCGCTCCAAGATCGTGCGTCGTCCGCTGCCGGAGAACGATCCGCGCCAGCGCCGCCCCGACATCTCGAAGGCGCAGGAGCATCTTGGCTGGCAGCCGAAAACGCCGCTGCGCGAGGGCCTGATCCGCACCATCGCCTATTTCGAGCAGCTCCTGACCCAGGACGGGATCAAGGCCTCGCTCGCCAAGGAAGCGGCGGTCTGAGGTTTCCCGGCGCATTTACACCGCCTGGCGCTTTGCGGTACCAACGCGGCCAACCGATAGCGCCGCGCGAGACAGCAAATGACGCCGCCACTTCTGTTCGACCTCACGGGCAAGCGCGTCTTCGTCGCGGGGCATAACGGCATGGCCGGCTCGGCCATCGTGCGGCGTCTTGAAACGGAAGATTGCGAGATCCTCGCTGCAGACCGCCTCACGCTCGATCTCACGCGCCAGCGCGACGTCGAGGAGTGGCTGATCGAGCACAGGCCCGACGCGGTGTTCCTGGCGGCGGCGCGCGTCGGCGGCATCTATGCCAACGACACCTATCCGGCCGATTTTATCGTCGACAATCTCGCGATAGCGCTGAACGTGATCCGCGCCTCGTTCGACACCGGCGTCAAGAAACTGCTCAATCTCGGCTCGTCCTGCATCTATCCGAAGCTGGCGCCGCAGCCGATGAAGGAAGAGGCGCTGCTCACCGGGCCGCTCGAGCCGACCAACGAGTGGTATGCGGTCGCCAAGATCGCAGCGATCAAGCTGTGCGAAGCTTATCGCAAGCAGCACGGCGCCGACTTCGTTTCGGTGATGCCGACCAATCTCTATGGCCCCGGCGACAACTATCATCCGCAGAACAGCCATGTGCCGGCGGCGCTCATCCGGCGTTTCCATGAAGCCAAGATGGCGAATGCCCCGACCGTCGAAGTGTGGGGCACGGGCAATCCGCGGCGCGAATTTCTATGCTCGGACGATCTCGCCGACGCCTGCGTGTTTGTCATGAAGCACTACTCTGATGCGGGCTTCCTGAACGTGGGCATGGGTAAAGACATCACGATCCGGGAGTTTGCCGAATTGGTCGGAGATATCGTCGGTTACAAGGGCCAGATTGTCTTCGACACCAAGCGGCCGGACGGTCCGCCGAAGAAATTGCTCGACTCGAGCCGCCTGACGGCACTGGGGTGGCAGGCGAAAATCCCGCTGCGCGAGGGTCTGGCGGCCGCTTATGCTGATTTTCTCAGCGGTAGCCGGCGCTCGGCGGCCTGAATCCGCTGGGAAAAGCGCCTAGGCCCGGTAAATCCGCCGGGGTGGGAAATCGCTTTTGCCCGGGGCGGCTATTTGCTACCTAACCGCCTGCAAAACGGTGATAATTGCGTTCGGGACCGAGGACGCATCGGGGCGCCGTTTTTTTGCAGCTCGCTCGCCTGTAACCAGTTAAAGGTGCCGCTTGAACTATACGTCTACCAAACCCTTCGCCGCCGCCGGGGAGGAAACCACCCTGGCCGACATCACCGTCGTCGGCGGCGCGGGTCATGTCGGCATCCCGCTGGTCCTTGCCTTCGCCGAGGCGGGCCTCACGGTGAACATCAACGATCTCAACAAGGACACGCTTGCCACGTTGCGGGCGGGCAAACTGCCGTTCATCGAATACGACGCCGAGCCGCTCCTGAAGCGGGCGCTGGCCGACAAGAAGCTCGTCTTCTCGTCGTCACCGAGCGGCATCAGCAAGCGCGGGCCGGTCATCATCACCATCGGCACGCCGGTGGACGAGTTCCTCAATCCCGTGCACGGCGACGTGCAGCGCTGCATCGACGACCTACTGCCGCATGTGTCGGACGACCAGCTTCTCGTCCTACGCTCGACGGTCTATCCCGGTACGACCGATTGGCTGGCTGATTACCTGAAGCGGCTTGGTCGCAAGAACCGTATCGCGTTCTGTCCGGAGCGAGTGGTGCAGGGCTATGGCATCAAGGAACTCGGGTCGATGCCGCAGATCGTAAGCGGCACGACGCCCGAGGCCGAGCAGGAAGCCGCCGATCTGTTCCGCAAGATCACGCCCGAGCTCGTCTCCTGCAAGCCGCTGGAAGCCGAGTTCGCCAAGCTGTTCAGCAACGCCTACCGGTACATCGAATTCGCCGCGACCAATCAGTTCTACATGCTCAGCAAGCAGGCCGGCGCCGACTACCAGGCAATCATGAAGGCGATGAAGACCAACTACCCGCGGCTCAAAAGTCTGCCGGGTCCGGGCTTCTCGGCCGGGCCGTGTCTGTTCAAGGACACGATGCAGCTTGCCGCCTACGCGCGCAATCAGTTCGGCCTCGGTCACGCCGCCATGCAGGTGAACGAAGGCCTGGTGCTGCAACTCGTCGACGACATGCGGCGCAACTACGATCTCGCCAACATGACGGTCGGCCTCCTGGGCATGGCCTTCAAGGCCGAGATCGACGACACGCGCGCCTCGCTGAGCTACAAGGTCAAGCGCGCCTTGAAGGTCTGCGCGCGCGACGTGCTGACCACCGATCCGTTCGTAACAACCGATCCGGCATTGCTGCCGCTTGAACAGCTTATCGACCGCAGCGACATCATGATCCTATGCACGCCGCATTCGGCTTATGCGTCGGCCGACTTCAAAGGTAAGCCGGTGGTCGATGTCTGGGGCTTCTTGAAGCACGGGAACGTCGTGTCCTGAGCATGACGCCACGGCTCGACATCATCATCCCCGTCTACAATGAGGGAAGTATCATTCTGGCGACGCTCACCGCGCTTCGCCGCGAGGTGAAGACGCCGGCACGCATTCTTATTTGCTACGATCGGCCCGAGGACGATACGCTGTCGACCATCAAAGCCCATCCCGATCAGGTCGAGGGGCTCACTATCGAGTTCGTGCAGAATCGCGCGCGCGGCGCGCATGGCGCCGTGATGAGCGGCTTTGCGGAGAGCCGCGCGCCGTTCGTGCTGGTGTTTCCGGCCGACGACGACTTTAACGCGGGTCTCATCGATGCCATGGTCGCAAAAGGCGAGCAGGGCAACGACATCGTCTGCGCCAGCCGCTTCATTCCCGGTGGCTGCATGGAAGGCTGCCGGTGGCTTAAAGCACTGCTGGTGCGTACCGCCGCCTTCACGCTTTATTACCTCGCGCGCCTGCCGACGCGCGACGCGACCAACGGCTTCCGGCTGTTCTCGCGGCGGGTGGTCGACCGCATTCAGGTCGAGTCCGATCGTGGCTTCGTCTACAGCCTCGAACTCCTGGTGAAATGTCATCGCCTCGGCTGGCCCGTTGCCGACGTGCCGGCGAAGTGGTTCGAGCGCAAGCAGGGCGCCAGCCGCTTCCAGGTCCTGAATTGGGTGCCGGCCTATTTGCGCTGGTATATGTACGCGTTCGCGACGACGTTCCTGCGCCTGCCGGCAAGTTCGGTGCCGCAGCGTCCGGCTTGGAAGCCCGCCCAATGAGACGGTTTCAGAAGCTCACGCTGCGCCAGCTCTTGATCGTACTGCACGATCTGGTGGCAACCGCGGCTGCCATCGTGTTGACCTTCCTCGTGCGCTTCGAAGGTAACGGGCTGTACGAACGTATTGACGGGCTGAAGCTGTTTCTGCCGTTCTTCCTGATCTACGCGGTCGTGGTCTATTTCGTCGTCGGCCTGCATCTTAACAAGTGGCGCTTCACATCGGTCCCCGACCTCTTCAACATCTTTAAGGCCTCGACGTTTCTTGCCGCCTCACTGCTGGCGCTCGATTACGTGCTGCTGGCGCCGAATTTCTTCGGCACCTTCTTCTTCGGCAAGATCACTATCTTGCTCTATTGGTTCTTGCAGATGTTCCTGCTCGGCGGGACGCGCGTCGCCTACCGCTACTTCCATTATGCGCAGACGCTGCAACGGGTGAAGGTGGCAGACGCGACGCCGACCTTGATCGTCGGACGCGCCGCCGATGCCGAGGTGCTGTTACGCTCGATCGAAAGCGGCGCAGTCAAGAAGGTTTGGCCGATCGCGATCCTGTCTCCGGCGAGGAACGATCGCGGCCAGGCCATTCGCGGCATCCCTGTTCTCGGCGACATCGACGATCTCGAGCAGGTGGTCGCCGACCTGGAGGCGCGCGGCAATCGTGTGACGCGGCTTCTGCTGGCGCCGTCGGCGCTCAATCCGGAAGCGCGGCCGGAATCGATTCTGATACGGGCGCGGCGGCTGGGCTTGACGATGAGTCAATTGCCATCGCTCGATGGCGGCAGCACTGCAGTGCAGCTTGCGCCGGTCGCGGTCGAGGACCTGCTGCTGCGGCCGAGCGTGAAGATCGACTACCGGCGATTGGAGGATTTCGTCAGCGGCAAAGCAGTCGTGGTGACTGGTGGCGGCGGTTCGATCGGCTCCGAGATCTGCGAGCGCGTCGTCACGTTTGGCGCCGCGCGCCTTCTGGTGCTCGAGAATTCCGAGCCAGCGCTGCACGCCGTGCTGGAATCGTTGTGCGGCAAGCAGAGCGACGCGGATATCTCAGGCCGCATCGCCGATGTCCGCGACCGCGTGCGCGTCATGAATCTGATCGCGCAGTTCAAGCCTGACATCGTGTTCCACGCCGCCGCGCTCAAGCATGTGCCGTTGCTTGAGCAGGACTGGGACGAAGGCATCAAGACCAATGTGTTCGGCTCGATGAACGTGGCGGATGCCGCGGCCGCGGCCGGCGCTTCCGCGATGGTCATGATCTCCACCGACAAGGCGATCGAGCCGGTGTCGGTGCTGGGCGCGACCAAGCGGCTGGCGGAAATGTATTGCGAGGCGCTCGACCACGAGCTTGCGCACAACGGCAACGGCCAGCCGTCCACCCGCATGATATCGGTACGCTTCGGCAATGTGCTGGCGTCGAACGGCTCGGTGGTGCCGAAGTTCAAGGCCCAGATCGAAGCCGGAGGTCCGGTCACGGTCACGCACCCCGACATGGTGCGTTACTTCATGACCATCCGCGAGGCCTGCGATCTGGTCATCACTGCGGCCACCCATGCCTTGCGCCAGGAGACGCGCGACGTTTCGGTCTACGTGCTCAACATGGGGCAGCCCGTGAAGATCGTCGACCTCGCCGAACGCATCATCCGCTTGAGCGGGCTCGAGCCGGGACGCGACATCAAGATCACCTTCACCGGCGTGCGCCCCGGCGAGCGGTTACACGAGATCCTGTTCGCGCGCGGCGAGGAAACTGCCGACATCGGCATTCCGGGCATTGTCGCGGCCAAGCCGTACCAGCCATCGATGGAAGCGATCCGTGGCTGGTATGCGGCGCTGGAGCAGGGGCTCGTACGCAACGAGCGCGCGGCGATCTACAACTTGTTGCGCGATGCGGTGCCGGAATTCGGCGGCGAAGCGGCGTGAGGAGGGCGGGGCAATGGACGTAGGAGCCTTCTGGAAGTCGGAGTTCGCCGAGCAGCGAGACGTTGCGCGGGGCACCGAGGCTGCGCTTGCCGGTGCCTTTGCCGGCCTGCTTGCGGCCTGCGCAAAGTCGGTGCGCGGCGGCGGCAAGATCATGTTCTTCGGCAATGGCGGCAGCGCTGCGGATTCGCAACATCTCGCGACCGAACTGACCATCCGCTACAAAAAGAACCGCGCGGCGATTGCCGCCGTAGCGCTCACCACCGACACGTCCGCTTTGACTGCCTGCGGCAACGATCTCGGTTTCGATCAGCTCTTCGCGCGCCAGGTCGAAGCGCTCGGCAAAACAGGCGATGTCGCGATTGCGATCTCCACCTCGGGCAAGAGCCCGAATATCCTGCTGGCGTTGAAGCAGGCGCGTACGATGGGCATCGTTACCGCGGCCCTGAGCGGCAAAGGCGGCGGCGACCTGCCGGACCTTGCTGACCATCTGCTGGTGGTGCCGTCCGATACCACGGCGCGCATCCAAGAGATGCACATCACCATCGGCCAAATGCTCTGCGGCGCGCTCGAAATCGAGCTGGGCTTGGCTAGCTAGCTCATTTCACAAAGGAAATTTCTCACGGTCCGTCCTGTGGGCCTCGCTGCGAACTTTTCTTATTGTGAAATCGACGTTCGTCATGCTGAAAACCCCTTGACTCTCTGCGGCGGCCTAACGACGCTTAGATCAGGGAGAAAACACCAATGGACGCAACGATCCTGCCTGGGCCGGGGGCAAAAGCTCGGCCGCCACGCGCTCGCGCTGAAGGCGAACGCCACAGCATCCAATCCGTCGACCGCGCACTGTTTCTGCTCGAAACGATCGCGGAGGCCGGCGGCGAGACCACGCTCACTGATCTTGCGACCCGCACAGGCCTCAACATCTCGACCTGCCATCACCTCCTGGCCACGCTGATCCAGCGCGGCTTCGTGACCAAGGTGGCTGGCCGCAGGCTCTACGCCCTCGGTGCGCGCATCCTCTATCTCGGCCACGCCTGTCTGCAGGTGGACCTGCCGCGCCGCGCGCAGCCTTACATCGAGACCATCAACCGGGCGACCGGCGAGACCGTGCACCTCGCCGCCTTGCAGGGCGACAACATCGTCACGCTGGCGGTGCGCGAAGCACGCCACGCTGTGCGCGTCGAGACCGGAAAGATCGGACGGATGGACGCCCCGCACGCCACCTCCATGGGCAAGGCGATCCTCGCCTGGCTGCCGGAGGACGAGATGCAGCGCATCCTCGCCCACGGCATGAAGCGCTTCACCGAAAACACCATCACGGAATTCCCGGCTCTGCTCGAGTCATTGCGCATTGTTCGGCGCAACGGCTACGCGCTCGAGCGTGAGGAGTTCTTGCCCGGCGTGCTTTGCATCGGCGCCGCCATCCGCGATCAGGCGGGCACGGTGATCGGTGGCATCAGCGCTTCGATGCCGTTGATGCGGGCGACCGACGAGCACATCGCACTGATGCGCGACGAAATCGTCGCCGCCACGCGTGCGTTATCGGCCGAATTCGGTGCGCCCACGGTGCAAGTCAATAACCTGCAGGCTGTCGCCAACTAAACGCGCGGCTGAAGCAGCGATTTCTCGGAGGAAAGATGTACGCACCCCAAGGCGTGAAGACCAACCATAACGAATTCCCGATTCCCGAAAGCCAGCGCGCGTGGGTGCTCGGTGATCCGGGCCAGCTCGCGTTCACGGAAAAGCCGGTGCCGGTGCCGAAGAAGGCCGAGGTGCTGGTGCGCATCGACGCGGTCGCGATCTGCGCGACCGATCTCGAGATCATCTATCACGGTCCGCCGGCGTCCATTCAGGGCGGGCTGCCGTTCAACAAGAACTTCACCCCCGGTCATGAATACATGGGCACGGTGGTGGCGCTCGGACCGGGCGTCGACGAGTACAATATCGGCCAGCGCGTCGCGGTGGAAATCCATGCCGGTTGCGGCCAATGCAAGCGCTGCCGCGAGGGCATGTACACCTCGTGCCACAACTACGGCCTCAACTACGGTGACGTCGACAAGGGTCACCGCGCCAACGGCTTCACCACCGATGGCGGCTTCTGCGAATACCAGGTCAACCACGTCAACACGCTGGTCGCGATCCCGGACGAGATGTCGGATGAGGAGGGCACGCTGGTCGTCACCGCCGGCACCGCGATGTATGCGCTGACCGAGCTCGGCGGCCTCGTCGCCGGCGAGAGCGTAGTTGTCACCGGTCCCGGTCCGATCGGGTTGATGGCGGTGGCGGTTGCCAAGGCGCTGGGCGCCCAGCCGGTGATCCTCACCGGCACGCGCGACAATCGCCTGGAGATCGGCAAGCAACTTGGCGCCGACGCGGTGGTCAATATCCGCAAGACACCGGACGTCGTCGCGGAAGTGAAGAAACTCAACGGCGGCAGGGGCGTCGACTATGTGGTCGAGTGCTCTGCCGCGACCTCGGCGGTCAACGATGCCGTACGCATGGTCAATCGCGGCGGCCGCGTCTGCCTTGCTGCCTTCGCGCATGAGGAAGTGCCGGTCGATGTCGCGCATATCGTGCGCAACAACATCTACATGTACGGTATCCGCGGTGAGGGTAAGAGCGCCACGCACCGCGCTGAGGCCTTCATGAAGCAGAAGCGCTTCGACGCGACGCTGATCCACACCCACACCTTCGGTCTCGACGATCTGCCGACGGCGATCCGCTATGCCAAGGATCGCGTCGAGGACGCGATCAAGGTGGTGGTGAAGGCGAAGATGGACGCCGTACAGAAAGAAGCGGCGGAGTGACTTTGTCATCACCGGGCCGGCGCGTAGCGCCGTGACCTGGTGATCCCGCTTAGGGAAGCACTGTACCCGCCTAAGCGAGATGCAAAGGAACTCGGCTTCGCCGAGTTCCTTCGGGTGAAGTGCCGCAAGTCGGGTAAACCCGACTTGCGGGTGACAAGCCCGGCTATGACAGCGGAAAGGCCGGAGAGCCCATGCTCATCTGCGACGAATACATCACGCCGTTGACGCTCGCCGACGCCTTTGCGGCGATGGCGGCCAATCGCGGGCGCTGCCGTATCGTCGCCGGCTGCACCGACACGCTGCCCTGGGCGCGCGAGGGGCGGGCCGGCGATGTTGAAATCCCGGTGCTGATCGATGTCTCCAAGATTCCGGAGCTTAACGAACGTCGCGTTGACCACGTCCGCGTGCGGCTTGGCGCCGCGACGCCGGTGCAGCGTTTCCTCGACGATCCGTCCCTCGCCCGCGCTATGCCGGCCATGCCGCGCTGCGCGGTGTGGTTCGCCGACGACCAGATCCGCGCGCAGGCGACGATCGGCGGCAACGTCGTCAATGCATCGCCTGCGGCGGACGTGACACCTTGCCTGATCGCGCACGAGGCGGCTGTTGATCTCGTGAGCGCGAACGGCAAACGTATGATGCCGCTGCAAGACTTCGTACTCGGCCCAGGCAAGACCGCGTTGCAGGACGGCGAACTCGTCACGGCTGTCGCGTGCGACGCGCTGCCGGGCTATGGCGGCAGCTTCGAGAAGGTCGGCCATCGCCGCTCGCTGGTCATTTCCACCGTGTGCCTCGCCGTACTGTTAAAGCTCGATGCGGCCGGCCGCGTGTTCGAGGACGTGCGTCTCTCGATCGCCGGCGTTTGCCCGGTGCCGCGGCGGTTGCGCGAGATCGAGGAATTTCTGCGCGGGACGACACTCTCGGCCGAGCGGTTGGAGCAAGCCGCCGACATGCAGGGTGATATCGTGCAGTCGCGCACGCGCCGCGAATACCGGCGCGATGTGGTGCGTGGCTTCCTGGTACGGGGGCTGATCAATGCCGCCAAGCGCGCGGGCGCCGATCCGGCCGTGCTGTCGCCGGAATTGGAGGCCGCCTATGCCTGAGATCGCGATCAAGGCCACGATCAACGGCCGTAAGGTGGCGCGCAACGCCCGGCCGAGCCAGCGCTTGCTCGACTTCTTGCGCGACGACCTCAACCTGACCGGCAACAAGGAAGGCTGCGGTGCCGGCGAGTGCGGCACATGCTCGGTGTTCGTCGACGGCGTGCTGATGAAGTCCTGTCTGCTACCGGTGGCGAAGGCGCTAGGCGCTACGATCGAGACCGTTGAAGGCCTCGCGCGGGGCGGCGAGTTGAGCGTGCTGCAGAAGGCATTCCACAAGGCCGGCGCCAGCCAGTGCGGCTATTGCATCCCCGGTATGGTGATGGCGGCGACTGCGGCGCTGCGCGCCAATCCTTTTGCCGACCGAGAAGAGATCAAGGAGCGGCTCGGTGGCAATATTTGCCGCTGCACCGGCTATCAGAAGATCTTCGACGCGGTCGAACTGGCGCGCGACGTGCAGAACGGCCGCTTGCCGGCGACCGCGCTGCTCGAAGAAGAGCATGACGACGGCGACTTCATCGGCAAAAATGTGCGGCGCATCGATGCGCCGAGTAAGGTATCGGGCAGGCTCCGATATGCCGGCGATATGACGATGCCGGGCATGCTGCACGTGCAGGTGCTGCGTTCGCCTCACGCGCATGCGCGCATCGTATCGATCGACACCTCCGCTGCTGAGGCCATCGATGGCGTCGAGGGCGTCATCACCTGTGCCGACGTGCCAGGCGAAGACGGCTTCGGCGTGTTCGTGCACGACCAGCCGGTGATGGCGCATGGCAAGGTGCGCTACGTCGGCGAGGCGGTGGCGGCGGTCGCGGCGGAGGACCTCGCCACCGCGCGGCGGGCGCTGGCTGCGGTCAAGGTCGTGTACGAACCGCTGCCGGCTGTATTCGATGCGCATGAGGCGATGCGGCCCGGCGCACCGGTGCTGCACGAATACGCACCGGACAATATCACCAAGCACATCCCGATCCGCGTCGGTGACGTCGAGGCCGGTTTTGCCCAATCTGATCTCGTGCTGGAAGAGACCTACTCCACCCAGGCGATCGAGCACGCTTATCTCGAGCCGGAAGCGGGCCTCGCCTATGTCGATCACGACGGCGTGGTGACGGTGGTCTCGCCCAGCCAGAACATCACCCATCACCGCCACATGCTGGCGAAGATCATCGCCAAGCCGATCAGCAAAGTGCGCTTCATCATGAGCCCGGTCGGCGGCGGCTTCGGCGGCAAGGAGGACATGATCTACCAAGGCATGTTGGCTCTGCTCGCGATGAAGACCGATCGCCCGGTGCGGCTGGTGTTCACGCGTGAGGAGTCGATTGCCTCCACCGCCAAACGGCATCCCTCGCGCACCACGTTGCGCATGGGCTTCACGCGTGAGGGTTGCATCCTTGCCTCGCATCTGACGATGATCTGCGACGGCGGCGCTTATGGCTTGTCGACCGAAGGCGTCATGCGCAAAGCGGCGATCTTAGGGGCCGGTCCCTATGCCATTCCCAACGTGCGCGTCGACACCTATGGCATCTACACCAACAACACGCCGTCCGGCGCCTTCCGCTCCTTCGGTGCATTGCAGACGCAGTTCGCGACCGAAAGCACGCTTGATATTGCGGCGGAGCGGCTCGGGCTCGATCCGTTCGTGATCCGCCGCATCAATGCGATGCAGGATGGCGGCACCACGCACACCAAGCAAAAGCTCGGTAAAGTAAGCCTCACCCGCGCTCTTGATGCGCTCGAAAAGGCGAGTGGCTGGGAAGCCGGCGCGCCGACCTCGCGCGGCGCCAAGCGTGGCGATCTTGATCGCGCCGATATAAGGCCGCCTGTCGCGCTCGGCGCGCGCTTTGCGGCTGACGAGAAACAAGAGGCGGCGGAATAATGGCCCGCAAACGCGGACGCGGCATGGCAGCCTGCTGGTACGGCATCGCGCGCACGGCGACGGTCGACCGCGCCGCTGCCTGGGTGGAGATCGATGACGGTGGTTCGGCCAAGGTCGTTACCGGCGTCACCGAGATCGGCGAGGGCATCCTCACCGTGCTGGCGCAGATCGCCGCGCATGAGATGGGCGTGAAGCCTGAGCATGTGGTGCTCGGCGACAACGACACGGCCCGCGCGCCGGAAGCCGCACATGCCGGCGCCACGCGTCAGACCTACATGATCGGCAATGTCGTCGCGCTGGCCTCGCGCGAGGCGAGGAAGAAGCTGGTTGATGTCATGGCCGACGTCTGGGACGTCGAGGCCGATACGATCCGCACCGGCAACGGCGAGATCTGGGCCGAGAACACCAATCACCGCATCACCATGGGCGAGGCGGTGCATGCGGCCAAAGGTAGAGGCGTCGTACCGGTCGGTTCCGCCACCTTCGGCACCGATACGACGGGCCTCGCCGACGGTAAAGGTGGCGACGGCTCAGGCCGTCCGTGGCAGGCTTACGTGTTCGGTGCGCAGGTTGCCGAGGTCGAGGTCGATACGGTGACCGGCGAGGTTCAGGTATTAGGCGTCTGGGCGGCGCACGATGTCGGCCGCGCGGTCAACCCGCAAGGCGTCGAGGGCCAGATCGAAGGTGGCGTCGTGCAGGCGCTCGGCCAGGGGCTGATGGAGGACTATCAGCTCGAGCAGGGCCGCACGACCACGCCGGGTTTCGCCAAATACATCCTGCCGACGTCGCTCGATGTGCCGCGCGTCAACTCGATCATCATCGAAGACCCAGACCCGATCGGCCCCCTTGGCGTCAAGGGCATCGGCGAGCCGGCCATGGTGCCGACCATTCCCGCCATCATGAATGCGATCTACGATGCCGTGGGCGTGCGCATCACAGCGCTTCCGGCCACACCCGAGAAAGTGCTGATGGCCATCCGCGAGAAAGAGAAGCGTGAAGCGACGATGCAGGCGGCCGAGTAGGGAAGCATGCGATGAGTACGGTCGAGTTGGCGGAACGGGCGGAAGTGAAGGAGACGCCGTTTGCGGCCGAGCTCGCCGTCATCCGCCGTCTCGCCAATCTGCTGCCGGGGTCCAAGCCGGTTGCCGTCAACGGCATCCGTGTCGCCGCTTCAATCCGGCCGAACCGCTTTGTGATCGAAGGCGGCGACGATCGACCCGTAACCATGCCGCGGACGGCCTTTCAGGTGGTCTACCCCGACGGCACGGTGATGATCGACTCAGGGCTCGATCGCGAGACGCACGATTCCTTCTCGACGCCGGACAAGCGCGAGCCCTATTTCCCGGAAGCCTTCGCGCGCGTGCAGCAGGCGCTCAATCAGGCGCGGCTGATCGTGCTCACGCATTTCCATGCCGACCACGCCGCAGGCCTCACGCGCTCGCCTAATTACAATGAGCTGGCAGCCAAGACGATCGTCAGCGCCGAGACGGCCGAGTGCCTACTCAACACACCACACCGACCGCATTTGGCCATGGCACCGGAGCAGGTGAACCGGCTCAACATCGTCGGCTATCGGCAGTATCACGCCGTCGCGCCCGGCATGGTGCTGGTCAAGGCCCACGGCCACAGTGTCGACCATCAGATGGTCTACATCGCGCTCCAGTCTGGCCGTGAAATCCTGCACAGCGTCGACGCCGGCTGGGTGCTGGAGAATATCCGCCAAATCAAAGGCAAGGCGGCGCCGTGGGTGAAGGAAGATGTGCCGGCGGTGATGGGCCAGCTGCGCTGGCTCAACGCGATTTTGCGCAACGAACCAAACGTTACGCTTCTGGTGACGCATGACGATGCGCTGTTCGAGGCTTCGGTCGCGCGCGGCGCTATCGGAGGAGACCTGACGCTTTAAGACGACTGCCTAGAACCAAAACAAACTTCGGGAGGATGTCATGAAGAAGACCTACGTGGTGGGGCTCTTGGCCGGACTTATGCTCGCCGTTGCACCGGCGGTGGCCCAGGATTACCCGACGAAGCCGATCATGATGGTCGTGCCGTATCCGGCGGGCGGACCGAGCGACGTGGTCGCGCGCATCGTGGCGGACGGAATGAGCAGGGCGCTCGGCCAAAACATCGTCATCGAAAATGTCGGCGGTGCCGGCGGCACCATCGGCACCGGCCGCGTCGCGGAAGCGCAGGCCGACGGCTACACCTTGCTCGCCGCCAGTATGGGCTCGCACGTGTCAGCGCCGGCGCTTTATCCCAACCTGAAATACGACTCGACCAAGGACTTCACGCCGATCGGGCTGACGCTACATGCGCCGGCAGCGATCGTGGCGAAGAAGGACTTTCCGGCGAACAACCTGAAGGAGTTCGTCGACTACCTGAAGAAGAACGGCGAGAGCGTGAAGCAGGCGCATGGCGGCGTCGGCTCCTCCTCGCACATGGCCTGCATGCTGTTCAACTCGGTAGTCGGCGCCAAGCCGAGCCAGGTCGCCTATCGCGGCACCGGCCCCGCGCTCAATGACGTCATCGGCGGCCACGTCGACTTTTTCTGCGAACAGGTGGTCAGCGTGAAAGGCGCGGTCAAAGGCGGCACCGTGAAGGCCCTCGTCGTGTCGGGCAGCAGCCGCTCGCCGGCCCTGCCGGAGGTGCCGTCCGCCAAGGAAGCCGGCATTCCGGACTATGGCATCAACGTCTGGAGCGGCGTGTTCGCGCCGAAAAACCTGCCGAAGCCGATCGCCGACAAGCTCGCTGCGGCGCTCGACAAGGCACTCGATGATCCCACGGTTGCCAAGCGGCTGGAGGATCTCGGCGGCACGGTGCCGCCCAAGGCCGACCGCGGGCCGGCGCCGCTCGCCAACTTGCTCAAGTCCGACATCGGCCGCTGGGACCCGATCCTGAAGACTGCGGCGGCGAAACTGAACTGACCGCAAAAGGAGACGCCATGCTGACGCGCAGCCCCGAGAGCGAGAACGAACGCCAGATGCGCGAACGTGCGCGGGCCCTGCGCGCCGCGGGCGGTATCGACCGGGCGCTCGCGGACGGCGCGGTCTCGAAGCTCATCGAGACCACGCTGTCGGAAGCGCTGGTGCTCGGGCTGTTGAAGCAAGGCGTCTCCAAATACTTTGCCATCTTCGGCCACGGCTCGACCGATCTCGGCAACGTGCTGCGCATCTACGAGGAGGAGGGTGTCACCCGCACCGTCAATTGCCGCAACGAGGTTGAGATGGCGCATGCGGCCACCGCGCTTCGCTGGCAGTATGGTGAATTATGCGCGGTGGTGACCTCGATCGGGCCCGGCGCGTTGCAGGCCCTCGCTGGCTCGCTGGCGGCGGCCTCGAACGGCGTCGGCGTTTATCACATCTACGGCGACGAAACGACCTACGGCGAAGGCTACAACATGCAGCAGGTGCCGAAGGAAGAGCAGGGCCTGTTCGGCCGGCTCACCGCGGTGCTCGGTCAGTCCTACGTGCTGCACACGCCGGAGGCCTTGCGCGACGCGTTGCGGCGGGGTGCCACGTGCGTCAATCATCCCTATCGCGCCGGGCCTTTCTATCTGCTGCTGCCGCTCAATACCCAGCCCCAGCGCGTCACCGTCAATCTTGCTGCGTTGCCGGCGCGGCCCGACGTGCCGAAACTCGTACCGGCCGACGACGGCGCGTTTGATGAAGCGGCGGCGGTGATCGCGAGGGCCACCAAGGTCGCGATCAAAGCCGGCGGCGGCACGCGCGGTCATGATGCTGCGGTGACGCGGCTCGCGGAGGCGGCGGGGGCGGCGGTCGTGCTCTCGCCCGGTTCGACCGGCGTGCTGCCGGACGCGCACCCGCAGAACATGCATGTGGGTGGCTCAAAGGGCTCGATCAGCGGCAACTACGCGATGGGCGAGGCGGAGCTTCTCATTGTCATTGGTTCGCGCGCGGTGTGTCAGGCCGATTGCTCCGGCATCGGCTACAAGAAGGCGCAGGCCGTCATCAACATCAACGGCGATCTCGCCGACGCGCTGCACTACAACAACACGATGGCGCTTGTCGGCGACATCGGCGCGGTAGCGGAACGGCTCGCAGCCAAGCTGGCGAGGGCCAAAGCCAACAAGAACAAACGTGCCTGGCTCGACGCCTGCGCCGCCAGGAAGAAGGAATGGGCCGACTACAAGCGCGCGCGATTCGAATGCCCGCCCTTGCGTGACGAGGTCTGGCAGAAGCCGGTACTGGCGCAGCCGGCGGCGATCAAGATCGTGGCCGATTTCGCCAAGGAGATCGGCGCCGCCAAGTTCTTCGACGCAGGCGACGTGCAGGCCAACGGCTTCCAGATCGTCGAGGACGATCGCACCGGTGATACCTTCACTGAAACCGGCGCGTCCTACATGGGCTTCGCCGTCAGTGCGCTCCTCGGCTCGGCGCTCGCCGACAAGCCGCGCTATTCGATCGCCTTCACCGGCGACGGCTCCTTCATGATGAATCCGCAGGTGCTGATCGATGCCGTCGAGCACGGCGTGCGCGGCATGATCGTCATCTTCGACAACCGCCGCATGGCGGCGATTACTGGCCTGCAGCGCGCGCAGTACAATGCCGAATTCCGCACCAACGACAGCGTGGCGGTGAACTACATCCAGCTTGCCAGCGCGGTCTCGGGCGTGCTCGCCGTCTGCGGCAGCGCCACACCGGAGAGTCTGCGCACGGCGCTCGACGCCGCCTACGGGCATGACGGGCTCTCGGTCGTCCATGTGAAGGTCTATAGCGGCGCGCATGAGCTTGCCGGCCTGGGCGCCTGGGGCCAGTGGAACGTCGGCAACTGGTGCGCCGACGTGCAGGACGAGTGGATCCGGCAGGATCTGTGATCGGAAGGAACATGGCCGTTGTCCGGCCCGTTGCTTGCGTATGGATGAGCGTCTGCCCGACATCCGGTCGCTGAAAGCGCTGCGCGCGGCTGAGGCCGCGTGTACGCGCTGCCCGCTCTACAGAAATGCGACGCAGGTGGTGCCGGGTGAAGGTCCGGCCAAGGCTCGCCTCATGATGGTGGGGGAGCAACCGGGCGATCAGGAAGACAAGCAGGGCCATCCGTTCGTCGGGCCGGCCGGTCGCATCTTGCAGGAGGCATTGGACGATGCCGGTATTCAACGCGACGCGGTGTTCATCACCAATGCGGTGAAGCATTTCAAGTTCGAGCCGCGTGGCAAACGCCGTCTGCACAAGCGGCCGAACGCCTATGAGATAGACCGCTGTCATTGGTGGCTCGATTTCGAGCGCAAGCTCGTGAAGCCGCAGATTATGGTGGCGCTTGGCGCGACAGCCGTTCGCAGCGTCGCCGGGCGGCCGCTGGCGATCAACAAGATCCGAGGTCGCATTATCGATCTTGTCGACGGCGGCCGAATGATCGCGACCATTCATCCGTCCTATATCCTGCGTATCGACGACGAAGCCGACAAACGCGCGCAATACCGCCATTTCGTCGCCGATCTGAAGGTCTGTGCGAAAGCGCTGGCGAAAGCCGCCTGAAGTTCCATACGGGAACTTTCGGCCCATGCTGCGAGTTTTCTTCACGAGAGACAAAGAGGATGCGCGGGCAGCGATGCTCCGCACCGAAGGGAGATGCGCATGGACAATCGCGGACATTCGCCGACGCGCGAAAAGCCGGTTGAAAAGCAGGTTCAGAAGGAGCGCGAGCGGATCGAAAAGCAGGAAGATGAGGTCGTTGTTAGTTCCGACGAAAGCTTCCCGGCCAGCGACCCGCCATCGTTCAACCCGGGCATCACGGGCACGCACGACGGGCATAAGAAGAAGCGGAAGTAAGCTTCAGCCGAACGTCATACTCAGCAGCTTCTCGGCATTGCCGCAGAACAGCTTGCGCTCGTCCTCGGGCGCGAGCCCCAGTTTCTTAACCGTTTCGATGGTCGGTGCGATTGGCCCCAGCGGCGTATCGGTCGCGAACACGACCTTGTCGGCGCCGAAGAATTCATATCCGCAGCGCGTCGCATGCACGCCGCCGCCGAACATGGCGGTGTCGGCATAGAAGTCGTGCAGATAGTCCATGTGCGGGCGCTTCAGTGACGGCAGGATCTTGGAATAGTCCTCGTCCGAAGTACGCTGGCCGAGAACCTCAAGTCCCTTGCCGACACGGCCGTCGTAATAGGGGATCATGCCGCCGAGATGGTGGGTGACGATCTTCAGCTTGGGATAGCGGTCGAGCAGGCCGCAGAACACCATGCGTACCATGGCGACGGACGTCTCGTACGGCCAATGGAAGCACCACCACATCTCGAAACGTGACTTTTTCTCGGATGGGTAATCCGGCATGGCGGCCGTACCGACCGGGTGCAGCCAGATCACGGCGTCCAACTCGGCGATGGCTTTGAAAATCGGGTCGAATTTCGGCTCGTCGAGCGGCTCGCCCGCGACGTTGGTGTAAAGCAGTACGCCGCGCGCGCCCAAGTCTTTGATGGCGCGGCGCGCTTCGGCGACCGAGCCCTCGATGTCGGTGAGACACAGCGCCGCCGCAAACGTGGGAAAGCGTTCGGGATGCTTGCGACAGAGTTCGGCCATCGCGTCGTTGGCGATACGCGCGAGGTCGAGGCCGACGTCCGGCGGCGCGATGTCCTCGATGGCCGGGTTGGGCAGCGAGATGATCTGCCGGTAGTCGCCGAACTGGTCCATCTCCTTGAAGCGTGCGTCGAGATCGAACAGCTTGGTAATGCCGCGCAGCCGTTTGCCGATATTGGTCAGGTTCGGCGCGACCCTGGTCATCTCCTGGAAAAAGCGATCCGGATAGATGTGGCAATAGATGTCGATGATCGGGCTCATGGCTTCTTCTCCAACTCGAGCACCAGCCGCCGCTGCAGAGGCAGTGCCTGCCAGCCGAACCGGTCCGCCACCAGGCCCCACAGTCCCTTCGGCGCCCATAGCATGACGATGATGGCGACCGCGCCCATGATCAACAAATAGAGACTGCCGAGATCGGCCAAGGTCTGCCGCATGACGAAGAAGATGATGGTGCCGATGATCGGCCCTTCGATCCTACCGATGCCGCCCACCACGACGATGAAGATGACGAAAGCGGTCCAGTCGTTGACGCTGAAGGCGGTGTCCGGCGAGATGCGCAGCTTCATCAAGAAGATCAACGCGCCGGTCATGGCGGTGCCGGCCGCCACCAGGACATAGACGATGAGTTTGAGACGGCCGACGTCGATGCCGTTGCTCTGGGCGGCGAGCTCGTTGTCGCGGATGGCGGTGAGCGCGAGACCATGGCGTGAGCGCAACAGTGCCACCATGGCCCCCAGCACAGCGACGGCGAGGCCGAGCGCCAGCCAATAGATCTCGAACTCGCGCATCTGCCGCGTCGGTGCGATGGAAATGATGACAGCTGCCGGCAGGCTGATGCCGGAGCCGCCGCCGAGCACGGATATCTGCGAGGCGAGCAGGCGGAACACTTCCGCGACCACCCAGGTGCCGATGGCAAAGTAAGCGCCGCGCAGGCGGAAGATCAGCACCGCCAGCGGCACCGCCACCAACGCGGCTGCCGGCCCGGCGATGAAGATCGCCAGGATCGGATGCACGCCGGCGAGCATGGCCAGCGCGAACAGGAGATAGCCGCCGAAGCCAACGAAGGCTTGCTGGCCGACCGAGACCAGGCCGGCATAGCCGGCGAGCAGGTTCCACAAGCTCGCCAGCGCCACGAAGGTGAGCATCTCCGCGAGCAGCCGCAACGTGTTGCGGTCCCCCCAGGCGGGGGCGGCGGCCAGCACCACGAGCACCACGGCGATCAGCGCGACGCCGACGTGGCTCGAGCGGGTGGCGTGCTGGACCGTGCTCAATGGGACACCTTGGGGAAGAAGCCTTGCGGACGGAACGCCAGGATGGCGAGGAAGGCGATATGACCGGCGAGCAGTTGCCAGCCGGGATCGATCTGCGCGCCGATCGCCTGCGACACGCCGAGGATAACGCCGCCGATAAGCGTGCCCCACAGGCTGCCAAGGCCGCCGATGATCACCGCCTCGAAGCCGAAGATCAGGCGCGCCGGGCCGATCGACGGATCGAAATTGGCGCGCACCGCCAGGAACACGCCAGCGATGGCGACGACGGCGAGCGACAGCGCCATGGCCATGGCGAAGACATGGCGGGTGTCGAGGCCCATCAACTGCGCCACCGACGGGTCGTCGGAGGTGGCGCGGAAGGCGCGCCCGAGCGCGGTGCGGTAGAACAGCCATTGCAACCCGGCGATCACGGCGACCGCGACGGCGAACTGGATGAGCGGCAGCGCGCCGATCCAGATGCCTTGCGCTACTTCGAATGTCTGTACCTCGATCGCGCCCGCCTGCAGCTTGCGGCTGTCGGCCGTGAAGAGTTCCAGAAGTCCGTTCTGGATGATGATCGAGAGGCCGAAGGTGACGAGCAATGGCGGCAAGAGGTCGTCGCCGAGCGTCCGGTTCAAGAGACCGCGCTGCAGCGCGTAGCCGATCAGCGCCATGACGGGCACGACAATAATCAACGAGGTGAGGGGATCGAGACCGGTTCCCGTCGTCACTATCAGCGCGATATAGGCGGCAAACACGATCAGGTCACCATGCGCGATGTTGACGAGCCGCATCACGCCGAAGATCAGCGACAGACCGGCCGCGAACATAGCGTAGAGCCCGCCGATCAGCACACCTTGCAGGATGATGTTGAGCCAGAGGGTCATCTCATACCCCGAAATACGCGGCTGAGATCGACTCACGCGTGAGCGTCTTGGCCGCGCCCTCCAGCGCCACGCGGCCTTCCTGCAAGCAGTAGACATGTGACGCCGCGCGCAACGCCTGTACGATGTCCTGCTCGACGATGATGAGGGAAAGGCCCTCGCCGACGATCTCGGGCAGCCGGGCATAGATGTCGCGCACGATGATTGGCGCCAGGCCAAGGCTGATCTCATCGCATAAGAGAAGCCGCGGGTTCGACATCAGCGCGCGGCCGATGGCGGCCATCTGCTGTTGCCCGCCGGAAAGCGAGGTCGCCGGTAGATGCCGCCGCTCGGAGAGCACAGGGAAGAGCGCGTAGACCCGTTGCAAGGACCAGGGCCCCGACCGCTTCGACTGGCCGCCGATCAGCAGGTTTTCCTCGACGCTGAGCGAGGGAAACAGACGCCGGCCTTCCGGTACCAACGCGATGCCCCGCTTGACGACTTCGAAAGCGGGCAGTGCACCGACGCTTGCGCCGTCGAAGACGATGTCGCCGCGGCGGGGCGGCATCAGGCCGGCGATGCTCTTCAAGAGCGTGCTTTTGCCGGCGCCATTGGCACCGATCACCGCCACCACCTGTCCGGCTTCCACCGTGAGCGACACGCCGAACAAGGCCTGGAAGTCGCCGTAGAAGGCGTCGATAGCGGTCAGTTTGAGGAGGTGCTCAGGCATCCGCCTCGATCCCCATGTAGATCTCCGCCACTTGCGGGCTCTTGATGACGGTCTGCGGATCGCCTTGCGCGATCAGCTTGCCGCCATGCAGCACCACCAGCCGATCGACGGAGGCGAGGAGCGCGTGCACCACGTGCTCTATCCAGACGATCGAGACGCCGCTCTTACGCACGTCCTTGATGAGTGCGACCAGCGTCGTGCATTCGTGCTCGGTCAGCCCACCGGCGACTTCATCGAGCAGCAGCACGCGCGGCTTGGTGGCGAGCGCGCGCGCGAGCTCGAGCCGCTTTCGATCGAGTAGCGTCAGACCGCCGGCGCGCTTGTTGGCCTTGTCGATGAGCCCGCAGCGGACGAGCAAGTCGGCGCAGCGGTCATAGACCGCCTTCTCGCGCTCGTTATTGCCGAAGGCGGCCGCGACCACGACGTTCTCGAACACGGTCATGCCGGAGAAGGGCTGCGGGATTTGGAACGAGCGTGCGAGCCCCAGCCGGCAACGATGGCCGGGCGAAGCGTGTGTGATGTCCTCGCCCGCGAACAGTACGCGGCCGGCGTCCGGCCGCACGGTGCCGGTCGCCATGCCGAACAGGGTGGTCTTGCCGGCGCCGTTCGGTCCGAGGATGCCGAGTGCTTCTCCTTCGTCGACGGATAGATCGACGCCGTCCGCCACCACCACGGCGCCGAAGCGTTTGGAGATGTTTTCGAGGGTGAGGAGAGAGGGCATGGCGCGAGGTCTGTCCACTCGTCATGCCCGGCCTTGTGCCGGGCATCCACGTCTTTGGCTTAGCCAAGCAGAAGGCGTGGATGGCCGGGGACAAGCCCGGCCATGACGCCTCACGCACTCTGCCTTACGACAACGGCTGCGTCTTGCCGCCGGTCGGAATGTTCGGCGCGGTCTTGTTCTCGGTGATAACCAACTCGAACTTGTTGTCCTTGCGCTGCCATTGACCTGCGACCAACGGCGTCTTGGTGACGTTCTTCACCGGCTGGCCGGCCCACTGAATCGGCCCGACGATCGATTTGTAATTGGTCGCGGCAATCGATTCGAGGATCGACTTCGGATCGGTCGATTTCGAACGTTTGAGCACGTCGATGGCGACCTCGAACAGCGCGTGCGAGAAGCCGATCGGCTGCGTCCAGGGCCGGCTGGAGGCCTTAGTGTAGGCGTCGGTGAGTTGCTGACAGCTCTGGCCAGTGAGGCCGGACTTGAACGGATGATGCGGCGTCCACCAGATTTCGCTGGTGAGCCCATTGCCGCGTCCGCCCAGCGAGTCGATGACCGAGGGGAACAGCAGTGCCTTGCCGATGGTGACGATCTTCGGCTTGAAGCCCTGCTGCGCGGCTTGCGACCAGAAGGTCGCGAAGTCGGGCGGGATCATGTTGCCGGTGACGATTTCCGCGCCTGCCGCCTTGAACGCCGAGATCTGCGAGGTGAAGTCGTTGTTCATCACTTGATAGCGGCCCGGATCGTGCAGCTTGTAGCCGGCCTTGGCGAGTGCGGGCGGCAGGCCGAGCTGGGGATCGCCCCAAGCATTGCCATCGGCATCGTTGGGGAACAGGCCGCCCACGACTTTGTTGGTCGGCACGCCGTCCCACAGTGCCAGGAAGGCGCCGATGACATCTTCCAGGCCCCAAAAGAAGTGGTAGGTCCAGGTGAAGCCCTTCTTCGGGTCGCCCTTGCGGCCGAAGAAGTACGGCTGCCACGGACAGTTTGTGGTGATGCAGGGCACCTCGTTGACCTCGGCCTGGTCGGCGACCGGATTGGTGGTGTCAGGTGTGGCTTGGCCAAGAAGCAGATCGACCTTCTCGCCCAGGATCAGCTCGGAGGCGACTTCGGACGCGCGCGCGCCGCTCGACTGGCTGTCCTTGGTGATGATCGCGACCGGATAAGTCTTGCCGCCGACCTGCAGTCCCTTGCCGATGATGCCCTTGACCTGCTCGACGATGAAAGAGTCGGCCTCGCCGAAACCGGCGAGCGGACCGGTGCGCGGACTGACGTAGCCGATCTTGATGCCCTTGCTTTGCGCATTGGCCGGGATCACGCGCAGCACGGCTGGCGCTGCGACCGCGCTGAGACCGGCTCCTACCAATGTGCGGCGCGAGATTCCGCCATTTCTGTTCGTCTCGTCGGACATTGAAACCTCCCTGTCGGTTTTACGGTTGCCGTTATCGGCCCTGCTTGTTTGGTGGCCCACAATCCGGTCCAGCCCGCAGCGTTTGCATCAGACGTTACGCTAGTGGATTGGCGGTCGGTAGTCCCAACTTGAATTGCCCGTGGTTCTCATAGGCGGTGTCGCTCATGACCTGGTGGATGCCCGCCGTGTTGAGGTCCCGCAGGAGCCGGCCGATGACATTGGGATGGTGCAGCCCGGTATTGCCGGCAAAGTGAAACGCCATAGTGGCGACGCCGATGGCAACATCGGTAGCATGCACGCAGATGGCGCGGACGTCGGCGATGTCGGCGCCATCGGGTAGGTGGCCCGCGGCCACTTTGTCGTAGAGGGCATCGTAGCGCTCGTGCATCAGCGCTCTGGCCGCGCGCAGCTTGAGGTCCGCCTCGGCAATGGCCCGGTGTACAACCTGCCGTTCATCGAGGCGTGAGGCACGGAATGTGCCGCGTGTCGACGTGGCGATCTTGATTAGTTCGTCGAGTGCGCGCCGGGCACCGCCGATGGCGACGCTGCCGTGCTCCTTGGCGACGTAGGCAAAGGGCGGAAACAGATAAGACGGGCCCCCACGCGCCGGCTTCGGCTGCAACAGATCCCAGACAAAGGCCAATTCCGCGGGCAAAAAGTAATTCTCGACCGAACAGTCGACTGATCCCGTGCCCTTGAGGCCGACCACGCCGCCCCAGTTATCGTAGAGTTTCACATCCTTGGCCGGGAATATGGAGAACATAACGATCGGACGGCCGCCGTTTTCCGCTTCTGTGCCCTCGACGATTGTGCCGCCGAGAACCCACTCGGCGTGCCGGATGCCGCTGTTGAAGCGCCAGCGGCCGTTCACGCGATAACCGCCTCCCTCGCGGACAGCGCGGCCGGCAGGGAAAAACGAAATTGATGCGGTTGGAATAGACCCGGCTTTGAAGATGTGAGCGAGGCCGGCTGGCGTCAGGAATGTGCCGAGGGCAGCGATCGCCGTTGCACCCACCATCGTGCACCAGCCGCTGGTCAGGTCGTGATAGGCGAGGTTCTCCAGCACGAGCATTTCGGTGACAGGATCGGCTTCGGCGCCGCCCATTTCGTGCGCGAGCTTGAGGCGGAACATGCCGGTGTCACGAAGCGCTTTGACGGCTTCCGGCGCCAGGGTTCCCAGCTCTTCGCTGCGCGGGCCGGATGCTTCGAGCGTCGGACTGATTTTGGCTATGGCGTCGAGCAACATGGCACGCTTGCTCGCACGGTCGGCCGGAAACGCTGCGACCATCTCATCCTCCCTTTGAATGCGCCGATTGCGGCGTCTGTTCTGCAAAATGAATTATGGCGAGAGGTGAATATGAGTCAATTTTAGAACGAAGGGTGTTGAATGAGCTGTTTTTGGCACGATTGATTCATCTTCGAGGTGCGGCGTCAGCTTGAAAAAAGTGTCATATTTTGCACATAGTTGGTTCTATTTCAGCATTGAATATCGGTCCCATAGATGATCAGTATTCAGATATGAATCCTGTAGGGTGCCAAATGAGCGAAACGCGAAGCGAGCGCCGCAAACGCCGAAACCGCCAAGTACTGATCGATGCCGGCTACCGCGTCATGGCCGAGAAAGGCATCGATGCGGCAACGATGCTCGAGATTTCCGAACTGGCCGACGTCGGGGCGGGGACCGTCTACAACTACTTTGCTTCCAAGGACGAACTGGCGATGGCGGTGATGGAGCAGGTGATGCACCGCCTCGCCGAACGCATCGAGGCCGTCACCAACACATTCGCGGATCCCGCTCAGGTTTACGCCTTTGGCATCCGGAACGTGATGAAGTCGGCCACGACGGATCATCGCTGGCGCTGGCTGTTGCGGCGCTCCGAAGTCATTGCGGCCGCGATGTTTCAGGTGATGGGGCCTTACGCCATTCGCGACATCAAGAATGCTGTCAGTGCACATCGCTATCACACTGAAGATCCGGAGTTGGCTTGGCGTATAGCAACGCACGCGATCGTTGGCTTCAGTCTCGCGGTGTGTGACGGCAAGATCGCGCCGGAGAAGATTGACGATGCCGTCGTCAATCTTCTCGGCATGGTTGGCGTGTCGCGCGAAGAAGCATGGGAGCTGGCGCGGCGGCCAAGCCCGGCGTTGCCCGAAGAATGACCGCCTCTATTTATCCTGGGCGCGCGCTTGTTTCAGGTGTCGCAGCACCTTACCGCGCAATTCCTGCTGCTGCTCCGGCGTCCAGGTGCGGAAGCCTTCGCCGCTCTTGAAACCGAGTTTGCCGTCCTGCACCAGCTTTTCGAGATAGGGCGAGGGGCCCGGCCGGCTGTCGATCGCCGGCAGCACCGTCTTGTGGATCGCCAGCGTCAGATCGGTGCCGACCATGTCGGCATTCTCCAGCGGCCCGAGCACGGCAAGCCTGCGCCCGAACGCCGCCTTGATCACGGTATCGACCGTCTCCGCGTCGCAAATGCCGTTCTCGACCAGTGAAATGGCCTCGCGCCACAGCGCATGCTGCAAGCGATTGCCGATGAAGCCCGGCACGTCCTTCTTCACATGCGCCGGCTTCTTGCCAGCCTCGGCATGCAGCTTCATGGTGAAGGCGACGGTCTCGGGCGAGGTCCATTGCGTCTCGATCACCTCGACCAGCGGCACCAGATATGGCGGATTCCACCAGTGCGTCCCGACCGCGCGCTCGCGCCGCTTGAGGCCCTGCATGATGTCGGTGATCGGAATCACGGACGTGTTGCTGGCGAGGATCGTGTCGGGCCGCGCGTAGCGCTCGATCTCGGCAAAGAGCTTCTGCTTGAGCGGCAGGTCTTCGAGCACGGCTTCGACGACGTAGTCGGCATCGCGCACGGCTTTCGCCAGGTCGCTCTCCGTCGTGATGCGATCGACGGCGCTCTGGTCGTCGCCGAGATCTTTCAGATTGGTGAGGATGCGGTCCTTCGCCGTCGCCAGCGTCTTCTCGAACGAGTCGTAGATCGTCACGTCGTGGCCGGCCAGCGCGAACACTTGCGCGATGCCGTGGCCCATCAGCCCGGCGCCGATGACGGTGATGCGCGCCTTCCTCATGACTTAGCCCGCCGTGTAGCCGCCGTCGGCGTAGAGGATGTGGCCGGTGTAGAAGTCCGACGCCTTCGACGCGAGGAAGAGCAGGGGCCCGGCCAAGTCTTCCGGCTCGCCCAGACGCCCCTTCGGCACGCGCGCGAGGAAGCCCTTGCGCACCGTCTGCGCGCGCTCGGTGTCCTCGTACATCCACGCCGTGAGCGGCGAGCGGAACACGGTCGGGCCGATGGCGTTCACGGTGATGCCGGTCTCGCCCCATTCGCAGCCGAGCGCCTTGGTAATGCCGTCGACCGCCGACTTCGAAGCGCAATAGGCGGTGTAGCCGGCGGGATGGCCGAGCAGCCCGCGCGCCGAAGAGGTGAGGATCACCTTGCCGCCGCGGCCTTGTTTGAGCATCTGCTTGCCGGCGGCGCGCGCCATCAGCCACGACTGCGTGACGTTGGCGTCCATAACGTCGAGGAAGTCTTCCGTTTTCTGGTCGACGATCTTCGACACCTTGTTCAGGCCCGAGGCGACGACGAGGATGTCGACGCCGCCGAACTTCTCAACCGCGGTCGCGACGATCTTGTCGCAGTTCTCTTCCGACGACGGCCGCAGCGCGATGACCGCCGCCTTGCTGCCGAGCGCCTCGCATTCGGCCGCTACCTTCTTGAGCTCATCTTCCTTGCTCGCCGCCAGCACGACATTGGCGCCGGCCCCGGCCAGCACCTTGGCCGCCAGCGAGCCGAAGGCGCCGGACGCGCCGGTGATAATGGCGGTCTTGCCCTTGATGTCGAACAGACCGAGCGGATTCTTTAGGAAGGCTTCGGACATGGTGGTTCCCTCTCCGTAGTCATGCCCGCGAAGGCGGGCATCCAGCGCTTGCTTCTATTCTCTAAGTGCTGGGTCCCCCGCCTCCGCGGGGGACGACAGCCTTCACATCGCTTCGCCGCGGTCTGCGCCACCGCCACGGCGATGGTGCAGACCTCGTTGGTGCGGTTTTTGCCCTGGCGCCTTAGAACGTGTCGCCGCGCTCGATGCTGTATTCGCCCTTCGGGTCGATCATCGCGACCAGGCGGATGATGCAGCCGTCGCCGCGATCCCAGTTCCACGGGAAGAAGGCGAAGGTGCAGCGCTTGCCGGTCACCTTGTCGAGGTCGCCGCCGACGTTCTCGATGCCGAGAATGCCGTTGGTGAACAGGATGCGATGCACCGGCTCCCATTCCGGGAAGTCGTCCTTCCAGTCGCGGCCGCCCGACCACTTGAAATACTCATCCTTGAGATGGGGATGCAGCGGACCGTTGCGCTGCGGGCCGATGGCGGTGGCGAGCGGATGGTCGTTGGCCTGGGTGTCGTGGCCGACCACCTTGACCTTCTTCTCGACGAACCATTCGCCAGCTGACTTCACGAAGCCAGGGCACTTGCAGAAGTATTCTTCCGAATCCTCGTACTTCTTGTGCCAGCCGGTGTTGATGATGACGACGTCGCGCGGACGCACGATCTTGCCGGCGGCCTTCTCGAGGTCGTCATAGGTGATCGGTTCCCACATCTTCTTCGGCAGCGATACGACGATGCCCGAGCCGAAGAAGTGCGGCAGCGGCACCTCGTCGATGAAGGGCGTGCCCTCGACGACATGCGCCGGCGCGTCGATGTGCGTGGTGTTGTGCATCGAGGTCGTGATGCGCTGCGACAGCACGCCCGACTTCGCCATGTAATGGATGCGCTCGATCTTCACGTCCTCGAAATAGGGCCAGTTCGGGGACTGATAACCGAAGCGGTGGGACAGATTGTAGAACTCCAGTCCCATGCTGTTGTTGAGATTTTCTTCGAATTCCACGCCGCGAATTTTCTTGGCCACTGATTACCCTCCATAATGCGTACTGCAATGTGGGCAAACTGTACTGAATATCGGAGCAGAACGCAATCGGTCGCGAGCTCTGTCCGCATCCGACCCGGATGGTGGATCGCGTTCGTTAAAGAGATAGTTCGAACGAAGGGAGGTCAGCTCGTTGCGGCGGTTAAGCTACGCAATGTCGCGAGCAGGCGCTCTGCGATAAAGTTCTCCCGGCCATAAAATCGGGGCGCGGGCACCGGCACGGAGATCGCGATCGGGTTTCCGAATGGGTCTCGGAGAGCGACGCCGACCGCGCATATGCCCGCTGTGTGCTCTTCACGATCGAATGCCACGCCTGCCTTGCGGATAGCTTTCAACTCTTTGAGCAAGTCCGAGAGGTTCGTTATCGTATTGGGGGTTCGCTTTTCGTACTTGCGGCCGATCAGTTTCTCAACAGCGGCATCGTCAAGCTGCGCAAGGAGCGCCTTTCCATTCGCAGTACAATAAAGCGGAAAGGTTTCGCCGACCCCGGACACCGCGCGCAATCGATGCGAGCCGACCACCTGATCGATGAAAACGAGGTGATCGCGTTTGACGGCCGCAAGATCAACGGTTTCGCCAAGCTCTTTCGATAGGGCTTGCAAGAACGACTTTGCGAGCGTTCCGAAGTCGGTCGGCGCCGAGGATGCCAGCCTGAGAATGGTCGGCCCAAGCCGCACACGGCCGGTGGGAGAGGCGGCGATCAGCACCTTCTCAGCCGCCAGTGCGGCCACGATGCGTTGGACCGTGGAGCGCGCTAAGTCGACGCGCGATGCGATTTCACCGAGGCTCAGGCCGTCGCGCTGATCTTCGAGCGCCCGCAAGATTGAGATTGCGCGAGCGATTACTTGAACTGGGCTCCTGTCGCTGGAGTCCTTGGTGCTCTTCTTCTTCATTTCAATTCCTTCTGGATTCTCTAGGTACCCACAATACGGGACACTGCATCCATATAGCAACTTGCGCTGTGGCTCGTATGTTGATACGCAATGACCAAAATACGATACATCAAGCGGTCGGTCGTACGCCCGCTGGCCTCGATGGGGAGGGTGCCTCGGACTGTTTTGCTTGGTCGGCGTGACGCTTGCCAACGCAATCACAGGCCATGGCGCTCCTGCGCGAAACAGAGCGATACCAAGGGAGTGGTTAAATGTCGTGTGGACGCGTTCTTACAAAACTGTTGGTCGCCGTTGGCTCGGCATTGGTACTTGCGGGAGCGGCGAGGGCGCAGACTATTGAATTGAAGGTGTCGCACTTCGTTCCGCCCAACCACGCTTTTCATAAGTTCGTCACGGCGTGGGCCGAGAAGCTGGAGAAAGAGTCCGGCGGAAAACTGAAATTCCAGATCTATCCGGCGGGTCAGCTTGGCGGCGGTGCGAACCGGCAGTTCGACTCCGCGCGTAACGGTGTCGTCGATATCGCATTCTCCACGCATGGCGGGACCCCCGGTCGCTATCCGCTGACCGAGCTGATGAGCCTGCCTTTCGCTGCGCCGGCCATCGGCGCGACCAGCGAAAGCATGTCACGCCGCGCCACCGAACTGAGCGGGAAGTATCTCGCTAAAGAACATCAAGGCCTGCATATCCTTTTTGTCGCGGTGACGTCGCCGCTGAAGGTCCATTCCATCCCTCCGGTCAATAAGGTCGACGATCTGAAGGGGATGAAGATCCGCTTCCTCGGCATTCAGTTGAAGAACGTCATCGATGCCGTCGGCGGCGTTCCGGTCCCGGTGCCGCCGCCGGAAACGCAGGACGCGCTCTCCAAGGGCATAGTCGAGGCCGCGACGTTCCCGTTCGAGGGGGCTAACAGTTTCGGCCTTGGCACGGTCGTCAAGTACTCGCTCGAGCCCGGCATCAGCTCCGCGACTTTCGCGATGGTCATGAACCAGGCCAAATACAACTCGCTGCCGCCGGAATTGAAATCGCTGATCGACAAGTCGACCGGCCCGGACGCGGCACAGGCTTTCGGCGCGCTTTGGGACCAAGCGGAGATTGAAGGTAAGAACAGCATGGTGGCCAAGGGCGTCACGGTGAATACGCTGCCCGCTCCGGAATTGCAGAAGTTCAAGACGC